>Ga0335075_10005561_pt1 | contig 19529 bp, 19 predicted proteins | sample Lox_Sample_24_FD_206723 | JGI IMG/M metagenome (GOLD analysis project Ga0335075, IMG submission 206723) | Soil microbial communities from Loxahatchee National Wildlife Refuge, Florida, United States - Lox_Sample_2.4 | ecosystem: Environmental > Terrestrial > Soil > Wetlands | place: USA...
CGCTGTTCGCGACGTTCATCCCGTCCAAGCTGTTCGAGTACCTGGCCGCGGCCAAGGCGGTGGTCGGCTCGGTCACCGGCGAGGCGGCGCAGATCCTGGCGGAGGCGGGCGCGGTCGTGGTCCCGCCTGAGGACAGCGGCTCGCTCGCGGCCGCCATCGCCGCGCTGGCCGTCGACCCGCAGCTGCGGGCGGAGATCGGCCGTGTCGGCCGCGTGTTCGCGGAGCGGCACTACGACCGGGCGGCGCTGGCCCGGGAGTACCGCAAGATCCTGGACCTCGACTCGTTCGCGAGGTCGCGATGAGGCTGCTGGTGACGGGCGGAAGCGGGTTCCTCGGCGGATACGTGCTGGCAGAGGCGGCCCGCCGCGGGCACGCCTGTGTGGCGCTGGCGCGCTCGGCCGAGGCCGCGCGGACGGTGGCCGCACGCGGCGCTACACCGCTGGCCGGAGATCTTGATGACGCTGCTGACCTGCCCGGCATTTTCGCCCGGGCGGAGTGCGACGCGCTGGTCAACCTGGCGTCGCTCGGATTCGGGCACGCTCCCGGAATCGTCCGCGCGGCGGAACGGTCGCTCGACCGTGCTGTCTTCGTCTCGACGACCGCGGTGACCACGACGCTGCCGGCTCGTTCCAAGACGGTGCGGCTGGCCGCCGAGGGCGAGATCCGCAGCTCTGGCCTGAGCTGGACGATCCTGCGGCCGACGATGATCTACGGCGCGGCCGGCGACCGGAACCTATCCCGGCTGCTCATGCTGCTCGCACGGCTACGGGGCGCTCCGATACCGGGCGGCGCGCCGCTTGTCGTGCCTGTGCCCGGCAGCGGTAGCCAGTTGCAGCAGCCCGTCCACGTGGCGGACCTGGCCGGTGCGGTGCTGGCGGCGGTGGAGCGCGGGGCGGCAGCGCGCCGTCGCTACGACGTGGCCGGTCCCGAGCCGCTGACGTTCGCCGAGGTGCTGCGCAAGTCGGCGGCCGCGGTGGCCGCCCGAGTGCACCTTGTGTCAGTGCCGCTCGCGCCGGTGATCGCGCTGACCCGGGGCTACGAACGGCTGAGCCGTCGGCCAAGGATCCGGGTAGAGCAGTGGCAGCGGCTGGCCGAGGACAAGGCGTTCCCGATCGATGCCGCCGCCCTCGAGTTGGACTACGCACCCCGTCCTTTCGCCGAGGGCATCCGCGCCGAAGCCGCCGCCCTGGGACTTGGGCGTTCTTCCCCGTCCTCCCCGCCAGCATGTTCGCCCCCCGTGAGCATCAGCTCGCCGACGCGCTAGAAGGTTCCGTGCCCCCCACACTGTCGACTGCCGATCTCGGCCGTCTGAGCCGAACCGTCATCCAGTTGCGGCCTGCTCAAGTCGGACAGCGAGCCCGGCTTCGCGCGCAGCGGATGGCGCTTGAGCATTCGGTGCCGTTGGCCGCGCGGTGGCTGCTATCGGGTCAAGACCCAGCCGCCGGGACCGGCTGGCCCAGCGGATTCACCCCGCTTGACGCGCGGCTCTGGCGCGGCGGGCAGGACGGCATCGCGCTGCGGGCCGGCGAACTTTGCCTGATCGGTGCTTCCCGGGTCATCGCCGATGTCGGCGAAGGAGGCACCGCCAGCTGGGCGAGCGCGGACTGGGAGGCTGCAGACGCGCCCCTCCTCTGGCGTTACCACCTCTACTACTGGGATTGGGCCTGGGCGCTAGCAGGCAAGCAGCGCGACCCGGACGCGCAAGCGTTGTTCACCGCAATCTGGCAGTCGTGGCGCTCGGCCGTCGTACCCGGCCGGGGGCCAGCCTGGCATCCTTATCCGGCGGCCCTCCGCGCCTGGTCGTTCTGCGGAATTTACCGCGACCTCGTCCAGGGCGGCCCGGTCGAAGGCCCGTTTCGCAGGGAGCTCGCCGCGCACGTCGGTTTCCTGCGGCGCAGCCTGGAGATGGACGTCGGCGGCAACCACCTCATCAAGAACCTGAAGGCGCTGGCCGGCCTGGCGGTCTTCTTCGGCGACCACGCGCTGCTCACCACGGCCATCAGCCGGGTGCGCCGCCAGATCGCGGTGCAGGTGCTGCCGGATGGCGGCCACTACGAGCGAGCGCCCGCTTACCACTGTCAGGTCCTTGGTGATCTCATCGACCTCGTCGGCTTGTTGCGGGCTGCCGGGCACGGTGAGCCGGCCTGGTTGGTCGAGGCGCTGGCCGCGATGCGCTGCTGGCTCGGCTCGGTGCTGACCCCGGACGGCGAGGTCCCGCTGCTCAACGACGGGTTCCCGGTGAGCCGGGAGCAGCTGGGCGCGATGCGGCCCGCCGGGCCGCCCTCCGGGTCACTGCACGTACTGCCGGATACCGGCCTGGTCAGGGCCACGGCCGGCCGCTGGCACCTGCTGGCCGACATCGGGCTGCCCTGCCCGCGAGAACTACCGGCGCACGCTCACGCGGACACCCTCGGCTGCCTGCTCCACATCGACTCTGAGCCGCTGCTCATCGATACCGGCACCTCCCGCTACGAGGCAGGGGCGGTGCGCGACCATGAGCGTTCGACCGCCGCGCATAACACGCTCGAAGTGGACGGGACCGATTCCACCGAGGTCTGGGGGGCGTTTCGGGCAGGCCGCCGCGCTCGGGTCACCCGCGCGTCGGCCGCCACGGCCGAAGACGTCGTGACGATCGAGGCGGTCCACGACGGCTATCGGCACCTGCCCGGGCGGCCGACGCACCACCGGCGCTGGCGGCTGAGCGCCGACGAACTGCGCGTCGATGACACGGTGACCGGGCGGGGACGGCACCGAATCACCGTGCGCTGGCACCTGGCGCCCGACACCCAGCTCCGCCTGGTTCCCGGGGGAGCGGTCGTCACGGCCAAGACCGGCGATGTCGACGTCATCATCAGCGCGACCGGCGAGCTCGATCTCACGGCCGAGATGGCCGAAGTCAGCGGCGGTTTCGGCCGGACCGTCACGGCCCCGGTGCTGACCTGTGTCCTGCGGTGCGACCTGCCGGTGCGAATCGCCACCGCGTGGCGACAGAGCAACCCCCACCCCCAGGAGGAGCTAACGTGAAGCAGATCGTCCAGCCGGTCAGCGGCGGCCCGGTAACCCTGCTCGACGTGCCGCGCCCGGTACCGGAGCCAACCGAGGTGCTAGTCCGCACCATCTCGTCGATGATCTCGCCGGGCACGGAGCGGGCGATCACCGGCCTTGCCCAGTCCGGCCTGCTGGCCAAGGCGCGGGCGCGGCCTGACCTGGTCCGCCAGATCGTCAAGAAGGCCAGAACCGAGGGGATCACCGCCACCAGGCGGGCGGTCCGCGGGCGCCTCGACCAAGACGTGCCACTCGGCTACTCGGCCGCCGGCCTAGTGATTGAGGTTGGCGACGCAGTTAGCGGGATACGGCCCGGGCAGCTGGTCGCCACCGGGGGAGCAGGGAAAGCCAACCACGCGGAGTTCCAGGCAGTGCCGGGACTGCTCTGCGCGGCCGCGCCGGAGAAGGTGAGTGCCCAGGACGCGGCCTTTACCACGATCGCCGCCATTGCCCTGCACGGGCTGCGGATCGCGGACGTGGGGCCAGGCTCGAAGGTCGTGATGATCGGCCTCGGGCTCATCGGCCAGCTGGCGGCGCGGCTAGCGATGGCGGCCGGGTGCGACGTGGCCGGCATCGACCCGGCCGGCTACCCGCGCGCCGTCGCGACCGGGACCGGCGTGCTCGCGCTTGACGAGCTCGGTGCGGAGACCACCGAGCAGATAATGGCCTGGTCCAGGGGCCGAGGGGCGGACGCCGTGCTGGTCTGCGCGGCCGGGTCGTCGTCGGCCGCTGTGATGCGGGTTCCCGAGCTTTGCCGGGACCGGGCCGCCGTGGTGATCGTCGGAGACGTGGGGCTGGAGCTCAACCGCACGCCGTTCTACCAGCGCGAACTCGACCTGCGGTTTGCCCGCTCGTACGGGCCCGGGCGGTACGACCCGTCGTACGAGGCGTGGGGTGTCGACTACCCGGCGGGTCAGGTGCGCTGGACCGAGGGCCGCAATTTCGAGGCCGTGCTCGACCTGCTCGCGGCGGGGCGGCTGGCCGTCGCAGATCTGGTGACGCACGCCTTCGACATCAGCCGGGCGGTTGGCGCCTACCAGCTCATCGCCGAGCGGTCCGAGCCCTTCCTCGCCATCCGGCTGGACTACCCGGGCGCGTCGGCGGATACCGGTGGGCCGGTCCGGGTCCGCGAGGCCGCGGTCGGCTCGTCGGCCTCGACCGAGGTGGCCGAGCCGGGCGTGGGCTGGATTGGTGCGGGCGCCTTTTCGACCGGCATCTTGCTGCCCGCGATGCGCGCGGCGGGTTTTACCCGGCTGGTAACGATGGCTTCGGCAGGTGGGTTGACGGCGACCCGCGCGGCGCAGCGGCACGGCTTCGAGAAGGCGGTGGCCGGGGCCGACGCCGTGCTGGCCGACCCGGATGTCGCCGTCGCGGTGATCGCCACCCCGCACGACACGCATGCCTGGCTCACGGCCGCGGCCCTCACCGCCGGCCGCCACGTGTGGTGCGAGAAGCCGGCGGCGCTGACCGAGGACGAGTTGGACGCGGTGCGGGCCGCCTGGCGGGCGTCCGGCCGGGTGCTGGCGATTGGCTTTAACCGTCGCTGGTCTCCGGCCGTGGCCGTGGCGCGGCCGATGCTCGCCGGGACTGCCGCTGCCAAACTGCTCGTATACCGGGTCGCGGCGGGCCCGGTACCCGAGAACCACTGGTATCACGACCGTCGGCAGGGCGGTCGAATGCTGGGCGAGATATGTCACTTCGTGGACACCGCGCAGACCCTGATCGGCGCGCCCATCGAGGATGTGACCGCGCTGGCGGGCGGTGGCCCGCGCGGCCCGCAGGATGACGCGGTAGTCGCGCTTCGCTTCGCGGACGGCTCGCTGGCCAGCATCTGCTACGGCAGCGCCACTCCGTCGGCCGGGAAGGAATGGATCGAGGTGCACGCGGGCGAACACCGGGTTGTCATCGATGATTTCCGGTTCGTGACCGCAGACGGCAAGAGGCTCTGGAAGGGCCGTCAGGACAAGGGGCACCACGCCCTGGCCGCGGCCTTTCGGCAGGCAGTAGCCGGCCAAGCGGACATGCCAACCGAAGACATGCTCGCCACTATGCGGGCAACCATCCGGGGGGCGGCGGGTGGCGGCCATGAGTGAGCGCATGTTGGCCTCCAATGCCTCGGCCGCCAGCGACGCGGACCCGGTGCTGACGCTGTTCGACGGGAAGGCAGCAGGTTGGCCGGGCAAGTACGCGGCCGGTGGCCGGCTCGCCGGCCGACTGACCCAACTCGCCGAGGCGGTGCTTGACCTGGCCGCGGCGCGTGGTGAACTGCTCGACCTCGGCTGCGGCAGCGGAGAGCTGGCCCGGCACCTGGCGGCCGCCGGCTACCAGGTGACCGGCTGCGACATCGCACCGCAGATGCTGCGCCAGGCGGTCACGGCCGACCGTGAGCACGCCGTCCGCTGGATCAGGCTTGAGCCTCGCTGGCGCACGCTGCCGTTCACGGCGGACAGTCTGGACGCGGTGGTTGGGTCGAGCGTGCTCGAATACGTAAAGGATCCGGCCGCGGTGCTGGCCGAGTGTGGCCGAGTCCTGCGGCCCGGCGGGGTCCTGGTGTGCACCGTACCCAATGTGGCCGACCCCGTGCGCTGGCTGGAATGGCCGCTCGGCCTGGTGGCGCGCACCCCGCTCGCCGGGATCGCGCGGCTCGGTCCGCATCGGCTCGACCAGTACCTCGCCTACCTGCGGACTTCCCGCCAGCGGCGGCGTGTCCGCTGGTGGCACGCGGCCGGCCGGGAGGCGGGGCTAGAGCCTGTGGCTGTTCCGCCGCCCGTATTGGGGACGACGGCGCGGGGGGCGCCGCCCGGGCGCCGGTCGCCCCGATCGCGCGAACCGCTTCGGCTGCTCGCCTTCACGCGGTCCGGGGGCGCCGCTGGTCACCAGATCGACAGCGCGGGGGGACGACAGTGACGACGGTAGTGACCATCGACCTTGCCGGAGGGAACATGGGCGGGGCCGCCAGGTACCGGAACGAGCTCAGCCACTACCTCGAACGGCGAGCGCGTCATGACGTGAGGCTGATCGGCACGAGCCGACGTCTCAGCCCGGTCTGGCTAGCGGCCCGGGAGGCGACGGCGGTGCGGCGGAGCCGCCGGATCGCGCTGAACAACGTCGGTTTCTTTACCCCCGGCGGCGAGCGATGGACTCTGCTCACTAACGCGCTGCACTTTCTCACCGGCGCCGAGATGGCCGCGCTTGACCCTGGGCTGCGTGTGGCGGTGTCACGGCAAGCCGGAATCGTTCGCCGGGCGGCCCAGCGATCCGATGTTCTGGTCGCGCCGTGCACGGCGATGGCGGAGCGGATCATCGCGGTCCTCCCCGATGTAGCGCACCGTGTGACCGTTCGCATGCATCCGGTTTCTGCCTCGGAAGAGCCCCGCAGGCCGCGAGCCGGCCTGATCCTGTGCCCAGTGCTGTTCGCGCCCTACAAGCAGATGGCCGATCGGATCGGTGAATGGCTCGCAGCGGTCGACGAAGTGCTGGATGACGCGGTTCGCTTGATCGTCACCGCCAGTCCCGACGAGTTGCCCGCGTCGCTGGCCACGAGCCCGCGGCTGCACCTCGTTGGACGGCTCAGCGTGGCGCAGACGAGGGAAATGTGGTCGCGCTGTCAGGCCATCTACTTTCCGACGGGCCTTGAATCGTTCGGCTGCGCGCTGGCGGAGGCGCGGGTGGACGGGGTGCCTGTCATCGCCAGGGACACGCCGCAGAGCCGAGAGATCGCCGACGCAGCGCTGTGCGGTTACACCCTGGGCGACGGTGACTCCCTGCGGCACGCGACCGAAGCGGCACTGAGCCTCCGGATCACCCCCGACCCGGAGCCGTTCGACCCCGATGCCTACTTCGACTGGATGCTGGGGGGTGTAAAGTGACCAGGCTCGGCTTGCGGCCGTATCGCGCGGGGGACGCGCCGTCCCCCGGCAGTGTGCCGGTCACTGTCGTCGTGCTGACGCGCGACGAGGAGGTCAACATCGCGCGGTGCCTGGCCTCGGTCGGGTGGGCCGACCAGGTGGTGGTGGTCGACTCGGGGTCGGCGGACAAGACGGTGCCGCTCGCGCGGTCCCTGGGCGCGAAGGTGGTTGAGCAGCCATGGCTTGGGTTCTCTGGCCAGCGGGAGTTCGCGCTACGGATCCCTGAAACCAGAAACGACTGGATCTACTTCGTCGACGCGGATGAGTGGGTTTCCCCGCAGCTTGCGTCGGAGATAGCGGCGGCTCTGGTCGAGCCGGACTGCGCGGCCTTCTCCCACCGCTTCCGGCTGGTCTTCCAGGACTCCTGGATACGGCACTGCGGGTGGTACGGCGGATCGTGGATAGTCCGGCTTGTCGACCGTCGCTGCACAAAGTTCGACGGAAGCTCAGTGAACGAGCGGGCTTGCGTGGACGGCCGTGTGGTGCGACTGGCTAACGACATCGTCGACGCAGACCAGAAGGGCCTGGCGAGTTGGCTGCACAAGCACGTGCGCTACGCCGAGCTTGAGCAACGCAGGCGAGGAGAGCCAGTCCCGCTGCGGGAGCGGATACGGCGGTTCCGTTCCCGGGACCGGACCGACAGTAGGCCGCTGACCCGGGTCGTCCTCAAGGACTTGATCTTCCCCACCGTGCCCGCCAGGCCGCTGATGCTGTTCCTCTACATGTACGTGGTGCGGCTTGGTCTGCTCGATGGGCGGGCCGGGTTGCGCTTCTGTTTCTTCCACGCCTGGTATCAGGCGGCCGTGGACGGGTTGCAGGCAGAGACACGCCTGCGGTCCTGAGCGGACCATTCGTAGGAAGCTAGCGTGTTAAACCAGGAGCGGCGGATGACGATCACTCAGCAGGCCAGCCGGGGCGAGCCCGCGGCTCCAACCTCCTCCCGTCCCCGACTCGGGGTACTCGCAACGCACCCGATCCAGTATCAGGCGCCGCTTTACCGAGAGCTCGCCCGGCGCAACGTGGTGGACCTCGACGTGGCCTACCTCAGCAGTGCAGGGGGGACCCCAGCCCGCGACCCAGGCTTCGGCGTCACCCTGGCCTGGGACATAGACCTAGTCAGCGGCTATCGCTCGACTGAGCTGACCAGACGGCCGCTCACGGGGAAAGCCGCCTGGCTGGCCTCAGCGAGCCGCTGGCTCCGCCGGCAGGACGTGGTTGTGCTTCATGGTCACAGCAATCCTGAGATGCTGCTCGCGGCGGCGGCGTGCCGCTTGCTGGGCGTCCCGTACCTGTTGCGGGGCGACTCTCAGGCGGAGTCGTCGGCGGTCGGCCTGCGCCGCGTTCTTCGGCACGTGGTCGCCGGGACAATGGTCAGGAACGCGGCTGGAGCGCTCACCATCGGCCAGCGGAACGCCGCTTTCTACCGCCGCTACGGGCGGACACCGCAGTACTCCGCTCCGTTCAGCGTGGATACCGAGCGCTTTCGAATTGGGGCCGATGCAGCCCGGCCCACGAGGGCCGACCGGCTGGCGTCGCTTGGTCTTGACGCTAAGCGGCCGACGGTCATCTTCTCTGGCAAGCTGATCGAAATTAAGAGGCCGCTCGACCTTGCTCGTGCGATCGAGCGGTCAGACGCGCAGTTCAACCTGCTGCTGCTCGGTGACGGGCCCCTGCGGCAGGCGCTGGATGCATACGAGCAGCGACTGCCCGTGCGCTGCCTCGGCTTCATCAACCAGGCCGAGCTGCCGTCCTGGTACGCCACCGGGGACATCCTGGCCTTGCCGAGCGGCCGGGAACCATGGGGACTGGTGGTCAACGAGGGCATGGCCTGTGGCCTGGTCCCCGTGGTTAGCGATGCCGTGGGCTGCGGGCCCGACCTCGTCGAGGGGATCGGCGAGGTGTTCCCAGCGGGTGACGTCGACGCGCTGGCGGCCGCCCTCAACCGAGTTGCGCACGGCATGCGGGATCGCAGGGAAAGTATTCGCGACAGGCTGACAGGGTTCAGCCTCGCGCAGACGGCAGCGGGCTACGAGCAAGCGGCCACGGCTCTTGGACGGCCTCGACGATGAGGCACGATAGCCGTGACCCAAGCGGGGATATGTCGGCCGTCGGCCGATACCCCCAAGGCGGCATCAGGGGCGCATATGCGTTTCCGGATGTGCATTCTTCTCGGCAAATGCGGGAGTACGCTGCACGATCAGCCTACGCGCGGCGGGGCATATGGCAGAGACGGCAATCCAGGCTGGCCATCCTAACTTTCTGCTTGTATCTGGCCACACTTTCCGTGGATGCGGTTCGCAAGACTGCCGGGCTGCCCGCGAGCGTCGTCGGTGTCATTTATGTCATCACAACGATTCTATACATCGTCGCGATTCCGGGAGCCGCAGAACGGAGGCGCGCTTTCCCGCAATACCTACCCATATTGCTATTCTTCATGTCTCTATGGTGCCTTGCTGCCGCGGTCCTGCAGAATACGAGCCCCGAAGTGGCCCTCCTCGGTTGGGGATCATATGTCTTCTTCGTTCCGTTGCTTTATGTAGGTGCTGAACTGGCGGCCGACGACGTCCTACTTGCGAAGGGCCTGCGCATCGTCGTGGTCAGCGGTGGCCTCGTAGGTGTGGGCGCGATTGCAAGTGTTGCCCTCGGCGGGTCGGCTCCCGTCGCGCTTCAGCCCATTATACCCGCCACCGGCATCCACGATTTCGGCGATTCGGCAATCTATCTTGCCCCTTCCTTCTTCGCTACCGCAGAAGAAGCAGCTGAACAACTCCTAATAGCCTCATTCGCCTGCGTCGCCCTGATGCGCATGGGTAAGGGGGCGAAGGGCCGAGTGCCACCGGCATTCCTGGGGATACTCATCGCCTCGGGATTGATCGCAACCGCCCGGCGCGCCGATATATATGTCGCAGTAGCGGGTATAACGGTGGTGCTCCTCCTTGGGGGCGCTTGGGCGCCGCGTCGGCGCCCGGTGGGACGAAGAAGCCGCCTCGGCGGTGGAGTACTCGTGGCGATTGCCGGGGCCGTCGCACTGGTTCCCCTTCTCGGGGGCGCAGAACTGGTTTCCTTCCTGACTTCTGGCTCTGCCGGAAGCAGGGTCTCGTTCATGTTCGCACTGCCCGGCAACGATTGGCTGGTGGGCCAAGGGCCAGGAACAGCGACGCAGGGTATCACTGCGATAGGAGCGACCGCTGCCGGTACCGGACTGTCAACCGATGGAAGCTATATCTTGAACAATCAGACCTATGCCGGCGCTGAGGGCGGTCTGTCAAAGACGTGGCTTGAACTCGGGATTATGGGAGTGACCCTATACGGCGCGATCTTCTGGGAGGCGCTCGCCCCGGCCATGCGGTCCTTCCGCCGCCTCGATGGACCGGGCCTTGCTTTCATGATGCTGGCAGTCGCCTTGGGTATTGTATTCCTGAAAGGGCATCAGTCACTTGACGACCCGCTGATCCAGCCCTTGTTCTGGCTCGCTGTCGGCGGGATATGGGGACGCCTGCACGCAGCCGCAGACTAGGAAAGGCCGGGGTATTTGATCGATTCCATGACGATGTCCTGACGGACTCTCACCACTGTGTCAGGTGGAACATCGAAATCCACAACACAACCAGACCCGATGACGGCATTAGTGCCTATCCTGCACGGGCCAATGATTACTGCTCTGCTGGCGATCCACACCCCACTTTCGATAATTATAGTTCTGTCTTGATCTATGCGCGGAACCTGACGATCCCGCCCCATCACGCGGAAGTCATGTGCTCCGGTCAGCAGCTGCACATCGTGTCCGAAAAAAGCATAGTCACCGATCACGACACGGCCGCCGACGGTGTTTATGAGCACATTGGCGAGACCGGCGGTCTCGCTAACCTGGACACGGGACACCGGGCCGCTCACGATAGGTCGCCCAAGTAGGCGGACCGCTCCCCAGTGAGCGAGTCCGCGAAGCCTGCCGCCTGGGGTGTTGCGCCCACCCGCGACAGTTTCCTTGAGCAGTCGCACAGTTGTGGCGTATCGGTGTGTCAGCACGGCAGCATCAGAGCAACCGGTCGGCGGCCAGTGCGGCGTACCGGCCGGGGGCGAAGCGGGCCCGCGCCAAGGCCGCGCCGCGCTTCCCCATGGCGCCAAGGGAGGCGGGTTGACGCGTCAACTCGCCAAGTACTTGAGCAAGCGCCGTCACGCTCTCGTCCCTAGGAGTCGCGCCGGTCACTCCGTCAAGGTAGGCATCGGATGACCCACCGTGCGCGGGGCCGACCACCGCGGTGCCTGCCACTTGTGCCTCGATCAGCACAAGCCCGAACCCCTCGCCGCACGGCCGCCGTCCCGGCCTGGTCCGAGTGGCCAGCACGAACAGGCTTGACCTGGCGAACTGTGCGGCGAGGTCGGTATCGGTGAGCCCGTGGCGGAGCGCGCACCACGGATAGCTGCCTACGTGGGCGAGCAGGTCCGCGGACGGTACTCCGCTGCCGCAGACGGTAAGCCGGATATCCGCCCGGCCGAGCGACGCGATAGCGGCTGTGAGCTCGGGAAGGCCCTTGTCTCGCCACTCCGCGAGCCGGAATGCCGTCATCACCTCGAGGCCGGCCAACGGGACGTGGCCGTACCCGGCATCAAGCTGATCGGCGGCGCTGGTGAGTTCGCTGAACCATGTTCTTGATAGGCCAGGTGGCAGGATGGTGGCCCGGCAACCAGGGAACAGCGCACCTGCTGTGAAGCTGCTCGCCGCGACGAGTCGCACGTCACGGCGGCGCATCAGCCTGTTCTCAAGCCAGTGGCGTGGCATCGACCGGTTACCCCAGACGTCGCTGCCGTGGCAGATGACCGAGATGCCGCTGACCGCGCGATTGCGGGCAAGTAGGGTCGCGACAGGGACTAGAGCCCGGTGTGCGACGATCACCCTGGTCGGCGGGGCCGCGCCTGCCAGCGCGGCGGTCGCCTGCGCCAGTAGCGCCCGATGCCCGGTCGGTCCTGGCCTGGACAGGGCTAGCCGTTGGCTGGCCACGCCTGCGTCATCGAATGCAGACTTGATCGCCTCCACGTACCGTTCGATTCCTCCGCCGAGGCCGAGTGAAGGGGAAAGCAGCAGCACTTGGTCGGCGTGCGGCGCGCGGGGGGCGGGCGGTGATACTGCCTGTTCACGCTCCGGGAAGACCGTGTCGCTGGTCATGAGCGCTCGTACACGAAGAAGTCGGCCCTGGCGCGCTCGGTGTTCGGGCCCTCGGTGATCCCCGTGAGCTGCCAGTCAGGGCAGTTGGCCTTGACCCAAGGAGTGAAATGCCGGTGCCGGACGTGCGGGGCAGTTCCGCTGATTTCCATGTCGGTGGAGTAGATGACGGCAAGACGCCGGCCCGCTGCGAACAGGTGAGTCAGGTAGGTCTCGAAGACCGTGTCCTCGGTCAGGTGAAAGATGACATCGAGGGAGATAGCCAGATCAGCGGTGAAGATCCCGGCCCGGTCGGTGAAGCATGACCCGTCGTAGAGGAAGAAGCTCTTAGCTGGGTCGCTGTCGAACCGTCGCTGGCACAGTGCGATCGCGGTCCGCGACACGTCGAGGCCGATGTAGCTCGGGTACTCCGCCCTCGCTAGCTGGTTGCCGTCCCCGCAGCCGATTTCGATAACGCTGCGGACCCCACGTGCGCGGACCAGTTCGTTGAGAAACTGGCTCTTACCCTCGGCTAGGACACCGAAGGAACCACTCCCGCTGGTATTGCCCTGGGTGTAGTTCTGTTCCCAGAAGTCGGCCGAGCCGGCGAAGCCGACCCGCTGGCGTAGCAGCGAGGCCCGACGTACCCCTGGCAACGGGCGCACTATGTCTTTGACGTTCACGGTGTCCCTTCATCGGGTTCTTCGAGATTTGAGATCCGCCATAGCGAGCGGAGCATCACGGCGAGTGAGATGCAGTACGGGACTGTGGAGGCGATAGCCGCGCCGGTCACACCCAGGACCGGGATCAGAGCGGCGAGCATCGCCAGGGTCGCGATGACCGCCGTACCTTCTGCTCGGGCCACGACCATCTGGCGGCCGCGACCGCGCAAAAGGTTGCCCACCACCTGACCGCAGCACAGGAAGACGCCGCCGGGGGTGAGGATCCACACGAGCGGGACGGCAGCGCGGTAAGTGGCGCCGAAGACGAACGGCACCAGCCATGGTGCCGCCAGGGCAAGCGGCAGCAGGATGACGGTTGCCAGTCCAGCGCTGACCAGCACCGAATTCCGCTGGAGTCGGCGACTGCTTGCGGTGACTGCATTCTCAGCCGCCAGCCGGGGCAGCAGAACGTAGCCGATCGCGTACACCAGCGGGGCAGGCAGCAGCGTTATCGAGACGGCAATCGAATAGCGGCCCAAGTCCGCTGGCGGGACGGTGACCGACAGCACGAGCTGATCCAGGTAGGCATTGAGCGTCGCCGGGGTGGCGGCCAATATCTGCGTGACCCCGTAGACGGCCAACGGCCGCACCACCTCGGGCGTGAATCGGCCCGGCACCAAGTCGGTGCGTCGGCAGGCCCAGTATGACCAGCAGAGTTGGATCACGAGCGAGCCCGCGAGCGCCAGCAGCACGGTATCTAGGGTCAGCAACCGGAGCTGCCACAGCACGACCACTGCGGCGAGACTTACCAGCGACTGAGCAACCCGTATTCTGTTCCACAGGTGAAACGCTCGAGCCATGAGCGCCCAGGTGTAACTGTCGCCGAAGCACTGGATAAGCAGGCAGCAGAACGCGATTCGGTAGGCAACGGTCAGGCCGGGACGGCCGTGGCTGAGCAAGGGCGCGAGCGCCATCCCGGCTGCGAGGGCCACGACGCCGGTGGCGACCATCATGGCGCGAGATGTGCTGAGGTACTCACGAGCCCGTTCCGAATCTCGCGCGACGTAGTAGCAGAGCGCGATCGGCTGACCGAACTCACCCACGATGATGGCGATCCCAAGCCAGGACGTTACGGCGCTGTACTCGCCGCGGACCGTCGGCCCGGTCGAACGGGCGATAATGATGCCGCCAAGCGCGCCGGCCATGGTCATCGCAACGTTGGACGCAGCTGTGAGCACGATCCGCCGCACGATGCCCGGAAGGCGCAGCCGGGCGGCGAGCGGGCGTAGGCCGCCGGCCTTGCGATCGACGGACGGCCGGGCAACGTGGACGGCGGGCGGCTCGTCGACCCGACCTGCGACACCCCGTTCGGTCACCTGCTTGCCGCAAAAGTCAGGTTCTGGGTCACGATGTGTCCGCGCACGGCGCCGGTCTCAACCGCAAGCACAAGCTTGAGCAGGCCGCTGACTGGCTTCCAGAGAGTTGCCCTGACCGCGCTTGCCGCTCCGTGCGCGGGGGGCGGGCAGCTGATCACTTCGACCTGGCTGAATCCGGCGGCAGCGGTCAGTTGGTTGACGCTGCGGGCGGTGAACCAGGTCTCGTGGGTGAAGTCGCCATACCTGATGTGCCCGCCGAACGGGCTTACCGCATTTGGGACCCGGGCGACGAACCTGCCTCCCGGCCGCAGCGCGGCGGCCACTGCGTCGAAGGTGGCGAGCACCTCCGGTTTGGTCAGGTGCTCAAGCAGGTCGGTCGCGGTGATCGCGGCCAGCTCGCCTGGGCGTTCCGCCAGGAGCTCGCGGTAGTCACCGTGGCGGACCTGCCTGAGGCCGTACTCGTTTGCGAGGGCTACCTGCTCAGGGCTGACGTCGATGCCGGTCGCGTCGTACCCATCGGCCAGCAGGCAGCGTACGAGTTGGCCGGAGCCGCACCCGATGTCGACAACGGGCCCGGCCGTTGGCGGTGGGAGCAGCGGATGGATGTCACGTCGGTAGATAATCTCCGAGGCAGCGGCCGAGCCCACTCCGCTGTGGTGGGATGCGTACGACTCATACAGCCGGCTGCGCATCCACGACAGGTCGTCCGTTACGGTCACGGAGTGAGTATAAACAGAAGCAGAATGTAATCGCAGGCTTTTCCGGGTTGCGGCGAACCCATGTCAGTCTTGTCACCGATGTGAACGGAGAGTAGTAAAGTGCGCCCTGGTTGTGATCAACGGACTACACGGAGGTAAGCATGCCAGTGCGATTGGCGCTTGAGCGAGCGACTCATCGCCTCGTCGTCCGCAGGCGGCTTCCGCCGCCGTTCGCGAGTGCCCGGATCTATGTGTCGACGGAGGGCGGTCTGCGCTACCTCGGCCGGACGATGGCGAAGGTAGATCCGGCGCTGCTCCGGCTGGCGGCCGAGTTTGTTAGGCCCGGGGACACGGTGTGGGACGTCGGTGCCAATATGGGACTGTTCAGCTTCGCCGCGGCGGTCGCGGCCGGACCAACGGGGCACGTGCTCGCGGTAGAGGCCGACACCGACTTGGCCGGGCAGCTCTTGCGTTCAGCGGCCGACAATACTCGCCACGCGTCCGTGGACGTCTTGCCTGCTGCCGTATTCAACGAGCTATCGGTCGCTAGGTTCCATATCGCACGGCGTAGTCGTTCGACGAACTACCTGGAAGGCTTCGGGAGCACGATGACGGGTGGCGTACGGTCGACGCGGCTCGTTCCGACGCTAACACTGGACTGGCTCGCGGGTAAGTTCCCGGTCCCTGACGTGCTCAAGATTGACGTAGAGGGTGCGGAGCTTGCCGTGCTAGCTGGCGGGGCCCGGGTGCTGGCGCATTCCCCCGCTGTTATCTGCGAGGTCTCCGCCAAGAACGCGACGGCCGTATCGGAGATCCTCACCGGCCACGGCTACACGCTGTACGACGGCGACCGACGCCCGGAGGAGCGACCCGAGGCGACCGCCGCTCCACCCAACACGCTGGCGATCGCCGTGCCCCGTCCCCGCCCTGCTGCCGGGGCGGATACTCGGGTAATGGCCTGATTGGGCCGAACTAGCCCGCTTGTGACCCGGACGAGGCGCGCCCCTTCGGCTGAATGGGACTATCTGCAAGCAACAGGTAACCAAGATATCTAGATCGCGTTGGATTACCTCGAGTTATGAAAGGTGCGAAGGTCTGGCGGTTGACGTGACGAGGCCTCCGGTATGGGTGTCAACGAACAAGAAGCCATCTGAATACCGGAGGCCTTGTGCCTACCTCAGCTGCGGCCTGGCGCCATGACCTGGCTGATTCCACGGTCTGCGGGCCGCAGCATCGTCGCGAGCAGTCGGATAGCCGCCCGCTTCAGCCACGGAGAGCTATAGCGTCATGCAGCGTCCAGCGCGTAATGGAACGGCTGTTGATGCCCGATCAGGCCTCCTACGGCTCACGATCGCCGGCAGTAGGCGTAATCAATCCGGCCAGTCCGGGCGCCAACCGGAGCTCCGGCGTTGTCGCGGAGATCCACACGGTAGCCGTGCTGCCGGAGTCGGTCTATTAGGCCCATGGCGTCACCGTGGTCGGGATGAACTTCCAATGCCACTTGGTCTACGCATTCGAGCCACCTTAGGTTCTCGTTGGCGCCGAAGACAGCGAATTCACCGCCTTCTATATCGACTTTGAGTAGCCCGATCCGGTCGATCCGGTAGTCGGACATGATCTCGGGGACCGATACGCCAGGAGGCCGCTGCGCCGCGCCATGCGAGGTGGTTGCCCAACGGTGGTCGTCCGCCAGCACCCCCACGGTGGCACCGGCCGCAGCGCCGCCGGCGAGTGCGGTCTTCACGTGTACCCGTGTCTCTACGCCGTTTTGGGCAGCAAGGCTGCGGATAACCGGGGCGAACCCCTGCTGAGCCTCCACTGCTACCGCTTCCGCCCCTGCCATGGCCGCCCAGACGGAGAACAGCCCATGATTGGCGCCGAGGTCAATGACCCATCCGGTCCGTGGCATGACGAGTCCGGTGCGCAGGTACACGTTCCGGCAATACATCTCGCGTGCACCGGCCGTGTACGCGCCGGGGAGCGTGATAACCGACCCCCCAGGCGGCTGGAATCGCGCGCCGGTGCGAGCCCAGGCTTGGTCCGCAGGGACCAGCGATCCGGTTTTCGCGCATTTCAGCGCATTAGCAGTAAACGCTATCAGCCAGCGCGCCGCAGAGCCAGTTGAGGCATATCGGCACACTGAACGGATGTCGTCGGCAGTCCTGCGGCCGACATCCACTGTCGTCACTCGGCACCCCCTCGTCGAAAGTTCCGAGGACAACATACACGTGGCTGAAATTGATAACAACCATGATGATGCGAGTCGCCTTAATGGGCAATTCGCCGTAGTTCGGCGGAAAAGCTCGCAATTATTTCTGTAGTCCGACAGCGGTCAATGGAGTCTACAACCGGTCTTGAGAGGGTAGGGATGCCGTGATATGGGAGATTGCAGTTATGTGGGTGCAGTCGCTTAGAATCATACGGTTGTGAAGACAGGCTCCGCTGGCAGTGTCGCCGCTAGACCCGATCTCGCTGGTTTCGCAAATGCTCACGCCGGGCGCTAGTTAGACCCTGGTCGGCTAGCGATTAGCGGCCGCCGTACTAGGTCCGAGCGCTTCGACATGAGAGAGATGCTGGCCCGGGAATCGAATCAATCTAACTCACAGCTGTAATTCGTCGAATTTTGTCACAACTTGCGCACTTTATAACTATCACCGTCATTTTCTGAAAGCATCAAATTGCACGTCGCGACTGTGTAATATCGCTCCGTGTTCTATCTCGGAACCTCCAATCGCCGCGTCGCCGCGACCGTCGCCGACCTCGTCTGCGGCGCCTTCGGTATGCGCGAAGTCATCCGTGCCGGACGCCACATCCTGCTCCGGGCGCGCTTTGATTACCTTAGTGACATATCGGTCAATGGCGAGGCAGCCTTGCGGGGCTGGATGGTCGGACTCACGCCTGGCGGGGAAATTTACAACCATCGCCGGGTCTTCGTCCGGACTTCCTCCGTGACGCGTTCGAGTTCTTGGGCGGTCTCGGCTACCGAATCGGCAAGCTCACCCCGAAGGGCGTTGAGTTCTACCCCGGCTGGGACCCGGAGTTGGAAACGTTTGTGGAAGGCAATTACGTTGCCTGCGATCCGGCCGTGGCCGAGCGCCTGCCTTCCTTGCCGTGGTGGAAGGCGCGGGGGGCGGAATGGCTGACACGCAGAGCCCCGGTGGCCTGGTCGAGTCTGACGACGGGCCGGACGCTGCTGAAATTCCGCCCAAGCGACGCCGTCGTGGCCTGCGTATCACCCTGCTTTCACTGGCATCAGTGATCGTTTTGCTCGGCGCGACGGCGGTTGGCACTTTCATCTACGTCAATAACGAGCTGGGAAGCATTCCCCGCATTCCGGTCAAGTACCTGGCCAAGGTCACCCCGTCCGCAGGCATGACCATCCTTCTCACCGACACGGGCGACGGGACGGCCGCCGTCAATTCCGTCAAGCAGACCGCCGCCGCGGGCGGCATGATCCTGCTGCTGCACATCGACGCCGGCAACAGGTCCACCGGGGTGGTGACCATCCCGCCCGGGACCGTGGTCGCCGTGCCGGGCCACGGCAGGATGCAGATCGACGACGTCGACGCCATCGGCGGACCGTCGCTTCTGGTGCAGACCGTGCACGACCTGACCGGTGTGCCGATTAACCACTTCGCGCGGATCGACTTCGTCCACGTGTCCGTGCTGGTCGACGCCCTCGGCGGGGTCTCGATCAACCTGCCGACCGCGACCGAGAGCTTCGGCCATCTGTTCCGTGCGGGCGTGAACCAGATCGGCGGCATCGAGGCGCTGGAATTCACGGGCGACCCGGCCCTGACAGGCGCGGGCCGGGAGTTGCGCCAGCAGTATCTCACCCGGGTGATCCTCGACAAGGTGGGCAGCGAGCACGTGCTCATGAACCCGCTCAGGATGAACGGGGTGCTGCGCGCACTGGTGAGCATGCTCACGGTGGACAGCAACTTCAGTAACTCCCAGGTCGAGAGCCTGGCAACCCAGCTCGGCGGCCTGGCCGGGCCCGCGAGTACCTTCGTCACCGCGCCGACGCAGGTGGCCGACGGCTCCGAGGAGCTCGAACCCGCGCAGAGCGCCGCCCTGTGGTCCGCGGTCAGGAAGGGCACGATCGCCGCCTTCGCGGAAAAGTACCCGGGCAGCGTCACCCCGACCGCGCCGTAGGCGGATTTTGACTGTGATTCGGACTGACTCAGCTCCACTCGCCAGGAGGCGTTCGGAGTCCCGGACCCTCGCCTCAAGTCGACGCTCGGCAGACGGTAGCCCAGATGTGGAATGACGAGGACGAGGATGTCAGGCGCGGCATGGCCCGCGCGGTGAAATCGGCATGGGGGCTGGCCCTCGCCGAGCACGACGGGCGATGGGTTATCGAGATCGGGGCGGCGGGATCGAAGAGCATCCGGGGCCAGAACGAGATGGTGGATCTCGTCAACGGATTGTGCTTCCGGCGCTAGCCTCCCCCCGCCGCGTTCGCGCGGCCGGCGAAAGTTCCAAAGTTCCATCCCGCCACTTACGTGCAGACGCGCGTGAGAATGGGATTTTGGGACGACCACGCAACGTGACCATCCTCGGTGGCGCGGCTGCTTAGAAGTGCCTGAGCTTGCCCGTGAACGCTGCCCACGCCTCGGCACTGAATGTCAGCATCGGCCCTTGGCGGTCGGTAGTGTCGCGCGCCACGACCGCGCCATCGGCCGCCGCCGCCTCCACGC
>Ga0335075_10005563_pt1 | contig 19528 bp, 22 predicted proteins | sample Lox_Sample_24_FD_206723 | JGI IMG/M metagenome (GOLD analysis project Ga0335075, IMG submission 206723) | Soil microbial communities from Loxahatchee National Wildlife Refuge, Florida, United States - Lox_Sample_2.4 | ecosystem: Environmental > Terrestrial > Soil > Wetlands | place: USA...
TGCGCACGCTGGAGCGCCGCACGGGAGGCAAAGCGTGATCGTCAACAGGGGCATCTATCGCCGGCGCAAAATCCGCAACAGCATATTCCTGCTGCTGTCAGTGCTCGCCGCTGCTTTCGGGCTCGTCTGGCTGGCTCTGATTCTGTCCTCGCTTTTGGTCGATGGCTTCAGCTCTCTGTCGCCGAAGCTGTTCACCCTGATGACGCCGCCGCCGATGATGGAAGGCGGCCTTGCAAATGCAATCTTCGGCAGCGTGCTGATGAGCGCCATTGCGGTTGCCGTGGGCACGCCAATCGGCGTTCTGGCAGGCACGTATCTCGCGGAGTACGGCCGCCACTCGCGCCTTTCGTTTGTCGTACGCTTCATCAACGACATTCTACTGAGTGCGCCGTCCATCATCGTCGGCCTGTTCGTCTATGTGGCAATCGTCATCAACAGGCCTGAGACATTCATTCAGAAGGTCTGCGACACGGTGCTGGGCAGCGAATGCTTCATGGGGCACTTCTCCGGCTGGGCCGGTTCGATCGCGCTTGCCATCATCGTGATCCCGGTTGTCGTGCGCACGACCGAGAACATGCTGATCCTTGTGCCGAATGGCCTTCGCGAAGCGGGCGCCTCGATCGGCGCGCCGCGCAGCACGGTGATCCGCGCCGTGACGTGGAGAGCGGCGCGCGCCGGAATCGTTACCGGCATGCTGCTCGCGGTGGCACGCATCTCCGGTGAGACCGCGCCGCTGCTGTTCACCGCGTTCAACAACCAGTTCTGGTCGCACGACATGAACGGCCCGATGGCCAGTCTGCCGTACGTCATTTTCACATTCGCGATGAGCTCGGATGCCGGCTGGCACAAACTGGCCTGGGCCGGCGCCCTTCTCGTCACCGCCGCCGTGCTGACGCTCAGCATCTCGGCGCGTCTTCTCGAACGCAAGCGGAGTTAAGTCATGGACGCGGCCGTCAAGGACAAGGTCAAAATCGATATCCGCGATCTCTCCTTTTATTACGGAGCGACCAAGTCGCTGAAGAACATCACCATGCCGCTCAACGACCGGCAGGTGACGGCGTTCATTGGACCGTCGGGTTGCGGCAAGTCCACACTGCTGCGCGTGCTGAACCGCATCTACGAGTTGTATCCCAAGCAGTGTGCCGAAGGCGAAGTGATGATGGATGGCGAGAACATCCTGAACGCCAAGGTGGACATCAACCTGCTGCGTTCGCGCGTCGGCATGGTGTTCCAGAAGCCGACACCGTTCCCGATGACCATCCGCGACAACATCGCGTTCGGCATCAAGCTGTATGAGCGCCTGCCGCGTTCCGAACTCGACGGCCGCATCGAACACGCGCTGACGCGCGCCGCACTGTGGGGCGAAGTGAAGGACAAGCTCCACGAGTCGGGCCTGAGCCTGTCCGGCGGACAGCAGCAGCGTCTGTGTATCGCGCGCACCGTGGCGACAAAGCCGGAAGTCATCCTGCTCGACGAGCCGTGCTCGGCGCTCGACCCGATCTCGACCGCGAAGATCGAAGAGCTGATCGACGAATTGTCGGCCGACTACACGATCGTGATCGTGACGCACAACATGCAGCAGGCGTCGCGGACGTCCGACCACACCGCGTTCATGTATCTCGGCGAATTGGTCGAATACGGCCCGACCGAAAAGATCTTCACCGCGCCCGAGAACAAGCGCACCGAGCAGTACATCACCGGCCGCTTCGGCTAGGCGTAGTCTTCCGCCGTCGTCGTATCGATCCGCGGTGCGCGCGAGAGCGCGTTGAAGATCGCGCTCAGCACAACCGCGACCACGATGTTCAGGATCAGTGCACTGAACGCCGCGTAACACGGCACGACGGTACCTAGGATATTGAGCGCATAGGTCGAACTCTTGAACGCGTTCAGATAAGCCATCCACGTTCCCGCGCTGATACCGGCGATCCAGCCGACCAGAAGCGCGCGGGGATGGAGCCAGCGCGTGTAGAGGCCGAGCAGGACGGCTGGCAGCGTCTGGATGATCCAGATACCACCCAGCAATTGCAGCTGGATCGCATATTGCGTCGGTAGCTCGATGATGAAGAACAGGGCGCCGAGCTTGACCACCAGCGACACGATCTTGGCGACATCGGTTTCCTGCCGCGTGCTGGCGTCGGGATTCAGGAATTCCTTATAGATGTTGCGCGTGAAGAGGTTGGCGCAGGCGATCGACATGATCGCCGCCGGCACCAGCGCGCCGATGGCGATGGCCGCGAACGCCACGCCGACGAACCAGGCCGGGAAGGAATGCAGGAACAGCGCCGGCACCGCGAAATTGTTGCCGAAGGATTTGAAGCCGGCAGCGAATTCCGGCATCGCCTTCACGCCGGCTGCCACCGCCATGAAGCCCAAAAGCGCGATCAGCCCGAGCGCAAAGGAATAGGCCGGAAGGATCACGGCGTTGCGCTGCACGGCGCGCTTGCTCGATGAACTGAGCAGGCCGGTCATAGAATGTGGGTAGAGAAGAAGCGCCAGAGCTGAACCCAAGCCCAGCGTTGCATATGCTGCCTGCTGCCCGAGATTTCCGGGCTTGCCGGCGGCGAGCAGAAGGGCCTTCGGATCGATGCTCGCGAAGATCTTCGCGTATCCGCCGAGCTCGGCCGGGATGATGATCACGGCGGCGAGTACGGTGATGTAGAGCAGCGCGTCCTTCACGACCGCGATCATCGCCGGCGCACGCAGGCCGCTGTTGTAGGTGTAGGCGGCGAGTACCACGAAAGCGATGAGCAGCGGCGCGTCCGGCACCGGCACGCCGAAGATCGTCATCGTCATGGGAATGCCGAGACCTGCGAGCACGACCTCCATACCGACGAGTTGGAGTGCGATATAGGGCATCGTCGCAACGATTCCGGTTATCGCGACGGCGAGTGCGAGCCCACGGCTGCCGAAGCGGCCGCGCACGAAATCCGCCGCCGTCACATAGCCCTTCGCATGGGCGACAGCCCACAGCCGCGGAAACACCGCAAACATCAGCGGATAGACGAGTACGGTGTAGGGGACGGCGAAGAACCCCATCGCACCAGCGCCAAACATCAACGCCGGCACGGCGACGAACGTATAGGCTGTGTAGAGATCGCCGCCGAGCAGGAACCAGGTCACCAGCGTGCCAAAGCGGCGGCCGCCCAGCCCCCACTCATGCAGATGCGAGAGATCGCCCTTGCGCCAACGCGCGGCGGCAAACCCCAGAACCGTGACACAGACAAACAGCACGAGAAAGATCGTGACCGCGACCGGGTTCAGGCTCATCAGCGGTCACCGCGCGTCGTGAGCAGATACGCGGGGAGCAGCAGAACCGCGCCAAGGACGATCCACGCGAGCTGATACCAATAGAAGAAGGGGATGCCCGCGAGCTGCGGCTCGACGCGGTTGTAATATGGCACCCACATCATCGCCACGTAAGGAATAAGCAGAAGCCAGTAGCTCCAATGGAATCGCCGCTTCGCCGCCGGTTTATCCATATCCCGAGCCCCTCATGACAATACGAAATCGCTGCGGCATAAAACTGCAATGAACGGGCAAGTGCTGCAACTGCTGATTTCCGTGGGCGGGATCGCCGTGATGGTCGCGATCTGCTGGGCGCTGTTCGGGCGCGCGCTCGGATCGCTACCGTCTGCCGATGTCGCTGCCGCAGCGCTCGCCCGCGACATTCCCGGGTTTCAGACAGGTGTCGCGGCCGTGAGCCGCGATGGACGAGCCGCGTTGATCGAAGATGCGCGCGACGGCGCCATCTATCTCGCGATCATCCGCGGCGGCGATGTTGTGACACGCAAGCTTTCGCGTGGTCTCGGCCTTGTGCGAAGCGGCGACCGGTTGGAACTGCGGCTTAAGGATTTCACCCTGCGCAAGGCGGACCTCGACCTTGCCGATGCGCCGGCGTGGGAGACGAAACTGAAAGGGCTTGCGGCATGAAGCCGTTCGATCCTGTCACGCTCGCCGTGCCTGCGTTCATCGTTCTGGTGATCGCGGAAATGCTTTTCGTGCGCTTCACCGGCCGCGGCAGGTTCGAGGTGCGTGATACCACCACCAGCCTGCTGATGGGTTTCGGCAGCACGATCATCGGCGCGATCTTCGCGTTTGTGTTTGTGGGCTTCGCGCGACTGATCCAGCCTTACGCGCTGTTCCATATCGGCTGGTCCATTCCGGCGGTCGTCATCTGCTTCCTGCTGGACGATATGCGCTATTACTGGTGGCATCGCGCGTCGCATCGCGTGCGCTGGCTTTGGGCCGATCACGTCAATCATCATTCGAGCCAGCACTACAATCTTTCGACGGCACTCCGTCAGCCGTGGTTCGGCGTGCTGGCGCTGCCCGGACTTCTGTTCCTCGCGCCGCTGGTGCTGATCGGCTTTCCGCTCGAGATGATCGCCTTCGTGCATGGACTCAATCTCGTCTATCAGTTCTGGATCCACACCGAGACCATCAATCGCTTTCCGCGCTGGGTCGAAGCTGTGATGAACACGCCTTCGCATCATCGCGTACATCATGCGACCAATGCGCGTTATCTGGACGCGAACTATGCCGGCGTTCTGATCGTCTGGGACCGGATGTTCGGCAGCTTTGTGGAAGAGACGGCCGAGGACCCGCCGCACTACGGTATCGTCGGCAACATCGCGAGCTTTAACCCGCTGAAGGTCGCGAGCCATGGCTGGGTGGCGCTGGCGAAAGACCTCGCCACATCGAAATCGCCAAGGGAATTCGCGCTTTACCTGCTCGGCCCGCCGGGCTGGTCGCCGGACGGCAGCCGCGACACCAGCGACACGATCAAGGCGCGCTGGGCCGAATTTCGCGCTGCACAATCACCCGCCGAATAGCGACCCGTCACAATCGCACCTATACTTCCAACACATTCACTCTGGGGGTTGGAAATGCGCATTCTTCTCGCCGCTCTTGCTGGCGCCATTGCCATGTTTGTCTGGACCGCTGTCGCCCATATGGCGACGCCGCTGGGCCGCATCGGTTTCAGTCAGATGCCGAACGAAGCCGCTGTCATTCAACCGATGGGCACGAACATCGGCGCGCAACCGGGTCTTTACATCTTTCCCTATGTCGATCCGAACGATCCGAAGATGATGGAGAAATACAACGACATCGCGAAGACGAGCCCGTCCGGCATGCTTCTCTATCGTCCGGCCGGCGATCTGATGGGTGCCGACATGACGCCGATGCTGATCAAGGAGTTCATCAAGCAGTTCGTACAGGCGCTGATCGCGGCCTGGATCGTATCGAGGATCGCGGCGAGCTTTATCGGCAGAACCGCGGTGGTGACGGCGATAGGCGTATCGACAGGAATCGCGACCAATGTGTCCTACTGGAACTGGTACGGATTCCCGCTCAACTACACCGAGGCACAGATCATCGTCGAAGTGGTGAGCGCACTGGTCGCGGGTCTCGCGATCTCCGCGGTACTGCCGCGCAAGGTGGCCTGAACAGAAAGGGCGGTGGGTGGCTGGAGCCACTCGCCACCTTTTGTCAGAACTGAATCTGCGTGCGCAGCGCGATCGTGTCGTAGGCTTGACCGATCTTCTCGTTGACCGTGCCCTGGAACGTGCCGAGACGGCTGATCTCAACGTTCTGGACTTGCAGCTCGATCTTGAGATTGCTGTTTGGATACCAGTTGAGCGCGCCGGTCAGAATGCGCTGATCACCGCCGCGCAATCCACCGACCGGCGTGTTCTGGCCGAGCACACCGGCATTGTCATTCAGGTTGAGATCGCTATAGCGCGCTGCAACTTCCCAAGCTCCCCAGTCGCCATTCTTGAGCGAGAATGGTGCGCTGGGCTTCGGGTTGGAGAAGGACGCCGTCGCGGGATTGTAGATGCGATGGTCGCCCGACAGCACCCATGTTGCTTCGCCATACCAGCCGTCGAATGAATAAGACGGCGCGGTCCCGCGTTGATCGACATTATACCCGAAATAGCCGGCCTGCGAGTAAAGGCTGTCCCACTGGACCGCACCTTCGACGCCCCATTGGGTGACGCTCTCCGCGTTCAGCGTACCCGTGGTGATGAGCTTGGTTCCTGCATCGTCGATGGTCAGCTCTGGCGGATCGCTGAGTGTGATCGCGCGCGTCGCGCTATTGCCAGCGGTGGAATCAGCGATCTTGAAGACGTAGCTGCCATTCGCGCTGGCCACCACCTTCAGGTCGTCGCTCGACACCGCGAGGTAGGAGACACGACCCAGCAACGCCTGCTGCTCGTCGAATACGGATGAGTCGGCGATCTTGTCGCCGGTATAAGCAAGCGAGCCGTAGAACTGATCGCCCGCGTAGAAGATCGCGAGCGCGTCGCGGCCATCGCCACCTGCGATGTTGCGGGCGAGGTCGGCCGGCGAATTACGCTCAAGGAACGGTGTGTCGGCCGGCGAGGTGTTATCTTCAAGACTGGCCGAGGGCGGGAAGGCACCGATGCGTATGCCGAACGGCTTAAGCCCGTCATACTCGAGATAAACCGACTGGATGTGGCCCGGCGTTTCCGTGCCGCCGGAACCGCCGAAATCGTAATTGAAGTTGTAAGCCCAGTCGCCGAACAACGTGCCGCCGACACCCAGATAAACGCGGCGGAAATTGCTGCCACTGGAGAGATCGTTGCCTGCCGGCAACAATGCAGCGCGCGCGCTCTGCATGTAATAGGCTGTGTCGAACTGGCCCAATGCACGCAGCGCAAGCGAGAAACGGCCATCGGCGGAGGTGATCGTCGGACGTCCGCCGGCGAAACTCCAGATCGGCTGATCCTGCTTGGCGACGCGTGTCTGCGCTTCCTCTGCTTCCAATCGCGCGACAAGCGCGTCGGTCTTTTGTTCCTCCGCCGTCATACGCGCTTCGATCGGCGCGGGTGCAGGGGAGGGAGCGGGCGCGGCAGGTGCTTCCGCAACCATTTTCACACCCCGCTTGGAGAGTGCTTTGCGCAGCTGCCCGATCTCGCTCTTCTGCGATTCGATCTGCTTCTGCTGTGCCTGAATCATCTGCTGCATTTCATCGAGGCGTTTCTCGATGGCGGCTTCATCCGCGAATGCAGGCGAGGCGAACAGCACGAGGGCAGCGCCGCTCAGAAAGGTTTCTCGAAGTGTCATGGTCAGTGTCCGTTTGAAAGAATGATGAAACCGGCTTTGCCGAAAATACTCGCGGCCTCGGGGCCCTTGAGAAAATCGAGAAAGGCTCGCGCATCCGGCTTCGCGTCTTTTGTCAGCGCGATGGGATAGAGGATCGGCGCATGGCTGCTGTCGGGGAATTCGCCGACGATCTTCACGCGTGGCTCTGCCATCGCGTCGGTGGTGTAGACGATGCCGAGCGGCGCCTCGCCGCGCGCGACATAGGAGAGCGCAACGCGCACATTTTCCGCCGAGGCCAAGTGCCCCTGCACGCTGTCCCATACGCCGAGCGATGTGAGCGACGCCTTCGCGTATTTGCCCGCGGGCACCGAAGCCGGATCGGCAATGGCGATCTTGCCGTTGCCGACAATCTTCGCGAGGTCGAAATGCGGTGCGATCCTGACATTGATGTCGAGGCCGGCCGGCGCGATCAGCACGAGATGACTGCCGAGCAGGTCCTTGCGCGTGCCGTCCTGGATCAGCCCTTTCTTGTCGAGATAGTTCATCCAGTCTTCGTCGGCGGAGACAAACATATCGGCGCCGCCTGACGCTTCGATCTGCTTCGCCAGCACCGAAGACGCAGCGAACGACAATGCCACGACTTTCCCTGTCTTCGCTTTGTAATTGTCTGCTGCTTTCTGCAGCACATTCGTCAGAGACGCGGCCGCGAAGACGGTGAGGTCGGCGGCGTGCGCGGCAAATGGCGCCGCAATCAGCGCGGCAGCGGTAATGGCTGCGCGAAAGGCGCGAAGTGCGAACATGGAACCCCCAACAAAAGTATCGTGATATGCGCTTGAATATCACGAAACAGGACAGGGGTAAAACTCGCCGTAGCGACCTAGCTCGAACGCCGACCGACCATGGCAAGACCGAGGCCTGCGACGACAACAACAATTCCGGCGATTGTCGGAATCGAGACGTGATGCTCTTCCTCGGAATTGATATGGACCGGGCCTATGTTGGCCACAGGCTTCGTTTCGGAATAGGTGAAATGTCCGAATAGCAGGACGCCCACCCCGATCAGAACCAGAACGACACCAAGAATTCCGACACTGCGCATGCTGTTACCCGCTCGTCGTGGAATGCGACAGATCGATAACGGAATTTCCGGGCAAATAGTTCCGGCAGGCGGTCAGGGCCTGACGCCGTAAACCGCGTAAGCTTCCGCGACATGGAAGTCGGAAGCCTTCGCCGCATCAATGTCGGCATTGCCCGACGCAGCGTCGCCCAGACGAAGTTTCGCGATCCCGCGAATGAAAAGCGCGGAGGCATCGCGCGGCTTGTCCCTAAGGACGATATCCAGGTCCGCGATCGCATCGGGATAGCGACCCATCCTGTAGTAGAGAAATCCGCGAATATCGCGCCACGCCATATTGTCAGGCTCCGCCTTGAGCGCCGCATCGCAATCTTCCGACGCGCGATCGAGCGGGCGGCCGCGTACCGCGCGTTGCCAGCAAAGGCTCGCACGCTTGGCTGGCGCGTCGCCGCCGCGCTTTTGCGCCTCGGCGTAGTCTAGCGCTGCCTTGTCTTTGTCACCCGCGTCCGCATACGCATCGCCGCGCGCGCTGTAGACACCGGCTTCATGCGGATTCCAGGTGATCGAATCGGAGAAATCGGCGATCGCAAGCTCGGTCTTGCCGGTGAGATCGTAGAGCTGCCCACGGCAATACAACGCCGCGGCGCGCGAGTCGGTGTTCAGGACATGCGATCCGCTGGTGTTGATATAAGTGCTGAGCTGATGGATCGCCTTCTCCATCGTGAATTCACCGACGACATGGACGCCGCAGCCATAGCTCGCGGCACCGGCGGGTGGCGCCGCGAAGATCGCGAATGCGAGAAACAGGAAGCCGGCGCGGAACATCGCATACCTCGTCCATGCGCCCCTGACACATCTTCCCGCGCTCAGTGCAAATGTGCAAGACGGCGATAGGACAGGGCTTCTGCAATGTGCGCGCGTTGCACCGATTGCACGGCGGCAAGATCTGCGATGGTGCGGGCCACGCGCAGGACCCGGTGATAGCCGCGCGCGGTGAGGCGCATCGCGTTCGCAGCGTCGGTGAGGAGCTTCGCGCCCGCTGTATCCGGTGTCGCGATACGGTCGAGCGTTTCGCCTTCCGCTTCGGCGTTGGTGTTGATGCCCTGGCCGTCATAACGCGCACGCTGGATGTCGCGGGCGCGGCAGACGCGCGCAGCGACGTCGCTACTCCCTTCGGCAGGCGGAGGAAGCGTGAGATCGGAAGCAGAGACGCCGGACACTTCGACATGAAGATCGATGCGATCAAACAGCGGACCAGAGATGCGGGATTGGTAATCGACCGCGCATTTCGGCGCGCGGCCGCAGGCCTGTGCAGGCTCGCTCAGATAGCCACAGCGACAGGGGTTCATGGCGGCAACGAGCTGGAAGCGCGCGGGATAGCTCACATGCGCGTTGGCGCGCGCAACCACGGCTTCTCCTGTTTCGATCGGTTGACGCAACGAGTCGAGAACGCCGCGCTGGAATTCTGGCAACTCGTCTAGAAACAGCACGCCCTTGTGCGCAAGAGACACTTCGCCGGGTTTCACCTTCAATCCGCCGCCGACCAGCGACGCCATCGACGCGGAATGATGCGGATTGCGGAATGGCCTTCGCCGCGAGATCGCGCCGCCAGGCAATTCGCCCGCGAGCGACTGCACCATCGAGATTTCCAGCGCCTCGCGCGCATCGAGCGGCGGAAGCAATCCGGGGAGCCGCTGCGCGAGCATCGATTTGCCCGCACCCGGCGGTCCAATCATCAACAGATTGTGTCCACCTGCGGCTGCGATCTCGAGTGCGCGCTTCGCCGTCTCCTGACCCTTCACGTCTTTCAGATCGGGGATGTTGCGCACATCGTCGGCAAGTTTCGCGACAGGCGGATTCAAAACCTGCGCGCCCTTCATGTGATTGACCAACGCGATCAGGGACGGCGTTGCGACGATCTCGACACCGCCCGCCCACGCTGCTTCCGGCCCGCATGCAGCGGGGCAGATGAGGCCGCGCTGCTGTTCGGACGCAGCGATCGCCGCAGGCAGGACACCGGCCACCGCCGTCACCTGGGCATCGAGCGAAAGTTCGCCCATCGCGACGTAATGCGCCATCTCGCTTGCTGGCAGAACGCCCATCGCGGCAAGCAACCCGAGCGCAATCGGAAGATCGTAGTGACTGCCTTCCTTCGGCATGTCGGCCGGCGCGAGGTTCACGGTCACGCGCTTGTAGGGCAACGCGAGACCTATAGCGGCGAGTGCCGCACGCACGCGCTCACGGCTTTCTGCGACGGCCTTATCGGCAAGACCGACAATGTTGAACACGCCACTGCCGCCCTCGCCGATATGCACCTGCACATCGACTTCGCGCGCCTCGATGCCCTGAAAGGCAACGGTATAGACATGTGCGACGGTCAAAACGGACGAGCCTCCCCGTCGCCATTTGGACGGGTTTCGCCAGTATTTGCAACCTTTGAGGGTTACGCCATCGGCAGCGCGATGCCGGCGGCAATGCCCGCGATCACGAAGCGGGCGAGATATCCGAGCCCGTGGGCCACGCTGACCATCGGATCGATCCGCACCCAAATCTGCGTCGTCGCGACCTGCACGAACGATCCCGCAAGCCAGGCGATGATCGCGACTTTCAATCCGCTCATCACGCCATCGACACCGACGAGCGCGCTGAGCCAGATCACGGCGGCTGCGGTGATGTAACCGAGCGCCGTTGAATACAGGATCGGCATTCTCTCGTCGCTCTTGTCGCGCGGCCACCACGTGTCGGGAAAGCGCTGATAGCGATCGTGAAACAGCATCCCCATGAAGAACCAATCGGTGAAGGATGCGAGCGTGCCGGCGATGAATACGGCCGCGACGATGATCCAGGACATGGAAGCCTCCCCCGTGGTGCGCAGAGGTTACCGCGGAACGACGTCGAAGGCGATGGTCGTGCGCGCCCTGTCCGAGCGGAACGGCACGGTGCCGTGCCACATATAAGATGGAAACAGGACGAGCGTGCCGGTCCGCGGCTGCACCACGCGGCGGATCGGATCCTTCAGATGGGCATCGAAACTCGGCTCGCCGAATTTGATCCAGCCCTGCTGGCCTTTCTCATCCGCGACCGCATCAGGTAGCGCCACATAATACGCAGAGCTGATCCATCCTTTGGGGTGAACGTGATTGGTGTGGAAGCCGCAATCGCTGAGACGCGAAGACCACGAACCGTTGTAATCGAAATCGCTGCGCTTGCGCCGCAAAAGCGGGTGCTGAGCGTCGTCCGGCAGCGTCGCGATATAAGAAGCAACAGCGTCATCGATCTGCGCGCGCAAGAGATCGACCAAGGGATAGCCGTCGGAGAAAAGATCGTTGAGCGTCTGCGTTCCGCCGCGAAGGCTCTGATTGAGCAGCTCGCGCTTGCTGCCATGCAGCGCATCGAGCTCAGCGTTGAGCGCGGCATTGAAGTCTTCCGTGCTCGAAAACCCTTTTGGCGGGGCCAATTCGAACACCTGAACGAATTTCTCGAAGCCGTCGATCTCTTCGGTGCGTTGGTCGTTGGAGGCGCGCAGCGCAAGCGTCAGGAATGCGATCGCGCCCTGATCGTCCGGCGCCAGTTGCACCGCCGTTTCTGCCGCCGTCCGTGCGAGCTTCGCATCGCCCGCGCGCAGCAACGTCTCGCAATAGCTGATCTGGCTGTCGGCGTGACGCGGTGCGAGCTTGACCGCTTTCTGATGCGCGGCGATGGCGCGCGCGTAATCGCCCTTGCGCGCCGCCGTCGCGGCGAGCCCGTTCAGGGGCGCGATAGCTTCGGGCAAAAGCTTTTCGGCGCGGGCGTAACACGCTTCGGCTTCATCGAAGCGTTCGAGCTGAAACAAGAACGCGGCCTTCGAGAGTGGAAGAATCGCGCGTGCGGGATGCTTCGCCATCGCCTCGTCATAGGAGTTGAGGAAATTCGCATCGTCGCCGAGCCGGTAGAGCAGATGGCTGAGCTGACGATGCGCGCGCGCGTCGAGGGGATTGGCATTCAGCACGGCGCGATAGGCCGCGACGGCGTCCTCCGTTCGGCCGGCGACCTGCAGTTCATCGGCGCGATCGATCGCGAGTCCCGGCGTATCCGGCGCACGCGCGTAAGCCCGCTCGAACGCCGTCAGCGCTTCGGCAGGGCGGCGATCGCGGCGGAGACATAAACCGAGCAGATGTTCGAGCCCCGCCACAACGCGCGGATGGTGTTGTGATACGAGCGCGCCTCGCACGAACGTTTCCGCCTCCGATATCTTTCCCCGCGCAAGCAAGATATGCGCGCGCAACACCAATGCTTCGCCTGCGTCCGCACCCGCGTCATTGAGCGCGCGTTCCGCTGCGGCAATATCGCCCTTCGCCAACGCGGTGCGGGCCTGTTCGAGGATGTGCGTTCCCACACAGGTAAACCTAACGGAATGCGTGAGCAGCCCCAATCGGTTTTGCGTTTTGACACCCGGTGTGCCCGCCCCTACGGTTGGCCATCGCTATTCACTTTTGAGGGCATTCCATGGTTTCCGGACGTTTCCAGGGCACGGACAAATATGTTGCGACCGACGATCTGCGCATCGCCGTCAACGCGTCTATCACCCTGGAGCGGCCGCTGCTCATCAAGGGCGAACCCGGCACGGGCAAGACGCAGCTGGCTTACGAAGTGTCCGACGCGCTCGGCGCGCCGCTGATCACCTGGCACGTGAAATCCACGACCAAGGCGCAACAAGGCCTCTATGAATACGATGCCGTGACGCGTCTGCGCGACAGCCAGCTTGGCGACGCGCGCGTGAAGGACGTCAAGAACTACATCAAGCGGGGCAAGCTCTGGGAAGCGTTTGTCAACGATAAGCGCCCGGTGCTGCTCATCGATGAAATCGACAAGGCCGACATCGAATTCCCGAACGACCTTCTGCTCGAACTCGACCGCATGGAGTTCTTCGTTTACGAGACCGGCGAGACGATCAAGGCGAAACAGCGCCCGATCATCCTCATCACCTCGAACAACGAGAAGGAATTGCCGGACGCGTTCCTGCGCCGCTGCTTCTTCCACTACATCAAATTCCCGGAGCGCGAAACCATGCAGAAGATCGTCGACGTGCACTATCCAAGCATCAAGCAGAAGCTGGTGAGCGAGGCGCTGAACGTCTTCTATCAGATCCGCGATGTGCCCGGCCTGAAGAAGAAGCCATCAACCAGCGAACTGCTCGACTGGCTGAAGCTCCTGATGAACGAGGATATTCCGCTCGAGGCACTGAAGGAAAAGGATCCGACCAAACTGATCCCGCCGCTGCACGGTGCTCTCCTCAAGAACGAGCAGGACGTGCATCTGTTCGAACGGCTGGCGTTCCTGGCGCGCAGGGAAAGCCGGAACTGACACCGTCGATGAAAGCGTCGCCGATCCTCGCAATTCTGATCGCGACGCCCGCATTCGCCCAGGACGGCGGCGACGTATTCACCGACGCCGCCAGCAACGCCAAAGTCCACGCCGCGTCCGGCTTTGTATGTCCGTCCAGGATCGGGATGTTCGACCGCGATGCGGTGGGTGAACGCGATCCGAAAGCGTCGGCGGATTTCTGCGCCTACTCCGCACTCGACGGCGTATATGGCACGATCACGTTGATACCGTTGGGCGGGCCTTACGATCCGAAGACCGCGCTGGTACCGGAATTCCAGGAAGAGGAAGCGACAGGCGGCAAAGTCATCGGCGAGAAGACCGGCAAATTCGGCGGCGCGACAGTCTATTCGCGCAGCTACAGCACCTTGAATCTCGGCGATACGCATTATCGCGTGCAGTTCGCAGCCAGTGCCGTGGGTCAATGGGCCGTGCAGGTGACAATGGAATATGCGAGCCCGCGCGACGACGCCGTGAAGCAGGATTTCCTCAATGCCGTCTATGACGAGGCGCTGCACAAGCTGGGCGGCGCGAAGTAACGCGGCCCTCGCGCTGCTAATCGCGTGCGCGGCCAACGCCGATCCACTCGACACGCTCGTTGCGTCCTATCCTGACAAGATCGCGCGCCGCGACGGCAACACGCTGATCTTTCGCGATGGCGCTCGCATGGACGCGGGCGCGGTCGATGCACACAAGTCATTCGATCAATTGCTCCGCGAAGCCTCGGTGCTCGACCAATTCCGCCTCGTCTATCCGCGCGGCGCCGAGATCGCGCCGCCGCAAAACGATTTCGACCCCGGCCGGTTTCGCGATGAGGCGTTCTTCAACGCGCTCTACGGCGACTGCCGAAAACGAAAACCTGACCTCATTCCCGTCGCATGGGTCGGGGGCGAAAGAGTTCTATTTGCGCGCGCAAACGGTGCCGCTGCACATCTCGAAGCGGTTGCCGCCGAAATCGAAAAGCTTCCGCCGGCACTTCGCCGGGCCGCAACGCCGACGGCGGGCACCTATGCCTGCCGTCCGGTGAAGGACACCGGCCGCCTGTCGATGCATTCCTATGACGCGGCGATCGACCTGAACCTGAAATATTCGAACTACTGGCTGTGGGAGGCGAAGGACGCGGCCAACGTTCCCTACCGGAACGCGATGCCGCGGCAGATTATCGACATCTTCGAGCGCCACGGCTTCATCTGGGGCGGCCGCTGGTACCACTACGACACCATGCATTTCGAATACCGCCCGGAGCTTCTGGCCGGGGCCGCTCCAGCGCGCTAGAATTCGCCATCGCTATTGGACGTGACCCATGTTCTTCCAGTTCTTTGACGAGCTTCGCGCGGCGCGCATTCCGGTGACGCTGAAGGAATATCTGGCACTGATGGATGCGCTCAGCCACGACGTCATCGAGATGAAGGTGGACGAGTTCTACTATCTCTCGCGCACGGCGCTGGTGAAGGACGAGCGCAATCTCGACAAGTTCGACCAGGTGTTCGGTCATGTGTTCAGGGGGCTCGAAGGCGTCGATGCTTCTCTGCTCGCGCAGATCCCGGAAGAATGGCTGAAGGCGCTGACCGAGAAATATCTCACCGACGAAGAGAAGAAGCAGATCGAGGCGCTCGGCGGCTGGGAAAAACTGATGGAGACGCTGAAAGAGCGTCTGGAAGAACAGAAGAAGCGCCATGAAGGCGGGTCGAAGATGATCGGCTCGGGCGGCACCTCGCCGTTCGGCAATTCCGGCTACAACCCCGAAGGCGTGCGCATCGGCCAGGACAAGGGCCGTCACGGCAAGGCGGTGAAGGTCTGGGACAAGCGCGAATACAAGAACCTCGACGACTCGGTCGAACTCGGTACGCGCAACATCAAGGTGGCGCTGCGCCGGCTGCGCAAATGGGCGCGGCAGGGTGCGGAGACCGAACTCGACCTTCCCGGTACGATCAAGAACACGGCGAACAAGGGCTATCTCGATCTCAACCTGATCCCGGAACGCCACAACACGGTGAAGGTACTGCTGTTCTTCGATATCGGCGGATCGATGGATGCACATATCAAGCTCTGCGAGGAGCTGTTTAGCGCGGCGAAGACCGAGTTCAAGCACATGGACTTCTTCTATTTCCACAACTGCCTGTACGAAAGCGTGTGGAAGGACAATCGCCGTCGTCACAACGAGAAGCTGATGACGTGGGACGTGCTGCACAAATATCCGCACGACTACAAGATCGTGTTCGTCGGCGACGCGACGATGAGCCCGTATGAGATCACCTATCCGGGTGGCAGCGTCGAGCACTGGAACGAGGAAGCGGGTGCGGTGTGGCTCGACCGCGTGACGCAAATCTATGAACACTGCGTCTGGCTCAATCCCGTGGCGCAGAAGCACTGGGACTACACGCCATCCATCGGCCTGATCTCCCAGATCATGGGCGACCGCATGTACCCGCTAACATTGCAAGGCCTCGACAATGCAATGAAGGAATTGAACCGGTAAGTCCTACAGCGCCGCCCCGTCGACGCCCATCTCGCGGCGGATGACGGAGACCGGCACCAGCCCGGCATTCATGAACAGGTCGTGGAATTTGGTGAGGTCGAACGCCTTGCCCTCCTTCTGCTGCGCGTCCGCCCGCAGCTTCAGAATCTCGAGCTTGCCCAGCGTGTAGGAGTAATAGCCGGGATCGTTGGTGCCGCGCTTGGCTTCGCCGGCCGCCACCGAGGACGGCTGGAAGCATTGCGTCTGCATCATGTCGGTCGCCTGCTGCAGGGTCATCACGCCGGTGTGCATCTTGATCGAGGCGATGAGACGGCAATCGCGCAACAGCGCGTCCTGCAACTGGGTGAGGTGATAGCGCGGATCGCCCGCGCTCAATCCCTGCTCCAGCATCATCTGCTCGCTGTAATGCGCCCAGCCTTCGGTCGTGGTGTAGGAGCCGGCAAGCTTGCGCGCGAGCGACCAACCGGGATTGGCGTGCTGGAAGAGCCACTGTGTGAAATGCCCCGGCAGCGCCTCATGCACCGTCAGGTTCTGCAGCATCGGCCGGTTCCAGTAGGCGAGCAGCGACGCCTGCTTTTCCGGCGAAGATTTCGGATCGGGCGGCGTGATGAAATAATAAACCTTGGTCGCGTGCGTCTCGAGCGGACCTGGCGCATCGGTCTGTCCGAAGATCACCGCGCGGGCAAAGGCCGGCGTCTCGGCGACCACGGGCAATTGCTGCGACGGCAGCGTGAGGACGTGGTGCTGCGCGATGAAGCTCTGCAGCATCACCAGACCGTCGCGCGCCGTGGAGATCAGATGCGCGGCATCGGGATGATCGGTCTCGACATCCGACAGCGCCTTCGACGGATTCTTGGGGTCGATCAGTTTTTCGGCTTCAACATAGGCCGCATGGTCTTTGGCGAATTGTGCCTCGCCGGCGGCAAGCACCTTCTCTACCGGCACATCGACAAGATCGCTCTTGAGGAGGCGTTGGAGATTGGCGCGGCCGAGAACGAAGGAGCCGTGCGCGTTGGGTTTCTGTGCAGTAAGCCACGTTTTGAAATCCTTGGCGGCACCGACAGCCGTCTTGGTGGAATCTGCGAGTTGCTTCTGTAGCCCGGCGTCCTTTACGTCCTTGAACGCGGCCGGCGCGTCGTTGCTGAGGAAGGAGATGCCGCCATCGAGATTCTCCAAGGCGACGTCCACGAACACCGGGGGCATGCCGGCGAGATTCTTCTTCGCCTGCGTCAGCATAGCCGGCATCGCGTTCTCGCGCGCGATGACATCCTTCATGCGCGTGTCGGAGGCGGCGAAATCGCGCTCGATCAATCCGTAGATCGCGTAGGTCAGCAGGCCGACATAGTTGCCTGGGTCGTGGCGCCAGGTCTGAAGCGTCTCTTCCTGCAAAAGCTGGCCGTCGATGGCGCCGAGGAGCACTTCGCGGTCGTCGCGCTCCATGGCCGAGAGCTTCGTGCCGCCGATGGCGCGCAGTTTGGCGGTCATGTCCTTCAGCCGCGCGATCTCCTTGGCTACGCTGGCGGCGGAAACGTCGTCGAGGCCCGTGTCGTAGTCATGCACCCCGGTCGCGGTTGCAGAGGTGGGGTGCGCCTTCCATTGCGCGTTGTAATAGTCCTGCACGATCGCGGTGAAGCTCGTTGCCGCAGAGGAAGGCGCGGCGTCCGTCCCGCCCGTTATGGCCAGAAGCGCAGTTGAGCAAAGCGCCAGAGCGCTGATGGTTTTAAGACGCATATTTTCCCTCCACAGAAGCTGCCAGCCTCGCATTCCCCCTCGCCGGATGACAAGCTGGCGCACATCTCTATAGTGCCGATCACCCGAATTTGAGCGCCGATGACCACTGCCCCAGAACATTGCCGCGACATGACGGAGCTGCGCGCGGAGATCGACAGGCTCGATCGCATGCTTGTCGCGATGCTGGCGACGCGCCAGCGCTATATCGAGCGCGCGGCGGAGATCAAACAGGACCGGAATGTCGTGCGTGACGAAGCGCGGATCGAGGATGTGGTCGCGAAGGTTTTGGCCGAGGCGCGCAAGGCGGGGCTCGATCCGAAGATCGCCGAGCCGGTGTGGCGCCTGCTGATCGAGCGTTGCATCGCGTATGAATTTGAACGGTTCGATGAACTCAAGAGCGTAAATACATGAATGCAAGACCGGCCGTGAATGTGCGCGGCGCCACAATGGCGGATTCCAAACCACTGTCCGCGTCGCTCGCGCGCGCGTTCTACGACGATCCGGTGTTCACACATTTCCTGCCCGAAGCTTCGACGCGGCTGAAGAAGCTCGAAACCGTGATGGCGATCCTGTTCAAGCTGGGTCAGCCGCATGGCGCCTGTTACACGACCGACAATTTTGAATCGGTCACGCTGTGGCGCCCGCCAAGTGAGTGGGACGTTCCGTTCTGGGCCTATATCGTCAACGGTCCGGCGCTGCTCACCACTTTCGGCACCGGCATCGGACGCGTACTCTCCACCATGGACATGATGGAGAAGGTGCATCCGCACGAGCCGCACTGGTATCTGCAAACCATCGGCACCGATCCGGCGTTTCAGGGCAAGGGCTATGGCGGCGTGATCATGCGCGATCGGTTGGCGGCGGTCGATGCCGCGCACATGCCCTGCTATCTGGAATCGAGCAAAGACACCAATATCCCGATCTATCAGAGCTTCGGTTTCAAGCTGACGGGCGAGATGCAGGTGCCGAACGGCCCGAAGATATGGCCGATGTGGCGCGACGCGCGATGAAACTTACCGCGATTGCGCTGGCCATTGCGGCGTTCGCGTTTTCGGCCAACGCGCAGGACGCACCAACCGTGACCATCAGTGGTGCCGTTCAACATCCGCTCACACTGACGCTATCCGATCTTCAGAAGATGCCAGCCGTCGACGTGACGGTGTCACAGCAAACGGATCATGGTCCTGCACAAGGCAGGTTTCATGGCGTGCTGCTGTGGACGATTATCGACAAAGCCGGTCTCGTGAGCGGATCGGAAAAGAACGCCTATCTGGGCCACACGATACTGGTGAGCGGCAGCGATAAATATGCCGCCGCGGTGAGCGAAGGCGAGATCGACCCCAACCTCGAAGGCAAGCAGATTATCCTGGCCACAGCGAAGGATGGCGCGCCACTCGACAAACCGCGCCTCGTCGTTCCGCTTGACGCGCACGCATCGCGCAGCGTGCATGACGTTGCGACAATCGAAGTAAAATGATCGACCACATCTCTATCGCCGTATCGGACCTCATGCGCAGCACCGCGTTCTACGAAGCTGTTCTGGCTCCGCTGGAGTTGAATAAGCTCGTCACGCGCGAAGGCATGACCGTCGGCTTCGGCAAGAAATATCCTGAGTTCTGGTTGAACGCGCGCGAGGGGCTTTCGCCTCAACCCGAAACGACGGGCACGCATATCTGCCTGCGTGCAGTGTCCGAAGAGTCCGTCAGAGCCTTCCACGCTGCGGCGCTGGCCCAAGGCGGCAAGACGGCAGGCGACCCCGGCCCGCGTCAGGCCGCGTTTACGACCTATACCGGCGCCTTCATCTTTGATCTCGA
>Ga0335075_10005564_pt1 | contig 19527 bp, 18 predicted proteins | sample Lox_Sample_24_FD_206723 | JGI IMG/M metagenome (GOLD analysis project Ga0335075, IMG submission 206723) | Soil microbial communities from Loxahatchee National Wildlife Refuge, Florida, United States - Lox_Sample_2.4 | ecosystem: Environmental > Terrestrial > Soil > Wetlands | place: USA...
CGCCAAGCCATCGAAGCATTTATCGCCGCCTACAACCCCAAGGCCAAACCGTTCAAGTGGCGCAAGCGGGAAGTCAAAGGATCCCAACTGCGAAATACTATCGTTAATTTATGCAATTAAGCACTAGAACGGCTTCAGCGCCAGGTTGAACGAGCAAAGGGATTGCTCCGGCAGAGCGGACTCAAAGTTGAGGAACTTGAGGCGTCCGTGCAAGAGGTCTATCGCTTCAAAGACAGGCTCACGATGTTTCCACGAAACGGAAAGCGAACACTTCCCACGCCTACGGATGAACCGGCGCCTTGCGATTAGTTCCGTTAGACATCGCCTGGGCCATCGCTAAAACCTCGACACTGGCCGTTGCCGTGGATTTCGCAACGCGGGTCCCGCCCCCGAGTAACTTTGCCGATATCGAGGGCGGTGGAATGACCGGCTGCGCATCCGAAAAGATGGCGGCCCGGACTGCCCGCCGGGGCGAATCAATGACCTGACTGCGGGGCAGGGCAAAAATTTTAGCCGGCTCGTTTTCCGAAATGTGGATCCAGGCATAGCACCTCGTGGCCGTTTCATGCCATGCCAAATCAAACACTTCCACGTGACCCGTCCAGACCATCTCATTGCCCGGAGCGGTTTCCTGCACGAAAACCGTTTCCCGGTGAGTGGCCTTGCACTCGTGTTTGATGAAGATCGCGGACTCCAGCACCTTCAAATAGAAATCATTCTTTACCATAAAAAGCCGACGCCTTGGGCAAAGCACTTAGCAAAAAAAATGCCGAACAAAAAACCCAGCAATTTCGGGCAAATTGGATAATGTTGGTGTAACCGTCCCGCCGTGACCATCGCATTTTGCAAGTTTTAAAAGTCAAACCTTGTGCATTGCAATGGGTGTGATCGTTGGATTGACTTCACGCTTGCGAGTACCAGTACCACCTTATTTAGCGCCATGGGTTGCGATGAGCCGGGGAATTGATTAGACTTTGCTTTCCCAAATATTATGGGCGCACAATGGAAACAAGCCGGGCGCGAAGCCAGCGCGCACAAAAAGGGCCAGTTGACCGTCAAGCTCGTCCGCGAAATCATGGTCGCGGCCAAGCTCGGCGGGCCTGACCCCGATCTCAACGCGCGCCTGTATGTTGCCGTCGAAAAGGCGAAGAAAGCTTCCGTGTACAAGGATACCATCGAGCGCGCGATCAAAAAAGGCGCGGGAATCGGCGAGGAAAAGGTCAATTATGAGACGGTCGTTTATGAGGGATTCGCGCCGCACAAGGTCCCGGTCGTCGTCGAATGTTTGACCGACAATCGGAATCGTACCGCGCCGGAAATCCGCAAATTATTTCAAGCTGGTTCGCTCGGGCAACCCGGGAGCGTGGCGTTTTTTTTCAATCATCTGGGCGTGGTCGAAGCCACGCACGCGGATGCCGCCCGCGATGCCGAAGGGGATGCTATCGAAGTCGGCGCGCAGGAAATCGAGCCGCTGGAACCTGAAGATGTACCCGCCGGTCAAAAAGGCGCACGGTTCCTGACAGAAATCAAGGACCTGGACCACGTTTCCAAAGCGCTGAAGGCGGCCGGCTGGAACGTCACCGCATCGGAGATCCGTTACATCGCGAAAAATTTCACGGAAGTTTCGGAGGCGCACCGCCAGGAGGTCGTGAAGTTTTTGGAGGCATTGGACGACCACGATGACGTGCATCGCGTTTACGCGGCGATAAAGTAGGTGCTCGCGCACGACCACCGGATTTGCACCTTGCCGTGAGCCGCATGACATTTTGGTTCGAACGACTCTCCCTCACCATGAACCGCAACATTCTCATTCGAACGATTCTCCCTCACCCCAGCCCTCTCCCGCTGGGAGAGGGAGAATCATCGTCCGATGGTTTGACACAGCGAACAGTCATCCCGGTTCTGGAGTTCAATGCGCGAAAATCTTTTAGGAAAATTCTCAGCCCATTCCACCATACAATCCTGAGCGCAAAACGATGGGCTCTTCCAGGACGTGCAAGGTGCTTAAACCCGCGGCGCGGTCACGAAGTTTTGCGGCGCGTTCGGCGGCGAAAGTTCCAATAACAGCATCGGAATAGAACATGCCCAAGGGCGTCAATGTGATCGAATTTTCCCCGGCACTTATGAGTCCGTTTCTGACCGTAACGCCAAGCGCAGCCGGGAAATCTTCCGCAATATCCGTGGAAAAACGAGCACGGTACCGGGCGCGGTCAAACGCAAGCCCGGCCAGGCACCGTGTAATCCAAAGGAGTTTGAGGTCTTCGGGTTCGTAGCCGAAATATAAATCGTCGCCGGACCAGGGCCACGTCCCCAGGTGTTTGCGTCGCAGAAGTTTGACGCCGCGGCGTTGTGTATAATCAATTTGAGTGGAAATGGAAAGCGGGCCGAATCCGAGCGCATCGTAAACGTCGGGGTTGAAACTTGCCTCTTCATAAATGAAACGGCGATTGGTTTTGTTGACATCGTACCGTTCAAAATTGGTGAGGGTGGTTTGCACGAAACCGTTTGAGAGCAACCGCTGGCGCAAGTTCAGCCAGTAATCGGCGATTACCGCCGGAGCCGGCATTTGGCCAACCAGCCGCGCATCCTTCGACCAGGGCGTGCCCAGGCCGGCATAGAGTACCAGGTGATAGAGACAGATTTGGTCGAAACCGCAGTCAATCGCGCGGTCCACGTCTTCGCACATTTGTTCGAGGGTTTGGCCGGGAAGCGCGAAAAGAAAATCGCCCGACACCGTAAGGCCCAGCTCATGGGCGCAATGAACGATTCCCTTTACCATTTTTTCATCGCCGAAAGATTGGCGTCCCATGCGTTCGATCTGGGCGCGTTCGAATGTCTGGACGCCCATGCTGATGCGCTTATGACGGGTGGGAAACGCCGCCAGCGCTTTGATATGGGCATGGAACCATGAGGTAAACAGCAACGGGATGCCCTCAAGGGTCACTTCGGATTGCGCGACGTTGAAATGATCCGCAAGCACGTCAAATATTTTCCGAATTTCAAAGATGGATGAGAGATTGGCGGTGCCGCCGCCAAAATAGATGGCATCAACGCGCCGCCCGGCAAGTTTGTCGCCATGCCCTTCGACCACCCCTCTAATGTCCCTTACCACCGTCCCGATGACACCGGCGCGCTGGCCTTTATTGGGCGCATCATGGGGAAAGGTGCAAAAACCGCAGGCGTGAGTTTGGGGGATGCATTGAGTGTGAGGAATGATGCCGATGATCAGCGGGCGTGAGCTATCAATGTTTATAAACGAGTCGTGCCAGTCGCTTGATTCTCCTTTCTTTATTTCCGCCATAGACAGCCGGGACCTGATTATGGCGCCGTCGGCCCGGCGGACCAGGCCGGTTGGATTTTTTGGGGTGGCCTCCTGCATGAGGGGAAGCGGAGGGAAACCCTGCAAGAGCCGGTGCCGCTGGGGGCGCTGCATCCGCGACACGAGTTCAGATTGGGCGGACGGAGTATCGGCTTCGGAATTCATAACAGGGATTTTCAATTTGGCCTGTTGTTCATGTTCATGGAATTCATCGATTGTCGCCGACGCTCTCGCGATTATCTTCCCAGTGCCCGGATTTGCAAGGTATTTTGCCGATGCTGACGGGACGCCCATTTCATTTTCTTCGTGTGTAGGAAAAGAAACGGAGAAACGGCGGGAATTGGAAGGGAAATCTGCGGATTTATTGGGAAATATAAGAATTCGGACAGGATGGGAGGAAACGGGAACTTTGGACAGGATTAACAAGATTTACAGGATGGCTGCCCGCGCTCCGATTTCTCAGGCGCCCATGGCTTTTCCGGCGAGCCAGCCGGTGGTCCATGCGGATTGGAAATTGAAACCGCCGGTAATTCCGTCGATGTCGAGGATTTCGCCGGCGAAAAAGAGGCCGGGGCAAATTTTGCTCTCCATCGTCCTGAAATTTACTTCACTTAATTTAACGCCCCCGCACGTCACGAATTCATCCTTGTTCAAGCTTTTTCCAGTCACGGGAAATTCCGAGCGGAGCAACTGTTGAATCAATTGGTGCTGGCCGGCGCGTGAAAAGCCCGACCATCGAAAATTTTTATCCAGGCCGGCGGCCAGGACGAGTTGTTCCCAAAGCCGCGCCGACAGAGATGCAATCGGCGAATTAACGACGAGTTTTGCCGGATGCAACTCCCGGCGCGTTTGGAATTCGCTAGCGACCATTTCATCGGTGAAATCGGGCAGCCAATTGATTTGGAGCGGGAATGAATAATTTTTCGCGCGCAACTCGCGCGCGCCCCAGGCGGACAGCCGCAAAATCGCCGGGCCGCTCAAACCCCAATGCGTGATGAGGAGCGCGCCACTCTCGCGAAGTTTGGTTTCCGGCACGGATGCTTCCACGCGTTCGACAGAAATTCCGGCCAACGCTCGCAGCCACGGTGTGGCGATGTGGAAGGTAAACAACGAGGGGACAGGCGCTTCCAATTGGTGCCCAAGCGAAACGGCCAGTTGTCCGAGCGCGGGCGTGCGGCAGCCACCGGTGGCCAAAAGCAATTTGTCGCATGACAACTGTTCGCCATTGGAAAGGGTGAGTTCAAATCCGCCGACTGGCTTTATGGCAGCGGTTTCGATGCCGCAATTGGTTTTCAGAATTATTCCGGCGCGGCGCGCGGAATTCAGCAGGCAATCAATGATGGTTTGCGAAGAATCCGTCACGGGAAACATTCGGCCGTCGTTTTCGGCTTTCAATTTGACGCCGCGATCTTCAAACCAGGCGACGGTGTCGCGCGCCTGGAATTTTCCGAGCGCGGAAATGAGCGCACGCTCGCCGCGCGGGTAACGTTTGGAAAATTCGCGCGGATCGAATTCGGCGTGGGTGACGTTGCATCGGCCGCCACCCGAGATTTTGACTTTGGAAAGGAATTGCGATGATTTTTCGAGAATGAAAATCCCGGCACCAGGCGCTATTTCCGCGCACGCCAGCGCGGCAAAAAATCCGGCCGCGCCGCCGCCGGCGATCACGATGCGCTTTGAATTCATTCGCGGGAAATTATCAGAGGGAGGGCGGGGTTACAGGGAGAAATCCCAGACACAAGCGATTCCGCCAATGGTGGGTCTGCGTGTAGACGCTTGCCGCGCCCGAATATGCCGCTCCTGTGGAGCTTGGGAAAACTTTTTGGGGACCTTTTACTACAAATATTGGGCTCCTACGGAGTTGGAAGGCAGTGTCGCCAACGCCATCGGCGTAAAGAAGCCAGTGGGATCGAAATCCAGCTTGAACGCTTTGGCGGCAATACGGAGGGAAGGAGGTGTGAGGTGTGAAAATGGTTTACATCGTTTACACGGCTGCAAATCAAGGACTTAAGTGTTTACAAATCATTTACAAATCGTTTACACATTGTTTCAAATGGTTTACACGCGCTTCCGGGGAGGGACCACTTCGAAGCGTCAATCGCCATTTGAGAGTCGGACGATGTCCGAAAGCGGCGCAGCGCGCCCGGATGGAAGAGGGATCCCGTGTTTTTAGTGCCGGTGGTTTAATGCAGGCTGCTGCGGCTGGTCTCCGACACAGCCGCGCTCCGATTTTTAACGATCCGTTTTGGGCTTTTGTGGCATGTTTGCTTTTCCAGTTTGATTTTTGCGCGTATTCAAGCATTTTTGTGAAATATGGATGGTAATCTCCAATCTGAGCTTTCCTTGTTTTCGCGCTTTGCGCTGGCGTGGAAATTTTTTTGGCGGATTTTGGGCAACCAGGAGTTTGCGCGCCGGGTGGCCCGGGAATTTGCAACGCCTGTGCCGGAAACTCCCGCGAAACCGGCTGCCGTTCCGCCGGAACGCCTCCACGCTTCGGGGTTGCTGGTGCTGTCGCTGCTTCAGCGCGAGGGCCGGCTATTGGATTTTTTGCAGGAAAATGTGGCGGGCTTTTCGGACGCGGACGTGGGAGCGGCGGCGCGAATGGTCCACTCCGGTTGCAAAAAGGCGCTGGCGGAATGCTTCACGGTCGAACCAGTGTTGAAAGACGCGGAGGGCGCGACCGTTACGCTGCCCGCCGGCTTCGATGCCGGGCGGATTCGCGTCACTGGAAACGTGGCCGGACAGCCGCCATATCGCGGGACGCTCAAGCATCACGGCTGGGTCGCCAACGCCGTGCGTCTGCCCGACGTTTCTGAAAGCCTCGATCCGCGCGTTCTCGCGCCGGCCGAAGTTGAGCTTTAATCCATTTCCCCTTTCATACATAACGTTGACGTTTCAAAAGAATGGCCCGCTATTCCATCGGCATTGACCTCGGCACCACAAATTCCGCCGTCTCGTACTTCAGCCTCGACGCCCCGGGCGCGCGCGGGCGGGAGCAGACCATGCTGCCAATTCCGCAAGTGACCGGCGTCGGCACGGTCGGAGAAAGAAGTTTGCTCCCTTCATTCGTTTATTTGGCCAACGCACAGGAATTTCCCGCCGGCGGTTTGGCACTGCCGTGGGACAAGAAACGCGCGGACGCAGTCGTCGGAGAATTTGCGCGCTCGCACGGCAGCAAAGTGCCGGCGCGCCTTGTGTCGTCCGCGAAAAGCTGGCTTTGCCACGCCGGGGTGAACCGGCTCGACCCAATCCTGCCCTGGCAGGCGCCGGACGACGTCCAGCGCATTTCGCCGCTGGATGCCTCGGCGCGTTATTTGAGCCACATTCGGGAAGCGTGGGGCCATCAGTTCAAGAAGGAGCCGCTCGCCGAACAGGAAGTAGTGCTCACCGTGCCCGCATCGTTTGACGCTGCCGCGCGTGAACTGACGCTCAAAGCCGCGCAGGAGGCCGGTCTGCCGAACGTCACATTGATCGAGGAACCGCAGGCGGCGTTTTATGCCTGGCTGGAGCAGATGGGCGAGAGTTTCCGCAAACGCGTCAAAGCCGGAGATGTGATTCTGGTCGTCGACGTTGGCGGCGGCACGAGCGATTTTTCGCTTATCGCGGTGACATCCCAAGAAGGTGATGTAGGGCTTACCCGCGTGGCGGTGGGCGACCACATTTTGCTCGGCGGCGATAACATGGACCTCGCCCTGGCGCATACCGTCAACCAGCGGCTTGCCGCCGAGGGCAAAAAACTCGATTCCTGGCAGTTCAACGCACTCACATTCGCCTGCCGCCAGGCCAAGGAGCAGATGTTTGCCGATAACGATTTAAGCAAGGCGCCGCTTGTCATTCCAGGCCGGGGTTCGGCGCTCATCGGAGGCACGATCAAGGCCGAGTTGAGCCGCGACGAATTGGCGGCGGTATTGACCGACGGATTTTTTCCCCGGGTGGCAGTGACCGATTTACCGAAGACCGCGCGCCGCACCGGCCTGGCGCAAATCGCTTTGCCCTACGCGCAGGACGCCGGAGTGACGCGCCATCTGGCAGCTTTTCTGACGCGCCAGGCCCACGCGATGGCAATGGCCCATGACGCGCCTGTGAAGGTCGAAGGCAAAAAGTTTGTGCATCCGACGGCCGTCCTGTTCAACGGAGGCGTCTTCAAAGCCGCCAGCCTCAAGCAACGTGTTTTGGACGTGCTCAACGAGTGGCTTTCGGCCGACGGCGGCCAGCCGGCCAAGGAATTGGAAGGCGCGGAACTGGACCTGGCGGTCGCGCGCGGCGCGGCGTATTACGGCTGGGTGCGCCATGGGCACGGGCTGCGCATACGCGGCGGGACGGCTCGCGCCTATTATGTGGGCGTTGAACCGGCGATGCCCGCCGTGCCTGGCATGGAACCGCCGGTCAAGGCCTTGTGCGTCGCGCCCTTTGGCATGGAGGAAGGCACGCACGCCAATGTGCCGCCACAGGAATTTGGCCTTGTCGTGGGCGAACCCACGCGATTCCGTTTCTTCTCCAGTTCCGTCCGGCGCGACGATAAGGTCGGCACGATGCTCGACGACGTGGCCGGGAACGACGAATTGGAGGAAGTCGCTCCCATTGAAACGACCCTGCCCGCCCGCGATGGCAACGAAGGCAAACTCATTCCCGTCAATCTGCAGGCTGCGGTGACCGAAATCGGCACGCTCGAACTGCGCTGTCTTGAAAAGGGCGGCCAGGGCAAATGGAAACTGGAATTGAACGTGCGCATGAAGGAGTGAGAATGGCATGTCGTCGTCCTTCATTATCGGCATTGATCTGGGCACGACGAATTGCGCCCTTGCGTTCACGAATCCTGCGGACGGAGCCGATGCTCCGATAATCGACTTTCCGATTCAACAATTGCAGCGTCCGGGAGAAGTTGCGGCGTTGCCGTTGCTGCCTTCGTACCTTTATGTGTCCGGCGATCATGAATTGCCGCCCGGCTCGACACAATTGCCCTGGGGCGAATCGCCACGGCAGATCGCAGGCGCCTTCGCGCGCTGGCAGGGTTCGCGCGTGCCCGGACGATTGATCGCTTCGGCGAAAAGCTGGCTGTGCCACCCGGGGGTGGACCGTTCCGCTCCAATCCTGCCCTGGAGCGCTCCTGCCGACGTAATGAAAATCTCGCCCGTGGAAGCGTCGGCGCGGTTGCTGGCGCATATTGCCGCGGCCTGGAATTACGCGCATCCGGACGCGCCGCTGGCCGGCCAGGAGGTGGTCATCACTGTACCGGCATCGTTTGATGAAGTCGCGCGCGCGCTCACCGTGACCGCGGCGCGGCAGGCGGGGTTGGAGAAGTTCACGCTGGTGGAAGAACCGCAGGCGGCATTCTACGACTTCACCGCGCGACATCGCGACAATCTGGCCGGGGCGCTGCGCGAAGTGCGGCTGGTGCTGGTGGTGGACGTCGGCGGCGGGACGACAGATTTTACGCTCATCCAGGTTGGCGTGGGTCCCGACGGCCCGCTGTTGCGGCGCATCGCCGTTGGCGACCACCTGATGCTCGGCGGCGACAACATGGATGCCGCACTGGCGCGGTTTGTGGAAGAGCGCCTCGTCGCGGGCGGCCGAAAATTGAGCGCTACGCAGTGGACGCTGCTGCTGCAAATCACACGCGACGCGAAGGAATTGCTGCTCGGCGAAAATGCGCCCGAACGTCATCGCCTCGCTCTTGCGGCGGAAGGCAGCCGTCTCCTGGGCGGCACGTTATCCGCGGAAATTTCGCGCGAGGAAGCTGAGCGGTTGATTTTGGATGGATTTTTTCCCGCTTGCGCTCCTGATGAAACCCCGCGTCGCGCCACTCGGACGGCGCTGCAGGAGCTGGGACTTCCCTACGCGCAGGACGCCGCAATCACCCGCCATCTTGGCGCATTTCTTCGCCAGCACGCCGCTGCCGGTTTTGCCGCATTGGGGACTGAAGCAAAAGAAACTTCACTGCCGCGACCGGACGCCATTTTGCTCAACGGCGGCGTTTTTAATTCGGAAAAGACTTCGCGCCGCCTGATTGAGGTCATCTCCGCCTGGTGGCCCGGGTTTCCGCGCATTCAGGTGTTGGAACATGGTTCGCTTGATTTGGCGGTGGCGCGCGGCGCGGTGGGCTACGGCAGGGTCCGTCGCGGTTTGGGCCGGCGAATCAGCGGCGGCTCGGCGCAGGCGTTTTATGTGGGATTGGCCGGTGAAAAAGGGGCCGGCGCTTCGAGCGCCATTTGCGTAATTCCGCGCGGCCATGAAGAAGGCCAGCCCATTGAACTGAAAGATCGTCCTTTCAATTTGATGATTGGACGTCCGGTTCAATTTCCATTGTTCTCCACCACTTCGGACCGGATCGACCGGCCCGGCGACATTGTAACGGTCGACGACGAATTCCGCGCGCTGCCGCCGATTCACACGCTATTTAAGGGCGCGGGCGCGCGGCTTGCGGCCGTGCCGGTCCATCTTCGCGCGTTGCTTACGGAACTGGGCACGCTGGAATTGTGGTGCGTATCCAACGCCGGGGACGAGCGCTGGCGGCTGGAGTTTGAATTGCGCGGCGCAGCGGCGCAACCGGCGATGGCCGTGACCGAGGCGATGCCTGCCCGGTTTGGCGATGCGCGCCAGGCAGTCGAGCGCGTCTACGGCCATCAGCCGCTTTCGGTGGAAGCGAAGGAGGTAAAGCAGCTTCGCCGCGCGCTGGAAACGATCATCGGACCGCGCGAAGAATGGCGGCTTCCGCTGTTGCGGGAATTGTGGAGCGCGCTCTATGCGGGCGCCAAACATCGGCGGCGATCCATGGAGCATGAGCGGATATTTTTTCAACTTGCGGGCTTTTGTTTGCGTCCGGGTTTTGGCTATCCGCTGGACGAATGGCGTTGCGAACAGACTTTTCGATTGTTTGAACCCGGCGTTAAATTCCACGGCAGCCAGGCAGTGTGGAGTGAGTTTTGGATTTTGTGGCGGCGGATCGCCGGCGGACTGGGCGCGGAAGCGCAAAATGAAATGTGGAACTATCTCAAGCCGCATTTGGCCCGGCGCGTTCCCTTGAAAGCGCCAACTAACGTAGCAAAATCATCGAAGGGCATGCGGCCAGAAGGCCTGGATGAAATGGTGCGAACGGCAGCATCCCTGGAGCATCTGGAACCAGCAGAGAAGGCCGAACTGGGCGATTGGATCGCCGAACGCTTGCACAATCCGGATACAGCCGCGGGTCCATGGGCGTGGGCGCTGGGCCGGCTGGGCGCGCGCGTGCCGGTCTATGGCAGCGGCCACAAGACGTTGGATCCCGAGCATGCGGCCTCGTGGTTGTCCGTGCTGCTGGAGACGGGTTTCAACCGCGCGGAAGGAGCGTCATTTGCCGCGGCGCAGTTGTGCCGGCTGACCGGCGACCGTTCGCGCGATTTGGACGAGGAAACCCGGGCGCGAACTGTGGCTGCCCTCAAAGCCGCCGACGCCCCGGCTGAATGGCTGCGGATGATCACGAGTGTGGTCGACCTTGCGCCCGCCGACGAAACGCGGGCGCTGGGCGACACGTTGCCACTCGGATTGCGATTGCATTGAAGAACAGATCGCTTACACATTTTAGTGTATATAGGTAAGTAAATTTGTAAACGAGGCCAAAAAGAGGGTAGTTGCGATGCAGAAATGTGCGGTTTTATTGGGGAATTTTGGGGTTTTAGGGCTCAGAAGGGGGGTGTAAACTTCTAAGGGCCGCTTGCGGACAAGGGGCGGCTAAACTACCGTAGCCACGGCTGCCCAGAAAATCACCCAGCCGGAAACATCGAACATCGAACATCGAACGCTGAACATCGAATGCCGAGCCGTGCACCAGACAGCCACTTGGCAACTCTCAACAGTCAAAGGAGCAAACGCATGTATGTTATTACTGGAATCACTGGACAGATTGGAGGCGTCATTGGACGCGCCCTTCTCGAAGCAAAACAGCCGGTTCGCGCCGTCGTGCGCAATGCGGACAAAGGCCGGGAATGGCGCGACCGCGGATGTGAACTTGCCCTCGCCGATATAGGAGACGCCAGTTCGCTTGCGGATTCATTTCAAGGAGCCGAGGCGGTTTTCATCCTGGTGCCTCCGAGCTTCGACCCTTCGCCCGATTTTTCCGAGGCGCGGGCCATCGGCGCAGCCTTAAAATCTGCGCTGGAAGCGGCGTGCCAAATAACTCGCGCCCGATTTCTTTTGCCGTGGCCGACGACCACAGGCAAATCGTCGATAGCGAGAATGTAGACCAAATACACTCCCTTTGGAATGTCCGATATGGTGGCAGGACGCACGACCCGGTTCGGAAAACGACGATTCAAATGGTCAGCAAGAGTCATCTCCATTAAGCATCAGGTCTTAGTATCAATCCGCTTCAAGTGCGCTCCAACAATGTGCTACGCAGATACCTCAACGTTTTGGGAATATCGTCCCGGAACAAGCCAGGTGCATCATGCAGAGCAATATGCCTGTTTGCGTTTCGGTATGTCGGTATCCGCAATCGACGTGGGATCTGTAGATCGCTAAACAAGAGTTTTTCCAAGTGGCGGACCTTGCAATCTCTGTCCGAAAACCATCGTTCGACCAGTGCTTTCGGTTCTTTTCGCGCAACGTACAAAGGACTGTCGATGTTTATTTTCGTTACCGAATGGTCCGCATTAAAAATGACGAATGGCGCTGCAGCGCGTACTCGCCAGTTGTCATGGTACTTGTGAAAGGTTTCATGTTGTACAAGCTTCCCGTTTTGAACCTTTACCAAAACATTGTAAAATTCCCGATAACTCACAAAACGGCGGTCGTTCCAAAGAACGTTCCTCGAAATACAATGCTCCACCGTGGCGCAGCCGATAAAATAATAGTCCCAAATTCTTGAGTCCTTTGAGTCCTGTTTAGCACAAAAGAAAACAACGTAGTCTCCTACAGAAAGTTGCCCCCTCACATCGCTACGACACACCCCCCAAGATGCCGACCCAACGCTGCAAAGCCGTTCCCGCGCTGCAAAGAAAGAGGGATCGTCGCCCCAGTCATAATAGCAACCGGAATTATTATATTGGTAGAGGAACTTCTGGAGCAGAGGGTCTTCTCGCGCCGCAGCGTTCGTTTTTTCCCAGTCACCTACTGGTGGTATTGGATGCCTATAAACGCAGACAAACGCTTTCACACACGAAGTCTAAGTGAACAAGGTCAAATTGTCACGGTTTCGGGAATGTTACCGGAATTTGGAATTTAATGCGCTGAGTTCGTGTCTGGTCAATACCACTATCAACCTTGCCGCCTCCGAAGCTAAAACCCGCCACTTCAAGTTTGGCAGAGGCCTCTCCCTCAAGCTTAGCCTGCACAACTACAGATAAATCAAACTCAACGAGTGAGATGAGGTTTTTGCTATCTTCGTCAATCATGTGTCCCGCGATGGACTCAGTGCCAGCAACTCGAAAGGGTTTCGATGCGATTTTTATGCCGGGCTTTCCGTGGGCCGAGTTCACGCCTGCGCCAATCTGCCGCAATGCCTCTGAAACAAAACTTTCAATATTCATAGGTCAACGGCCCCACTCGTTCACAGCTTGCGCTGGACCGTCATCCAACAAGCCGCGAAGCTGCTCGTAGTAAGCCAAAAGCTCAACATATCGGCACTGCCCCACGACTTCTGGCGGCGCGGCTTCCTTCTTTGCCGGATTTAGCCTGACGAGCGCTTCGCGAGTACGATTATACTCGGCTACAAATCCCTCCGTTGGAATAGCAAGTAACTCTTTGTTCGGCATGGAACTTATGGCGCCAGCCGCCGCTGCCGCCCGCATCAAAAGCGCGTCGTTTGTGAGGTTCATGAATATTGAATCTATAACCGGTCAAGCCGCCTGTTGGCAAACGTGAACCACCGAACGAACGACCGCAAGTAAGAAATGGTGTGTTCCATCGGGCATTTGGAGGAATCAATTTGTTCCAAAACGGCGTTCAATTTTGTAGGAGTCACGGAAAGAAGCGCCTCGTCCATTTTGGCTTGAATCAGCACAACCGCAATTGGCAACACGGTTCTCAAGCGTTCAATTCGCGCTTCATCCCGGTGCCACAGATAAAATAACCCAACGTTGCAAATGAGGGAAATCGCGCGGCGGCAAGTATAGGTTTCGCTTTCATAAGATTTTCAGCGTAAGACCAACACAGCAGCCGGCCAAATGTCAATTATTAAAAGACATAAAGGTCAGCCACTGCCCGGCGCGACCGGCCAGAGCGCGTACGATCGACCACTGTGCTCTCGTTTGATCCGACCTGCCCGTGCGAGCCAGTAACACACCTCGCGAAATTTTTCGTGCACGCTTGAAGCGAACTCATCGCGAAGGGAGAGTTGGTGAATGCCCGGCTCTTTCGTCACCCTTGCGAGGATGTCCTCGACCAGGTCCGTTGCCTTGAGCCACTCATTGGTTACCGCCATCAGCGGATTTTCCGGCGGAACACCAGCGAGGCTGTTTCTAAGATTTTCGAGGCCCGACCTGTCACCCGCCAGCGCGAGAAGCATTGCTCCACGCTCGACGACTGGCGAGGCCGATATGTCAAAGCTCCCATACTCCTCGATGGTTTCGGCGACAACATCGGGAAGCAACCGGATGCCTTCGCGGAAGTATCGCTCAGCTGCTTCAAACTGGTCGCTGCGAATCGCCTCCTCCACGAGTGGCAACAGCTTGAAGTACCGATCAACGCTGAGAGGGCGCACGTTCATGTGGCTGCTAATATTTAGTTGATATTGGATTTCGTTTCAAGCGGCCGCAATTGAACGCCGTTAGTTGAAACAAGCAAAAACAAGGGCTGATGGTTCAGCAGCCGTTGAATTTTCGCGTCGTCGTCCGCCATAGGATAAGGAAATGCGTGGGTCAAATCGGCAACAAGGTCAAAAGACGCGAATGCCTCATGGAAGTCTTTATACGGTTCACCGCTATGCTGCAGCAACTCCGCCAGGTCCGGCCTGCGCTCGACAGCTAACAACGTTGAATAGGATTCGGTCCAATGCTGATACGCCAAATTATTCGTGACATCTGAAGAATTGTCCGGGCTGGCAGTTTCGATAAAAACCGCGTATTTATCATAGTCATCCGATAAATTTCGGCAGTCATTAAGGAATCGCTGGTATTGATCAGCCATTTCGACCATATGGGCATCTTCCCCGGCTTTCCGCTTCCAAATTGCAAAAATTATGGCTGCGGCCAAGGCCAAGGCTGCAAAAGTTCCAGCAGCTGCCGAGAAAAAGATCGCAACGTGCCTGTTCATTTCAAATCAGTTCAATTAAACATGAAAAACCGATGGAATCCGAGAGTTTTAATTTTTGGCATCCGTCATGTGGAGTTTGGCCGAGTTCACGTCCGAAAGTTGATGGATGCTGAGTGCGGTTTGGCATTACACACATATACAAAATGCTTGTATAAACGTGCAAAATCATAAATTGGCACTTCAATTCATTCGTCAAATCCACCGCTGCCAGTTTGTCTGAGCCGGACCCGGCAGGTAGCTGAACATGAGTTCCATGTTCTCCTCGAAGGTGGATTCTGGTTCGGCTTCCTGGCAGCATTGGTGATACACCTCGCAGACGCGGCGGCGCAATTCCTTGACTTGAGCCACGCCCAAACCGGCGCGAGCGAATGATTTAATCAGCGTGTCCAGTAGAGGCAGAAATTCCGAGTCATCCAGCGGATGTTGAAGGTTATGCGCAAACAGATCTTCAATTTGGATTCTGCCGAGGTTTGTCAGGACTACTTGCGCGTCGGCTGGCGATGGACTTTCAATGTGGTGTGCCAGCGGCGGAATTTTCGCAGTCTCGGCGGCGCCTTGGAGTTGGGGGAGATTTTCAGGCGGAAGAATGATCCGGACGCTTCGCGCCTCTCCGGGCGTCCGGCAAATAAACCCGCGTCGTTCCAGCGTCAGAATCATCTGATGAACACTTGGCGGGGTGACCTTGAAAAATTGCACCATATCTGCTTCCGCCGGCGCGCGGCCATGCAGCACGGTATAATGGTGGATGAAAGCCAGAAACTGGCCTTGTCGAGGTGTGTAGGACGATTTCATTCGGGTCATATTTTCGCGGCACGGAGCAAACTCTCCGCCCACTCCGGGGCAGTCAAAGCCAAGTTTGAGCTATTTTTTGAAATGGGACAAGTAGGGAAAGGTAATTCTGGACGATACCGGCCGAAACTTCATAATTTTTAAAGTGTAGGCTGCTTGCCGGTGTGGCGAAATGGCAGACGCACGGGACTTAATATTTGAAAATGCACTGCAAAAAAGCCAATATCGATGACCAAACCAAATCAGGTCGCGTTCGAACAGTGGCCCGCTCAGTTTAGTTTATTAAATAAGGACTTTGCGTTTGACAATGCAATCGTGAAGGATGATGGTCACATCATATCATATTCTGAATAAGAATTAGTAAACGCTGGTTTGCGAGGTGACCAAAAAACAAAAGGAGGGTCGCCCAAAAAATAAACGACGGGGTCCCAATTTCCCGCTACCCGTGACCGTGCTCCTCCCACACTTCCGCAAGCCTAATGCTGTGAAGGTGAAAAACTTGAAAGCAAAGAGCTGCAAGGAAACGAGAAAGGAAGGACATGAAACGGAATAAATTAATCGACGGCTGCCTGCCAGCGCTGGCGATTTCGGCAATGCTCAGTCTGGCGTATTGTGCGACGGCACGGCAGCCGGCAAGCGATGGCAATGGCGGCCAAAAGCCCAATATATTGGTTATCATGGGCGATGACATCGGCTGGTTCAATCTGGGCTCTTACAACCAGGGCATTATGGCCGGCCGAACCCCTAATCTTGACAGACTGGCCAGTGAAGGCATGCGCTTTACGGATTATTACGCTGAAGCCAGTTGCACGGCAGGCCGGGCGAATTTTATCACCGGCGAACTTCCTGTGCGCACCGGGTTGACCACGGTAGGCCAGGCGGGAGCCGATGTGGGCATTCCGGCCCAGGCCTGCACGCTGGCCACAGTCCTGAAATCACTTGGCTATGAAACCGGTCAATTTGGGAAGAACCATTTAGGCGACTTGAACAAATACCTGCCGACGGTACATGGTTTTGACGAATTTTTTGGTTATCTCTATCACCTCGACGCGATGTCGGACCCTTATTGGTTCGATTATCCGCAGGATTGGATAGACAAATACGGACCCCGCGACCTGGTGCATTGCTGGGCCACGGATACAGACGACCCGACTGAACAGCCGCGCTGGGGCAGGATTGGCAAACAGAGGATTGAGGATGAAGGCCCCCTGCCGCCATTCGCGAATATGAAGGACGTGCAAAACTGGCAGGAAGGGCGCCCCGCCAAATATGACATGCAGACGTTCGATGAAGTGCTTGTCTCGAATAGTTGCGCCTTCATGGACAAGGCAAAGGCGGACGGCAAGCCTTTCTTCATTTGGCACAACACCACACGCATGCACGTGTTCACTTATCTTCCGCCCCAATACCAGGCGATGATGAATTCTCAGTCCGGCTATAATGTTGAGGAAGCGGGCATGGCCCAATTGGACGATTGCGTAGGCCAACTCCTGCAGCATCTTGACGATATTGGCGAGGCAAGCAATACGATTGTGATTTTCACGACGGACAATGGGGCAGAAGTCTTCACCTGGCCGGATGGCGGCATGACGCCATTTAGAGCAACCAAAGGAACGGTATTTGAAGGCGGGTTCCGTGTGCCGGCTATCATCCGCTGGCCGGGCCATGTGCCCGCGGGCAAAGTTGAGAACGGCATTGTTTCCGGCCTCGATTGGTTTCCGACGCTGGCCGATGCGGCAGGTGATCCAAATATTACGGATGAGTTCCTCAAGGGTTGGACGTATGGAGACCAGATCTATAAGAACCATCTGGATGGTTATGACCAGACGGATCTTATTACCGGCAACGGTCCGTCCCGGCGCCACGAGATTTGGTATTTTGGCGGGCCGCATCTCGGAGCAGTCCGTATTGACGACTTCAAGTTTCAATTCTTCCAACAGCCTTACGGCTGGCCGGGAGAAAAGATCACAACAGACATGCCTACCATCGTGAATCTCCGCCAGGATCCGTTTGAACGGACGCCATCCATCCGCGGAGAGAGTTCGAATGAGGAAGGCTGGGGCTACGGTAATGAGTTCTTTGCCCGTGAATTCTGGCGCTTTGTGCTGGTCCAGCAGTATGTTTCAAAACTTGCCAACACGGCAATTGAATATCCGCCGATGCAAGCTCCGGCGTCGTTCAACCTGGACGCAGTGAAACGGCAGGTTCAAGAGATGGTCAAAGAGCACGAAGGGGAATAGGCCGGCAACTCATTCGTGAACACGTGGATCGCCATGAATTGTAGCGGTGGACGCGTGTTCACGGTGGAAATTCCGACCGCGCAGAAAATTATGAAAGCCACTACCCAACCAATTCGTGCTGTACTGGCGGCCACATTGATCGGCTTGCTGGCTTTTGTGCCGAGGGCATTGGCGTCGCCGGTGACGAATGACATGGTTTGGATTCCGGCGGGTGAATACACCATGGGTACGGATGACCCGCGCAGTTTTCCCAATGAACGTCCCGCGCATCGCGTAAAGGTTAACGGCTTCTGGATGGACAAGCACGACGTGACGAACGATGAATTCAAAAAGTTCGCGGACGCCACCGGTTATATCACGACGGCGGAACAAAAGCCGGATTGGGACGAGTTAAAAAAACAACTGCCGCCCGGCACGCCCCGGCCGGATGACAGCCTGCTGCTGGCGGGGGCGATGGTCTTTGTCGGCACGACAAACCCCGTGGATTTGAGGGACGCCAGCCAGTGGTGGCGCTGGACGCCGGGCGCGAGTTGGCGGCATCCGGGCGGACCCGGCACGGACATCCAGGGGATGGGCAATTATCCAGTGGTGCAGATTTCGTGGTATGACGCCAGGGCGTATGCGCAGTGGGCAGGCAAACGCCTGCCCACGGAAGCGGAGTGGGAATATGCCGCGCGGGGCGGGCTGGAAAACAAGCGTTATCCCTGGGGCGACGACTTCACGCCAAACGGCAAATACATGGCCAATGTTTGGACTGGGGAGTTTCCTTATTACAATGACAAGGCGGATGGTTTTGCCGGCCTTGCGCCGGTAGGTTCATTTCCGCCGAACGGTTACGGACTTTACGATATGGCGGGGAACGCGTGGCAATGGTGCGAAGACTGGTACCGTGCTGACGTGAACCAGGAACTGAAAGAGAAGGACCCGGTTTGTTCCATGAATCCGGCAGGGCCGTTAAGCAGTTTTGATCCGCTGGATCCTTACGCGGCCAAACGCGTCGTGAAAGGCGGTTCGTTCCTTTGCAACGTCGATTACTGCGAAAGTTACCGGCCCAGTGCCCGGCGCGGTGAGGCCCCGGACACTGGCATGAGCCATATCAGTTTTCGTTGCGTGATGTCCGCGCCGGAACCGTCCCGGGCCGGCAGGCCTGAGAATTCGCCACTGAAACCAAACTAAAAGCGGGACACACCCGCGGGCCAATAGTTGAGCGAACGACTTCACCGGGGATCGAATAATCCTGCTCGCGAATTATCCGCAAAAAAATCTAATGGCTTGGAGTTTGCCCCGACGCAGCATGGTTTCGACGGCGAAGAAGCAAAAAGCCAATAGCGCCCGTAGTCGCCAAAGGTATTGTCGAAGGTTCCGGAACTGACTCAACGGTGAGAACCATATCAATTGGTTGTTGAGGCGAGACTTGATAGGTTCCCGGATTGAATGACGAGAATGGAACCGGAATCGTGACAGAATCTACACTTGGAACATATTGAATGATATCTGATGTCGTATTCCCAAGGTCACCGTCAAAACGAATATCTACAACGCTTCCCACTCCGTCATAATCGGGAATTGCTGCGAAGGAATTTATTGTGGCGTTGGCGCCCGTCGTCAAATCCTCAAGAGTTCCGAATGCTGGCAGGCTCTCCACATAACCCGTAAAACTGCCCAGTCCGGAAATATAATTTGGGGTGATGAAACGAGACAAATCGCAAACAGCTTTACCGTTAGGATTGTTAAAAAACAACTCTCGCTCAAACCCATTCCCCCTTTCGCGACTCGGGCTTGCCCGACCGGCATGAAGCAGGCGAGAGACGCCGGCTGATCCGGCCACTGGCTGCTTGCCCGCTTACCCCGCAATTAGCCCGGATATTTCATAGTTAGATTTGATTTTGACAAGAATGGTGCGGAGGCGGGCGACGAGGGCGATTTTTCGATCGATTGGGTTGCCTAACCGAG
>Ga0335075_10005565_pt1 | contig 19527 bp, 16 predicted proteins | sample Lox_Sample_24_FD_206723 | JGI IMG/M metagenome (GOLD analysis project Ga0335075, IMG submission 206723) | Soil microbial communities from Loxahatchee National Wildlife Refuge, Florida, United States - Lox_Sample_2.4 | ecosystem: Environmental > Terrestrial > Soil > Wetlands | place: USA...
TACATATGGGGCGCCGGGTGGAGCCTGCACGCCGCCTGGGACTCCGCCACCGAGGACTGGGTCGCGGCCACGGCGCTCGCGGTGCTGGCCGGCGACAGCGCCCGGGCCTGCAGTGACATCGCCGCCGAGGCCGACGCCGCCGGCCTGAAAGACAGCCAGCGAACCGGTGCCGAGCGTGCGTACGGTACCTGGGAAGCAAGCAGGAGTTCCTGCGCTACGACCGGGCCCTTGAATCGGGCTGGCCGATCGCGACCGGGGTCACCGAGGGCGCGTGACGCCACCCGATAGCCGGCCGCCTCTCGATCAGCGGCTCAAGACGGGGCCTGGATGGCGCCGAGGCGGTTCTCACCCTCCGCGCGGTCATCAGCAACGGGGACTTCAGCGAGTACTGGCGCTTCCATCTTGAACGCGAGCATCAGCGGCTCTACCCCGACACCAACCAGGGACAATACGCACTCGGGGCCTGACTGACGACCTCACTCCAAGCGACCTACACCCAATTCGGTATGCGTCCGCCGGGAGGCGGGGCTCGCGCGCCGGGCAGAGCAGGCAGGGCAGAGCAGAGCAGAGTCTGGGCCGATCCCACTGCCGACGTGACCACAGGGGCGGAAGTTGCCCTCGGCGCCTTCGCGGTCAATGGGCGGAGGCGGGTCGGCGTGGATTACTGATTACGGATTCATTAGCTTGTTGGATCCTGATTAGTATGCCTATCGCTCATATGATGAAATTTCCGGAATGTCGGGCGCTCGCGCCCGACATTCCGGACCCGATATTCCGGGAGGAGTCGTGCGGAATTGATGGCACGGAATTGATGCCACGGAATTGGCAGCACGGAATGGATGGTGCGGTTGGTGCGGAGCCGGCGGCATGCGGCCGCTGGCAAAAGAACTGCCGATACGCAACGGAATCGACGTGACTGGATCGGTCACGCTGATTGACCTTGTGCGGACTGGACTAGGACTGGACTCCGCGGTGCCGGGCCGCGCAGCACGACCGCAGCGCCGTCATTTCCCCAGGTCACCTCGGGAACCAAGGACCTCTAGTCGCGAGTGAGGGGCAGGCGCTTTCTTGTTTCCGCGTCGGCGGGGGTGTAGACGACTAGGCGTGCCTCCGGGCTGGCCTGGACCTGGAGTTCGCTTGTCGTGAATGTCAGGGGTCCGGCGGCCGGATGGATGAACGTGCGGGTACCCGGCTGATACTCGGCGACCTCATGGCGGGCCCACAAGTCGGCGAACTCGCTGCTCAGGGCGGAGAGGCGGCGGATGTCTTCCTCCCAGTCAGGGTCGCCGACGTGGCGGGCGTAGGCGGCGCGGAAGCGCGCGACCTGGTACCGGACGTTCTCGTCGTACTGGGGGAACTTGTCACGGGCGGTCGGCTCGGTGAGAGTGCACCAGAGCGTGTTCCGGTGGATGCACGGCAGCGAGTGCCAGTCGCGGAACAGGTCGCGGTACGCGTCGTTCTCCGCCAGCATGTCGAAGCGGGCGTCCGTCACCGCGGCGGGGAGCGGGTCAAGCGAGTGCAGGATCTCCGTGAGGGCCTCGGTCACCGGGCACCGTTTGCTGCTGACGGCCACCGGGACCGCCTCGGCGAGCACGTACATGTGCCAGCGCTCGGCGCGGTCGAGTCGGAGCGTGCGCGCGAGCGCGTCGAGCACCTGGGTGCTCACGTTGATCTCGCGGCCCTGCTCAAGCCAGGTGTACCAGGAGACGCCGACCCCGGCGAGCAGCGCCAGCTCTTCCCGGCGCAGGCCAGGGGTGCGCCGGCGGGAGCCTGCGGGCATGTCGAAGTCGGCGGGCGACAACCGGGCCCGCCGGGCCCGCAGGAACTTGCCGAGTTCGGCCCGACGCCGCTCCGACGCGGGCGGGCCCTTCGCGTCGCGTCGCGCTGTTGCTGCCTTTGACGCCGGTATTTCCTTCGGTGCCGGTGTTTCCTTCGGTGCCGGTGTTTCGAAGAGGGTCACGCGGTGCTTACCTCCGTTCGGGCGTCCCCGATCCGGGCTAGGCAACCAACATAACGACCCTCTCTGACATTCGGGATCGACCGGAGTCGAGCCGGTTACCACGAACCAGGTGACCTGGTGGCCGCGGTCAGAGTCAGCCGCACTCGTTCCGGATCCTGTTACCAGCAGCACCATGACCAGCGGGCTCTCTGCTCGCGAGCGCGGCCGTCGGAATGCTGGGTTTCATGACTGCTGCTACCCAGAACACGGTCGCGGTCGGCGACGCGCGCGACGGCGCCCGGTGGGTGATGCTCATCGTGCTGCTGTGCGGCCAGTTCATGGCGTTGCTCGACGCGACCATCGTCAACGTGGCGATGCCGACGCTCGGCCGGTCGCTGCACGCGTCCGGCGCCGAACTTCAGCTCGTCATCGCTGGGTACACCGTCAGCTACGCGATGCTGCTGATCACCGGGGCGCGGCTTGGCGACCTGGTCGGCCGGCGGCGGATGTTCCTGCTCGGGGTCGGCGGGTTCACGCTCGCCTCGCTGGCCTGCGGGCTCGCGCCCGACGTGGGTGTGCTGATCGCGGCCAGGTTCGTGCAGGGCGCGGGCGCGGCCGCGATGATGCCGCAGATCATGACCGTGATTCAGCTCCAGTTCAGCGGGCCGGCCAGGGCGCGGGCGCTGAGCGCCTACACCGCGGTGCTGTCCTCGGGGTTCGTCGCCGGGCAGGTGGTCGGCGGCGTTCTGGTGACGGCCGACCTGTTCGGGGCGTCGTGGCGGCCGGTCTTCCTGGTCAACGTGCCGATCGGGCTCGCGGTCCTGTTGCTGCTGCCGCGGGTGATGCCCGCGGACGTGCCGGGACGGACCCGGCGGCTTGACCTCCCCGGGCTCCTCGTGGCCGTGCCTTCGGTGTGCCTGGTGGTGCTGCCGCTGATGCTCGGGCACCAGGAGAACTGGCCCGCCTGGTCGCTCTCCTGCATCGGCGGCGGCATCGCGCTGGTTCCCGTGTTCCTCTTCGTCGAGCGGTCGGTTGCCGCGCGCGGCGGGCAGCCGCTGCTTTCCCTGTCCGTGTTCCGCGCGCCGGGGCTGCTACCCGGCCTCGCGACGATGACGCTGCTCATGGTGACCTACGGCGGCTTCCTGTTCAGCTTCGCGCTCCACCTGCAGGCGGGGCTCGGCGACAGCGCGCTGCGGGCCGGGCTGACCTGCGCGCCGTGCGCGGCGGCGTTCGGGTTGTGCGGGTACTTCTGGCGGCGGCTGCCCGCGCGATGGCACCCGTACCTCACGGTATGCGGCGCGGCCTTCGGTGCGTGCGCGTACGCCCTGGTGGCGCTGCTGCTGCGCGGCGGCGGAGCGGGCGGCGGCCTGCTTCAGGCACTCCTGGTCGGGCTCGGCGCGTTCCTCGCGGTCGCGTTCAGCCCGCTCGTCACCCAGTCGCTTGTCCGGGTGCCGCTGCACCAGGCGGCCGACGCGAGCGGGCTGCTGACGACGTCCATCCAGTTGAGTCAGGCGGTCGGGGTCGCGGTGTTCGGCAGCGTGTTCCTGACGCTGGACGCGGGCACGGGCACGGGCGACATATCCGCTATTTCAGGACACGCGCTGTTCGTCACGCTGGCGTGGGTCGCGGCCGCGCTGGCGTGCGGCGCGGTGACCGCGGTGCCGCTCGCAAGGACGGTGCACGCCTCGGCACCGGAGTAGCCGTCTGCCGGGCGCTACGGCTTGCGCGCGACCCCGCCGTAGGTGCTCACCTCGGACGGCGTCGGCCGGGGGCCGGAGCTGTCGGGCCGCCAGTCGGAAACCGGCACCACGCCCGGCGGCACCAGGTCAAGGCCGGCGAACGCCAGCCGGGCGAAGTCATCGTGATCGCGCAACTGCGCGGGAATGCCCGCCTCCCGGTCGGCGCGCTCAAAGGCGGCCACCGCCGGATCGTGCTCCGCCGTGATGTGCGACGCGACCAGGAAGCTGCCCGACGGCAGCGCGTCAAGGAGGGTCGCGAGTATCTCGGTCGGCTTCCACTCGTCCGGCACGTAATGCAGGATGGCCACCAGCATCAGCGCGACGGGCCGGCTGAAGTCAAGCACCTCCCGCGTCACCGGGTTGGCCAAGATGGCCGCGGGCTCGCGCAGGTCGGCCTGGATGTAGGCGGTGCGGCCCTCGGACGATGAGGTCAGTAGGGCCCGCGCGTGCGCCAGCACCAGCGGGTCGTTGTCCACGTAGACGATGCGCGAGGTCGGCGCGGCGGCCTGGGCCACCTCGTGCACGTTGCTGGTGGTGGGCAGCCCGGTCCCGATGTCGAGGAACTGCCTGATGCCCACCTCTTCGGCCAGATAGCGGACCGCGCGGCCGAGGAACGCGCGGTTCTCGCGCCCGGAGACGCGGCCGGTCGGCCAGGCGGCGAATATCGTCTCCGCCAGCTCACGATCGGCCGCGAAATGGTTCTTGCCGCCGATGCCGTAGTCGTACATCCGGGCCGGATGCGGCCGAGACGTGTCGATCTCCGGTGGTAGTTCCGACATTTGCGCCCCATAGTTGTTTACGGCAAATGCTCCCCATGTCCCGACATGCGGATCGTACCGCCGACGGCGCGGCATTCCCTCCGACGGCGCGGCCCGGTTACGCGGTTCGGCCGACGTCGTTCGCGCCGAGCCCGCAATCGGGCTGGTGACGGCTGGCCCGCGCCGCTGTAGCCTCATCTCAGCGGTGACGTAGGTCACAGTCGAGGAGGTAGCGTGTTCGCACGCCAGCTGGCCATGACCCATTCGGACAAGCCCGCCATCATCATGGCCTCGTCGGGCGAAACGGTCACCTTCGGCGAGTACGAGGAACGCAGCAACCGGGTGGCGCACCTGTTGCGCGATGCCGGGCTGCGGCGGGGAGATCACATCGCGGTCTTCATGGAGAACAGCACGCGGCTGCTAGAAATCGAGGGTGGCGCCGAACGCACCGGCCTTTACTATTCACTGATCAATACCTACCTCGGCGCCGACGAGGTGGCCTATATCGTCGCCAACTCGCAGGCGAAATTGCTGTTCACTTCCGCCGCCAAGCGACCGGTGGCCGAGGCCGCGGCGGCCAAGTCCCCGGGCCTTGACCGCACGCTGGTGGCCGGCCCTGGCCCACTGCCCGACGGCTGGGAAGCCTACGACGCCGCGGTCGCCGGGTACCCCTCCGCGCCGGTTCCCGACGAAGCGCTCGGGGCGGCGATGCTTTACTCGTCGGGCACGACCGGCCAGCCCAAGGGCATCCTGCGCGACCTGCCGACGATCGGTCCCGACGAGCCGCTGCCGGTGATGGAGTTCGTGAAGGCCATGTTCGGGTTCCGCGAGGGCATGACCTACCTGAGCCCCGCACCGCTGTATCACTCGGCGCCCCAGGCGAGCGTGTCGGCGGCGCTGCGCCTTGGCTCCACGGTCATCGTGATGGAGCATTTCGATCCCGAGCAATGGCTGGCCCTCGTCGAGCGCTACCGGGTGACCCACTGCCAGATGGTGCCGGTGATGTTCAGTCGGCTGCTCCGCCTGCCCGATGAGGTGCGGGCCCGTTACGACACCTCGTCGCTTGAATGCATCGTCCACGCGGCCGCGCCGTGCCCGGTCCACGTCAAGCAGGGGATGATCGACTGGCTCGGCCCCATCATCACCGAGTACTACGGTGCCACGGAGGCCAACGGCTTCACGTTCTGCACCAGCGCCGAATGGCTCGCGCATCCCGGTACCGTCGGCCGGGCCATCCTGGGCCAGTTGGCCATCCTGGACGGCCTGGGCGAGGAGTGCCCGACCGGGGAGGACGGGACCGTCTGGTTCCGCGGCGCGACCGCGTTCGAGTACTTCGACGACCCGGCGAAGACCGTCGAGAGCCGGTCGGGCGACGGCATGGCGAGCACCGTGGGCGACGTCGGCCACGTCGACGCGGAGGGGTACCTGTACCTGACCGACCGGAAGAGCTACATGATCATCTCCGGCGGGGTCAACATCTACCCGCAGGAAACCGAGAACATCCTGTCCGCGCACCCGGCCGTGCAGGACGTGGCGGTCATCGGCGTGCCCAACGACGATCTCGGCGAGGAGGTCAAGGCGGTCGTGCAGCCCGTTGACCCGGACGCCGCGGGGCCCGACCTCGAGCAGGACCTGATCACTTACTGCCGGGACCGGCTCGCCCACTTCAAGTGCCCGCGGACTGTCGACTTCGTGGCCGAACTGCCCCGCTCTGAGACAGGCAAGCTCTACAAGCGCATGCTGCGGGACGCCTACTGGGCCGGGCACCGCACCTCGATCAGCTAGCGGCGGGCACCGCCGGAACTGGTGTTGCGGATGTGGCGGGGTTGCCTCGCGAAGACGGGGGCAGCGAGCGCTTCTTTGTAGGTGATCCGCATCATTGTCGGTGAACTGCACCCCCATAACCGGACAAACTACCCGGGAAAGTGGTCAGTTCATCGACAATGTGGACGTGAGAGGCTGGTGAGACGGCCTCGGGCTGGATGCTGTCGCGCGCTGCCTCAGCCTGGCGGGCCCGTGGGGCGCAGCGGGCCCATGGGGCGGGGCACGGCGCTGCGGCGCGGTAGGCCCGTGGGGCGCAGCGGGCCCATGGGGCGAAGTACGGCGCTGTGGTGTGGCGGGCTCGTGGGGTGCAGCACGGCGCTGCGGCGCGGCAGGCCCATGGGGCGCAGCGGGACCGTGGGGCGGGGCACGGCGCTGCGGCGTAGCAGGCCCGCGCAGTGGGGCGGGCCCGGCCAGCGGGCGGGCCCGGCCAGCGGGCGGGCCCGCGGGCCCCTGGGGTGGGGCGATGGGGAGGGCGTTGGGGTGGGGCGGCCGGTCTGGGCGCGTGTTGCCTGGCGTTAGGCGGCGAGCACCCTGAGGGCGACGCGCACCAGGCGGCGGCGGGTGACGCCCTCGATGCTCTGCTCGCCGGAGATGACGCCGACGAACAGGTTCCAGGCCGGCGGGACCAGGATGAGCGCCAGGTGGAAGGCCAGGGGATGACGTTGGAAGGCCCGCATGAAGGCCCGGCCCGCTGCCATTTCCGGCCCGAGGGTGGACGCGATCGTGTCCGCGTAGCCGGCCAGGGCGCGGGCGACCTCGGCGCGGGACGCGGCCAGGGACGCGTGGGCGGCCGCGTGCCCGGCGGCGGCGCCCGAGCGCAGCGCGAAGGAAATCCCCTCGCGCGACCACGGGTCGAGCAGCCCCGCCGCGTCGCCTGCGACGAGCACCCGGCCGCGGTAGAGCGGCGCGTCCGCGGCGCGGCACCTGGTCAGGTGCCCGGAGCTTACGGCCGGCGGAAGATCGCTCAGCCCCAGGCGGGACAGGAAGTCGTCCAGGTACTCCCGGGCCCGCGCGCCCTGGCCGCGGTCCGCGATCACGCCGACGGATAGCTGGTCGCCCTTGGGAAAGACCCAGCCGTAGGAGCCCGGGCTCCGCCCCCAGTCGATCAGTACGCGGCCCGCCCAGGCGCCCCGCTGGTCGGCAGGGATGGGAATCTCCATTTCCAGTCCCAGGTCAACCTGGTCGTAGCGCACGCCGACGTAGCCGGCGCAGCGCCCGGCGCTGCCGTCGGCGCCGACCACGGCGCGCGCCCTTATGTCGCCATGCTCCCTGGTGGTAATGCGGACGGCGGCCCCCTCCTCCGCCAGGCCCGTGACGACGGCGCGGTCGCACACGACGGCGCCGGCGGCCACGGCCGCGGCCACCAGGGCCGCGTCGAATTCATCGCGCCACACGAGGCTGATGACCGGCCCCCGCGCCTTCCGCGTCCGCTCCAGGCGCCCGTGCAAGGAGAACGTGAGCGCGGCGGCGCTGGCCCTGACCGGGAGCCGCACGTCCGGGGGTACCGCCCTGACCGACCGGTCGATCAGGCCGCCGCCGCACGTCTTGTAACGGGGCAACGCGCAGCGTTCAAGCACGATGACCGAACGGCCCGCGGCCGCGGCGACGCGAGCGGCCGTCGCGCCCGCGGGGCCGGCGCCGATCACCGCGACGTCCCAGGTGTCGCCGGCAACGCGCACCAGTCAAGCGTAAGCAGCCATGGTCCGGGCTCCCGGCCCGGCCCGCACGCTTAACGGCCGTTCGTGAGCCAGGGCAACCCCCACCGAGGGTGACGGCAGCCGATTCGCGAGCAAGCCCGTGCCCGCTCGGCGACCCGAGTATCACCCATCCACGGGCGCCTGGCAACGATCTAAACAAGGTGCCGATTTCGCCGCCTGATTAAAATTCGATGATCCCGAACGGGTGCGGCCTGGCTGTGGACGCGGCCGCCGATTCTTCATGCCCGCCAACGCGGCGGGCCGGTTGGCCGCCAAACGGGGCATTTCTCTCGGCCCGTCCGGCCGTCGCGAAGATGGCGGATCGTTGAGCAGCCCATAGCGTGCTCAACGATCCGCCATCTTGGCAGGGCACTTCGGCGCGCCCGGTTTGCCGTGGTTGGGGGCCTCGGGCTGGCCAGGGTCTAAGCGAGCGGTCGGCGGATGGGAGCAGGCCGCACACGTTCGGTGTAACCGGAAGCGAGAGTGGCCGCGGATGGGAGCAGGCCGCTTGCGTTCGGGATAACCGGAAGCGGGAACGGCCGGCGGATGGGAGCAGGCCGCTTACGTTCGGGATAACCGGAAGCGGGAGTGGCGGCGGCGCGGCGGGCGCAGGACCCGCCGCACCGGCGCGGGCCCTACTCATCGGACGGAGGGGCGCTTTAGCTGGAGCGGGCGCGGTGGGGCTGGGGGACGCGGCCGAAGGGCTGGCTCGGGGGCGGCAGCGGGACGCAGGTCGGGATGTCGAGGCTCAGTTCCTTGTCGCTGATCGTCGCCGGCTCGTTGTAGTGCAGGATGTCCAGCGGGTCGCCGCTCAGCACCGTGTACTTGGCGGACTGGCCGTGGATCGCGACGAGCACGACGCGGCCGCGGTAGCGCATCCTGAAGGACAGGCCGACGATGCCCGGGGGCAGCTTCGGGCTGAAGCACAGCTGGCCGCGGACCGCCCGCAGGCCGCCGAAGCCGCCGATCAGCGCGGTCCAGGCGCCCGCGAGGGAAGCGATGTGCAGGCCGTCGCGCGTGTTGTGCTCCCGGTCCTGCAGGTCCATGAAGGCGGCCTCGGCCAGGTAGTCGTAGGCGAGGTTCAGGTGGCCGACCTGGGCGGCCATGACCGCCTGGGTGGCCGGCGACAGGCTGGAGTCCCTGACCGTGATGGACTCGTAGTAGTCGAAGTTGCGGCGCATCTGCTCGGGGGTGAACGCGTCCGGGCGCAACTGCATGGCGAGCACCACGTCGGCCTGCTTGACCACCTGCTTGCGGTACAGCTGGAAGTACGGGTAGTGCAGCAGCAGCGGGTAGTGGTCCTCGGGCGTGCCATTGAAGTCCCAGCGCGCGTACTTGGTGAAGCCGTCGTGCTGCGGGTGCACCTGGAGGTCTTCGTCGTACGGGACGAAGATGTCCTGTGCCGCGTCGCGCCAGGACGCCGCTTCCTCGTGGGTCACGCCCAGGTCGCGCGACTCGAACTGGAGCTTTTCCACCAGGTCGGCGGCGGCGGCCAGGTTCTGCTGTGCCATCAGGTTCGTGTAGAGGTTGTTGTCCTTGACCGCGCTGTACTCGTCGGGGCCGGTGACGCCCTCGATGCGAAACTGGCCGCTCGCGTCGTGCTGGCCGAGCGAGCGCCACAGCCGGGCGGTCTCGATGAGGAGCGGCAGGCCGACCTCGCGCTCGAACTGCTCGTCCTCGGTCGCGTCGAGGTAGTTGATGACGGCCGCGGCGATGTCGGCGTTGATGTGGAAGGCGGCCGTGCCGGCCGGCCAGTAGCCGGAGCACTCCTCCCCGTGGATCGTCCGCCAGGCGAACGCCGCGCCCTCGAGGCCGAGTTCGGTCGCGTGCGCCCGCGCGATGTCGAGCGTCAGGGCCCGCCAGCGCAGCGCGTCCGCCGCGGCGGACGGGTGCGTGTAGGTCAGCACCGGCAGCACGAACGTCTCGGTGTCCCAGAACGTGTGCCCGTCGTACCCGGTGCCGGTCAGCCCCTTCGCGGGGATCGGCCGCTGCTCGGCGCGGGCGCCGGCCTGCAAGATGTGGAACAGCCCGAACCGGACCGCCTGCTGGATCTGCACGTCACCGTCGACCTCGACGTCCGCGCCTTCCCAGAAGGAGTCGAGGAACGCGCGCTGCTCCTTCAGCAGCCCGTCCCAGCCGGTCAGTTCCGCCGCGGCCAGGGCGCCCGCCACCTGGTCGACGAGGGCGGGCCTGCTCCGCTGGCTCGACCAGCCGTAGCCGAGGTACTTGACCAGCCGCAGTTCCTCGCCCTGGGGCACCTCGGCGGCGACGGTGAACCGCCCGACGTCGGGGAAGGACTCGTTTTGGAGCGACATCCGCTTGGGCCCGGTGACCTCGTGGGCCATCCCGGCGGCCAGCCGCAGCTTGCTTGACCGGGTCCCGTGCACCAGGACCGACCGGTGGTGCTTGCCGTCGGTGGCGTTGTGCTCCTCGCCGACCAGCGGCTCCGCGAGGATCGCGGCGGCCCGCGGGTCGGCCGCCATGGCGGGGACCTCCTCGTTCGCCACGATCTCGGACATGACGACGAGGCGCAGCGGCACGCCGCCGGGGGAATCCGCGGGCTCTTCCGCGTTGCCCTCCTCGTCCAGCGTCACCGGGGTGACGCTGTAGCTGATCGCCGCGATGGCGCGCTGGGTCAGCGAGACCAGCCGGACCGACTTGATCTTGACCGTGTGCCCGGCCGGCGAGGTCCACACCACTTCGCGCGTCAGCGTGCCCGCGCGCATGTCGAGCGCGCGGGTGTGCGAGCGGACGATGCCGTACCTGATGTCGAACGGCTCGTCGTTGACGAGCAGCCGGATGATCTTGCCGTTCGTCACGTTGATGACGGTCTGGCCCGTGTCGGGGAAGCCGTAGCCCGCCTCCGCGTAGGGCAGCGGCCGGTCCTCGTAGAGCGAGTTCAGGTAGGTGCCAGGCAGGCCGTGCGGGTCTCCTTCGTCCAGGTTGCCGCGCATGCCTATGTGGCCGTTGGACAGGGCGAAGACGGACTCGCTCTGGGCGATCAGGTCGAGGTCGAGCGAACTTTCTGTGAGGCACCACGGCTCGACGTCGTATGACTCGTTCTCAATCACAGTTCCGGTACCTCCGGGTCTTCACCCTAGGGTCGCCCATAGTCAGCTACAGGAGTTCGGCTAGGTCCTTGACTACCACGTCGGCACCGTGCGCGTGCAGTTCATTGGCCTGACCGACCCGGTCCACGCCCACGACGAACCCGAATTTGCCCGCCCGCCCCGCGGCCACCCCGGCGAGGGCGTCCTCGAAGACGGTCGCGTGCGCCGCGGTGACGCCGAGCAGCCGCGCGGCCTCGAGGAACGTGTCGGGCGCGGGCTTGCCGCGCAGCTTGGCGGCCTCGGCCACCTGGTGGTCGACCCTGACGTCGAACAGGCCCTCCACGCCGGCCGCCTTGAGCACCGCCACGGTGTTCGCGCTCGAGCTCACGATCGCGGTGCGCAGGCCCGCCTTTCGCACCGCGTTGACGTAGCGGACCGAGCCCTCGTAGGCCTGCACGCCGTCGCGCTCGATCACTTCCTGCACGAGGTCGTTCTTCTTGTTGCTCAGGCCGTAGATCGTCTGCTTGCCCGCGGGGTCTGATTCCTCGCCCGTCGGGAGTTCGATCCCGCGTGACTCAAGAAAGGCGGCCGTGCCTTCGAGGCGCGGCTTCCCGTCGACGTACTCGTCGTAGTCATGGACCGGGTCGAAGGGGACGAAGGGCTGATTGTGCGACGCGGACCAGTCCCGCAGGAACGCATCGAACATCTCCTTCCAGGCCGCGTCGTGCACCTTCGCCGTCTGGGTGATCACGCCGTCCATGTCGAACAGGCACGCGGTTATCGGTTCCGGCAGGCCTAGCATGCGGGCCTCACCCTCGCCGCTCGCGCCTTAACCGGAAAAGCCCGGCTTTCCGCTGTCGTCGGGTAGTTCGAGGTCACTCTTCGCCAGCTCCTCGATGTTGACGTCCTTGAAGGTCACTACCCGCACGTTCTTAACGAAGCGTGCGGGGCGGTACATATCCCAAACCCAGGCATCGTGCATGGTGACTTCGAAGAAAACCTCGCCGTTGTCGGCCGCGCGTACCTTGAGGTCCACGTCGTTCGTCAGGTAGAACCTACGCTCCGTCTCCACCACGTGAGTGAACAGGCCGACAACATCGCGGTACTCACGGTAGAGCTGCAGCTCCATCTCCGCTTCGTACTTCTCCAGGTCTTCCGCGCTCATGTCACCCATTCTCCCTCCGTCGGCCCCTCGACTGACACAGCAGAGCCGGGCACGCACCTGAAGGACCGGCGGTGCACGGGGGACGGCCCGTGCGCCGCCAGGGCGCGCAGGTGCTCGCCGGTTACATACCCCTTGTGACGGCTGAAGCCATATACCGGATAACGCTCATCGAGCTCGCGCATCATCCGGTCCCTGGTCACCTTGGCCACGATCGACGCGGCGGCGACGCTGGCGGCCACCCGGTCGCCCTTCCACATCGCGAGGTTGGGCGCGCCAAGCCCCTGCACGGGGAAGCCGTCCGTCAGCACGTACGCCGGACGGCTGGTTAGCCCGGCGCAGGCGCGGCGCATGCCGGCGACGTTGCACACGTGCAGCCCCAGGGCGTCGATCTCGGGGTTTGGGATCGTGGTGACGTGCCAGTCGAGCGCGTGCCGCATGATGCGCGCGTAAGCGTCCTCGCGGGCGGCGGGCGTGAGCAGCTTGGAGTCGGCGAGCTCGCCGATGCGCTTGATCGCGGCCCGGTCGAGCACGACCGCCGCGACCACGAGCGGCCCGGCGCACGCGCCGCGGCCCGCCTCGTCGATGCCAGCGACGGGCGCGAGCCCGGCCCGCGCGAGCGCGTGCTCGTAGGCGGCGAGCCCGGCGTCTCGCCGCGGCGTGTAGGAGGGAGCAGCCATCAAAGGCAGCGTACCCAAACCGCGCTCGTGCCGCGCCCGGCTCGCCCCCGACGACAGGAATGCACGGGTCTGTGCCCGCGGGGCTTGCGCCCCTAGGGCTTCGGTTGCCTGGAGCGGCGGCGGGTCCTGAGCCTGCGCTGGAGCCAGGTGACCGGCACCGCGCCGACGAAGCCGAGGGCAAGCGGCAACGGGGAGCCGGCGGGGCGGACGGGGGTGCCGTTGTCAAGCGCCGCTTCCAGGGCCGCGCTGGAGCCGCCGGCCGCCGCGCTGCCTCCGGCCGCGTTCGAGGCGTTCAGCCGCGGCTGCTCGAAGGTCGCGGGAATGTTCAGGAAGCCCCACCGGCTCGGTGGCCAGATGATCACGAAGGCGCGGCCGAGCACGGCGCTCTCCGGGATCGTCCCGCCGCCCGGGTCGCCCATGTGGCCGCGGGAGTCGTAGGAGACAAGACGATGGTCGCCCATCACCCACAGCCGTCCGGCCGGGACCGTGATGTTGAACTTCTGCGTGGACGGCTTGTTGCCCGGGTACAGGTAGGAACTCTCGCTGAGCGGCACGCCGTTGACGGTGATCTGCCCGGCGGCGTTGCAGCAGACCACGTGGTCGCCGGGCAGGCCGATCACGCGCTTGATGTAGATGTTGGAGTCCTGGCTGACGCCGACAAGGCCCTCAAGCTCGCCGAGGGCCTTGCTGAAGATGTTGGAGCTCGCCGGCGGGCTGTCGAAGTCCCAGGACCCGGTGCCGTCGAAGACGATGATGTCGCCGCGGTGGATCGGCCGGAGGTGGTACACGATCTTGTTGATGAGCACCCGGTCGTTGACTTCGAGGGTGTTCTCCATCGAGCCGGACGGGATGAAGAAGGCCTGGATCGCGAAGGCCTTGATGACCAGCGCGAGCACGAGCGCCACGACGACGAGCACGGGAAGCTCGCGCCAGAAGCTGCGGCGCCGCTTGCCGGCCCTTTTGCCGTTCCGGTCTTCCCCGTCGCGCGGGCCTTCGCCGTCGGGCGGGCCTTCGCCGTCGGAGGCGGTCCCGCCGTCATCGTTTTCCCTGGTGGGTCCGGGGACAGAGCCGAGGCCCGGCATCGCCTGGGTGTCATCGAGATCGGGCACCGGATCGGCCGGGCCCCACGGCGGCGACCCAAAACCATCCCCGTTCATCCGGCTCCCCCTGTTCGCTTGCGCCGGGCCGCGCCGTTGTCCCTCATCAGTGAGAGCGTATCGTCCCTTCCGCGCAGCCCAGCGCCCTTACCGCGGTCTGGTCCCGCGCGGCCCTAGTCGGCGCCGGGCCCGCGCCTGCGGCGGCGCCAGGTGAGGACGCCCGCGCCGGCCAGCGCCGCGCCGCCCGCCACGGTGACCGGCGGCGCGGTCGCGACGGCCGTCGCGGCGCTGAGGCCCGCCTGCTTGAATGTGTTCGGTATGGGGAGGTCGGAGACGCGCGAGAACGGCCAGATGATCAAGAACGCCCGGCCCACGACGGCGCTTTCCGGGATGGTGCCCTCGCCGGGGTCGTTGCCACGGTAGCGGGAGTCGTCGGAGTCTCCCCGGTTGTCCCCCATCACCCACAGCCGCCCGGCCGGGACGGTGATGTTGAACCGCACCTGCGAGGGCGCGTCTCCCGGGTAGATGTAGGACGACTCGGACAGCGGAACCCCGTTGACCGTCACCTGCCCCTGGGCGTTGCAGCAGACCACGTGGTCGCCGGGGATGCCGATCACCCGCTTGACGTAGTCGGTGTCAGGCCCGGCGATGCCGACCAGGTTGACCGCGTCGTCCCACACCCGGGTGAACCAGTTGCTCGGCGGCGGGTTCGCCGGGTCCCACGACCCCGCGCCGCTGAACACCACGATGTCGCCCCGGGCGATGGGCCGGAACTTGTAGACGACCTTGCTGACCAGGATCCGGTCACCGGGCAGCAAGGTGTTCTCCATCGACCCCGAGGGGATGGAGAACACCTGAACGACGAACGCCTTCAGCAGGATCGTCAGCACCAGGGCCGCGACCACGATCACCACGAGATCGCGCCAGAAGGACCGCTTCCGCCGCTTGGGCTTATCCGTGTCCTCCGGCGCGTTCTCCGGGTTCGTCGCGTCGTCGGCGGCAGGCGCCTGCCCGGCAGCCGCCTCAGCGTCTGCCGGCGCGCCCGGCTCTCGACCCGGGTCAGGGGCCATCCGAGATCAGCTCGTCAGCTTGATCAGCTGGCGCTTGCGGTCTCCCGCCGCTCCTTGATCCTGGCGGCCTTGCCACGCAGGTCGCGCAGGTAGTAGAGCTTGGCCCGGCGGACACGGCCGCGGGTGACCGCCTCAATCTTGTCGATCGACGGGCTGTGCACCGGGAACGTGCGCTCCACGCCCACGCCGTAGCTCACCTTGCGCACGGTGAAAGTCTCGCGCAGGCCGCCGCCCTGGCGCCGGATCACGACACCCTGGAAGACCTGAATGCGGGAGCGGTTGCCTTCCGTCACCTTGACGTGCACCTTGAGGGTGTCACCGGGTCGGAAGTCCGGGACGTCAGTCCGGAGCTGGGCCTGCTCAAGCTCGGCGATCGCGGTGTGCATGATGGATGTTTCCTCAGTCCTGGTCGGAATGCGCGGCAGCGCGCATCCGGGTGGAAGCCTGCGTTAGCCAGGGAAACACCCCGGCAGGGTCAACGCCCGAACGGGCAGCGCTCTTCAGTGTGCCATATTTTCTGTGTCAACCGGAAAACCAACGTCCGCTAGCACCTGACGGTCCCGTTTGTCGAGCCCGTCGGGCGCCACCGCTAGACGGCGGATCAGGTCTGGCCGGTTGACAGCGGTGCGGCGCAGCGACTCATCCCGCTGCCAGCGCGCGATCGCCCGGTGATTGCCTGACAATAGTACGTCAGGGACGTCGCGCTCGCGCCACGTTCTCGGCCGCGTGTAGACCGGGCCCTCAAGCAGCCCGCTCATCGCCCCTCCGGTGCCGCCGAAGGAGTCGTCGCTGTGTGACTGCTCGTTCCCGAGCACTCCGGGCAGGAGGCGGCAGACCGCCTCCACGATCACGGCCACGGCGGCCTCTCCCCCGGCCAGGACGTAGTCCCCGATGCTGACCTCGTCGACGGCCATCCTCGTCCGGGCGTCGGCGACCACCCGCGAGTCGATCCCCTCGTAGCGCCCGCAGGCGAACACGAGATGCGCTTCCCGCGCGTAGGCGGCCGCCATCTCCTGGGTGAACGGCGTGCCGCTCGGCGTGGGCACGATGAGCCGCGCCGCGGCGGCCGTGCTAGCTGGCCCCGTGCTAGCTAGCACGGCGTCCAGGGCGTCACCCCAGACGTCGGGCTTCATCACCATGCCGGGGCCGCCGCCGAACGGCGTGTCGTCGACCGTGTGGTGCACGTCGGTCGTCCAGGCGCGCAGGTCGTGCACGCGGAAGTCGATCTCACCGCGCGCGCCCGCCTTGCCGATCAGCGACACGCCAAGGGGCCCGGACTCGCCGACCCGGCCGTCCGCGCCGACGGGGCCGAAGTAATCGGGAAAAATGGTGACTATATCGATCCGCACGCAAATCCCTGCCTACAAAGCGCCTGACGCCCGGTGGCGCCTGGTTTTCGCCGGACGCCGCGAGGGTGAATGCCGCTGCCGTCCCGCGCGGGCGTGGCCGTCAGCTGATGTTCTCGAGGTCGAGGAGGCCCTCGGGCGGGTCGATCACCAGGTACCCCGCTGCCACGTCCACCTCGGGGACCATGACCTTGACGAACGGGACCATGATCTCGCGGCCGTCCGGTGACTTGATCACCAGGACGTCCTGGCCCGGGTGCAGCACGTCGTCCACGGTGCCGACGGGCGTGCCGTCAAGCGTGCGCACGGACAGGCCCACGAGGTCGGCGTCATGGAACTCGTCGGGGTCCGCGGGCGGCGGTATCGCGGCGGAGTCCACGGTCAGCCAGGTGCCGCGCAGGTCGCCCGCGGCGTCGCGGTCGTTGACGCCCTCGAACCGGACGAGCAGCTCGCCGGAGTGCCACCGGCTGACGGCCACGGTCAGCGGGCCGACGCCGACGGGGTCGGTGTCCAGCCGCGAGCCCGGCGCGAAGCGCAGTTCGGGCTCGTCGGTGCGGACACCGACCACGACGTCGCCTCGAATCCCGTGCGGACGGCCGATCCGGCCCACCGTCACTCGCAAATCGGCTACCTTTCCCGTCCCAACCCGCAGTCCCCGTCCCGCTGGGCGGGCCCGGTATGATGGCGGTTTTTGCCATCGGGCCCGACCGGCGGGACAGCCGGGGGGTACGGGGGTCGTCCCCCCGGGGATAACTGAACTACCTAACCTCGCCGGTCTCCAGCAGGTCGATGCGGACGTGCTTGTTCCCCGCCAGGGAACCGACCACGGTGCGCAGCGCCCGCGCGGTCCGGCCACCCCGGCCGATGACCTTGCCCAGGTCATCGGGGTGGACGCGGACTTCGAGTACGTTGCCCCGGCGGAGCATCCGGCTCACCACGCGGACGTCGTCCGGGTGACCGACGATGCCCCGGACCAGGTGCTCGAGGGCCTCCTCAAGCACCTTAGGCCTCTGCTGACTCGGCCGGGGCGGACTCGGCCGGCGCGGCCTCGGCGGCGGGCGCCTCGGCTGACTCGGCGGCAGGTGCCTCAGCCGGCGCGACGGCAGGTGCCTCGGCGGCAGGAGCCTCGGCGGCAGGAGCCTCGGCGGGCTCGGCCTTCTTCGTGTCCCGCTTCGAAGAAGACTTGGCCGGCTTGGCGGCGGCCTTGGCCTCCTTCGCCGCGAGGGACTCCTTGACGAGTTCCTCGTAGCGGTCCTTCTTGTCGGCCTTCGTCTCGCCGGTCTTGAGCGTGCCCTCGGCGCCGGGCTGGCCCTTGAACTTCTGCCAGTCGCCGGTGATGGTCAGCAGGTGCTGTACCTGCTCGGTCGGCTGCGCGCCAACCGAGAGCCAGTACTGCACGCGCTCGGAGTTGATCTCGATGAGCGACGGCTCGAGCTTCGGGTGGTACTTGCCGATCTCTTCGATGGCACGCCCGTCGCGCTTGGTGCGCGAGTCGGCGACGACAACGCGGTAATACGGTTCCCTGATCTTACCCAGGCGCTTCAGTCTGATCTTGACAGCCACGGCTGCGGTCTTCTCCCACGAGGTAGGTACGTGTGTCGGGCACCCGCCAGCGGGGAATGGCCGGCCGGACCGAGCGGGTATCGCCGAGCCGGGCGGACGGAGAGAGGGCGCCACACGGCCAAGCGTCAAGTAGCCAGTATAGGGGCAGCCCGCCGCCCTTCGCGCGGCGAGCAGGACACCTGAACGCGGCGAGTTGTTTCCCTCGGGCAACCGTGAAGTTAACGCAACGTAACTGGCGCGATGGCGCCCAATACGCTGCGATATGGAACAATTGCTTACTTCGACCTTCATGAAACAGTTGCATAACACGCCGCGTCTTCTGCTGCAACCGGGCACAGGCTGTGAAAGCCTTCTCTCCTACAAGAGCCACATACAGGTACGTTTCGCAACGTAAGGGACTGGAGTGCTGTTATTCTCTGGTCCCTACGGTGAGCGATATCACACTCACCGTCACATCGGTAACCGTGGGTCACCGGTTCTCCTGTCGTGGCCATGTGTCTGCCGATGGGTGCGCACTTATACAAGGAGAGATCCACACCATGACTGACCAGACTGCCCAACCGGACAGCACCGATAAGCAGCCCACCGCCGGCCGCGTCTCGCGACGCAGCCTGTTCCGCGCGGCCGGCATCGGGGCGGCCGTCGTGGGCGGCGGCGCCCTGCTCGAGGCTTGCAGCTCCGGCATCCAGGGCGCTTCTTCCTCGTCGACCTCGTCAACGGGTACGGGCAGCACCTCGGGCGGCGGGACGAACAAGGAAATCACGATCGGCTGGATCCACCCGGTGACCGGCTCGCTGGCCGGCTTCGGCTACCCCGACGCCTGGGTCACCAAGCAGATCATGGCGACCTCGCAGTTCAAGAAGGGGATCAAGATCGGCGGCACCACCTACACGGTCAACGTCAAGTCCTACGACTCGCAGTCGAGCGTGACCAAGGCGGGCAGCCTGGCCAAGCAGGCCATCCAGCAGGACAACGTGGACCTGCTGTTCGCCTCCTCCACCCCGGAGACGGTGAACGCGGTCGCCACCCAGGCGGAGACCCTCGGCACCCCGCTGATCTGCTCCAACATCCCGTGGGAGTCCTGGTACGCCAACCTCGGCGGCAACCCGCAGAAGCCGACGCTGAAGCCCAAGTGGACGGTCATGTACTTCCTCGGCGCCGAGCACCTCGCCGAGTGCTTCATCCCGATGTGGAACCGGATCGGCGCCAAGTACGGCAACGACCACAAGGTCGCCGCCGCGTTCCCGAACGACCCCGACGGCAACGCCTTCCGCGCCGTGTTCCCGCCCATACTCAAGGGCGCGGGCTACACGCTGGACATGTCGACGGCCTACCCCGACGGGCTGACCAACTACACGTCGATGATCACCCAGTTCAAGAACGACGGCGACCAGTTCTTCACCAACGTCCCGCTGCCGCCCGACTTCGCCACCATGTGGACCCAGTCGCTCCAGCAGGGCTTCAAGCCCAAGCTCGCCACCGTGGCCAAGGTCCTGCTGTTCCCCACCGACGCCTACGCCATGGGCAGCAAGGTCTACAACATCGCCACCGACTCCTGGTGGGTGCCGGAACTGCCGTGGACCTCCTCGCTCACCGGGCAGA
>Ga0335075_10005566_pt1 | contig 19524 bp, 18 predicted proteins | sample Lox_Sample_24_FD_206723 | JGI IMG/M metagenome (GOLD analysis project Ga0335075, IMG submission 206723) | Soil microbial communities from Loxahatchee National Wildlife Refuge, Florida, United States - Lox_Sample_2.4 | ecosystem: Environmental > Terrestrial > Soil > Wetlands | place: USA...
CCATCAACTCCTCGACCGACGTGTCCCTGGCGTCCTTCTCATACGTGATCCGCCCGCGCTGCATCAGGATGATCCGGTCGGCGATCTCCAGCGTCTGCGCGTAGTTGTGCATGATCATTGCGATCGACAGCCTGCCCTTCGCTTTCAGTCGCAGGATCAGGTCGATGATCAACCCCGATTCGCGCGCCCCCATAGCCGCCAGCGGCTCGTCCAACAGCAGAATGCGCGCGTCCGAATTCACCGCGCGGGCCACCGCGATCGCCTGGCGCTGCCCGCCTGACAGCCGCTCCACCGGCTGATCGACGGACTGCATCTCGATCCCGATTTCCTCCAGCAGCTCCTGGGCTCGTCGGCGCATGGCGCGGTGGTTCAGCAAACGGATCGGGCCGGGATAGGTGATTTCCCGGTTCAGGAACAGGTTGTGATAGATACTAAGCGAGTTCGCCAACGCCAGGTCCTGATAGACGCACTCGATCCCCAGTGACCGCGCGTGGTCGACCGAGCGCAGCGCCGTGTCCCGGCCATCGATGATCAGCCGCCCGTCGGTGGGCGGCTGGAAGCCGGTGAAGATCTTCACCAATGTCGATTTGCCGGCGCCGTTGTCGCCGAGAATGCCCAGGATCTGGTCGCGCCGAAGCTCCACCGTCACGCCATCCAGGGCCGTCACCGCGCCGAACCGCTTGACGATATTCTCTGCACGCAACGAGACTGCCGTTTCGCTCACCGCGCGCCTCCGGTGCGCGCCAGCCGGACCATGTGGATGTTGAAGATCATCGCCACCAGGATGGCGATGCCCAGGATGATGTTGAACGTGAAGGCGTTCACCCCGACCAGCGTGAAACCGTCGCTCAGAATGCCCAGCACCGCGGCGCCGACCAGCCCGCCGATGACGGTGCCCGACCCGCCGGCCAGCGACGTGCCGCCGATCACCCCAGCGGCAATCGCAAGGAACATAATCTGGTTGCCGCCCGCCTGCGGATCAATCGAGGAGATCCGAAACCCCTCCAATATCCCGGTGAATCCGGCCAGTGCTCCCGCCACGATGAAATTGCCGATCTTCAACCGGTTGACATCGATACCGGCCTCGCTCGCCCCGGTCGGGTTCGCCCCCGCCGCCGTGGTGTGCAGCCCCCAACGCGTGTGACGCAGCACCACATGCATCACTGCGACCGCAAGGGCAGCCCACAGGATCTCGCTGTAGCCCCAGGCGCCCATCACCTCCGCGAGCACCGTCCCTCCCGGCGGGCCGACCGGCGTGCCGGCCGAGATGGTCAGCGTGAACCCGTTGATCAAAAACAGCGTGCCGAGCGTGGTGACGAAGGAGGGCACCGACAGCACCACGGTCACCAGCCCGTTGATCAGGCCCACCACCCCGGCTGCGACCACGCCCAGCACAAGCGCAAGCGGGGCGGGCACGCCCGCCTGCGCTGCGAAGTACATGACGAAGGGCGCCAGCGCGAACACCATGCCGGCCGACAGGTCGATCTCTCCCATGATCATCAGCATGATCTCGCCGCAGGCGATGATCGCCACCGGCGCGATGTACTGCGACAGGTTCTGCAGGCTGGCGGAGGTCAGCAGGAATTCGTGGTTGGCGCTTTCGAAATAGCCGATCAGGATCAGCGCCACGACGAAGATGCTGGTCTCCTGCCAGCGCAGGAACAGGTCCAGCAGCCGAACGCGGCCGGGCCGGGCGACGGGCATGGCGGTCGCCCGGGTTCAGGCGCTGATCGGCCCGGAGCGCTTGACGATCTCGGGCGACGACGACGAACCCTCGTAACGCGTCTTGCTGGACAGGTACGGGCCGACGGAAGGCTTGGTGACAAACTTCAGGCCGGTGTTGATGTCCGCCGGTCCGGTGAGCCCGCCCGAGGCCAGGAACATGAACATCTCCATCACCGTGTAGAAGCCCTGCAGATAGGCCTGCTGATCGATGGTGAAGTCCAGGAACCCGTCGTGGATCAACTCCAGCGTCTTCGGCAGCAGGTCATAACCGCCGGCGTGCACGCCCTTCTGCGGCAGCTTGAACTGCTGCATCACCTCACCCACCCCCTGCGTGCTGCCCGCATCGACGGCGAACATGCCCTTGAGGTCCTGGTGGCCGAGATAGAAGGAGCGGATGCGCGACAGCTCTTCGTTGACCGTCGCGCCGCTGGCGATCGACTGCACATCGATCTGCTTGCCGGACTTCTTGATGGCCGCGATCGCGCCGTCCATGCGCGGCTGGATGTTGAGCTGGCCCGGCGTGGCGATGAAGATCGCGACCGTCCCGGAATCGACCATCGAGACGATGCGCTCGCCCATGTGGTAGCCCGACTGGTAAAGGTCCTGGCCAATGTAGGCCAGGCGCTTGTTGGCGCTGCCGGGCGGGGCGTCGGCGTTGTAGGCGAAGACCGGGATGCCGGCGGCCAGCGCCCGGTCGGTCGGTTCGTTGAACGCCTTCGGATCGACGATGCACACCGCGATCGCATCCGCCTTGGCGGCAATGGCGGCGTTCATTGCGTTGACCATCTCGGCGACGTCGGCATTGGCCGACCCGGTCCATTGCGAGGTGCAGCCGAGCAGCTCGCAGGCGTCGCGCAGGCCATACTGCGTCGGGACGAAGAACGGATTGGTCGTCACGTGGTTGACGAACACCAGCCGCCATTTGGGATGCGACGGGAACGGGCCAGCTTCGGCTGCGCGTGCCACGCCCGCTCCGCCGAGCAGGGCCAAGGCGCCACCCAGGCCGGCGCCGTGCAGAATCGCTCGGCGCGCTGGGCCGGCAGGCATCGTGGTGTCGGATGTCCGATCGTCAGCCATGCGTTCCTCCACTGGTTGGTTTATTGCACATAAGCATGGCGACACGGCCGGGCGGAAGCCCCCGGTGCGGCCATGTCACGAAGTCGGGAACACTAGGCGCACCCTCACCCGCCGCCCTGGGCGCGGCGACCTCTTTCGCAGAGCGGGAGAGGCATAAATCTAGCGGCCAGTCCAGCGACTGGAGAGCACCACGATCCGCTGCTGCGCTTCAGTCAGCTCGGGCGGAGGGAGCGATTCCTCGTGCCGGCGAAGGTTGTTCAGCACCAGCATGAACGCCGCTGAACTCATCATCGAGGCCGGGATCCACACGATCAGGCCGCCCACGTGCTGATCGTTGAGCGCCCCCATCGAGGGAAACAGCCTCCCGCACAGGTCGTAGAAGGTGTAAAGATCACGCCCGGCAAAGGCGATATACGAGCCGAGGATGATCTGCGGGAACATCACTGCCACCACGGTGATCATTCGGACGGCGAAGGAGAAGCGCGCCGGCGGCCTTGGCCGCGGGTCCAGCACCAGGCACCAGAACAGCAGACCGTCCACCACCATGCTGTAATTCATCACCGCGTACAGCCGATGGTCGATCATGGCCTGGAAATGCACCGCCGGGATCAGCCACAGGTCGATCAACCCGACAAACAACGGCCCGCCGACGAGCGGCTGCTGCACCCAGCGCAGCACTCGAAGCAGCCGCCGGTCATCGGCCAGCCGGCTGAGAGGCGCCGGCATGGCACGCCGGATCGCCGCTCCCGGCCAGGCGAGCGCGATCAGGAACGGACCCAGGTGATGCATGATCAAATGCTGGAGCCGGTTGAGGAAGAACATGTGCTGCGCCATGTAGTCGTAATGCGTCTGCAGCACGGCGTAGATCGACACGACGCCAACCACGAAGGAGGCGTGGCGCCAGGCCGAGGGCTGCTCGGCCGCTTGCGTCAGCGCGACGCCCCGTGCGTACCACCAAAGCCCAAGCGCCGCCGCCAGGAACTCCACCCACGAGAAATCCCAGGGCGCCCAGAACGGCAGGTCGGCGGGAAAGTCCCGGCATAGCCAGGCGAGCACGGCGCCGCCGGCGACGATGCCGAGCGGTGCGAGTTGATCCGGCGTGGCCGTGAACGTCGCGAGTCGGGGGAGGGGCACACGGCCTGCCCCGGATGGGTATGGGATGCTCTGTTCTCTTACGCGGCCCATGATGTCCGGGTCAGAACATCCGACTCAGTCGGGCGATCCAGCCGGGCTGCGACCGGTTCAGCAGGCGTTGCAGATCATCGGCGGTACCGGCGAGGTCGGGCTTTGTGGTCGCCAGCGACGGGACCAGCAACTGCGGGCGACCGTCCTGATCGAACACGTAGATGGCTGACGAATGGGTCACTTCGTAGGGATGCGTCTTGCTTGCCGGCGACACCGAGTAGGCCAGGCGATAGCGTCGTGCAAGCTGGGCAAGCTGGTCCGCACTGCCCCGCAGGCCGACAACCTGCGGAGCGAACACAGAGGTGTATCGCTTCAGCACCGGCAGGGTGTCACGATTAGGATCGACCGTAACGAACAGCATGCGCACATCGTCCGCCTTCGGGCCGAGCTTCTTCAGAATGACTCCGACATTCTGCAGCGTCAGCGGGCAGACGTCGGGGCACATCGTATAGCCCAGGTACAACATGACCAGCTTGCCACGGAAATCCGCGGCAGTGACCGGTTTGCCTGTGGTCGCGTCGGTCATCGTGAAGGCGAGCGGCGGCACATCGCCGGCCACGTCGATGTTGTGCCACGCGTCCGCCAGTGCCGGGCCGGCGATCAACACGGGCGCAACGGCGGCGAACGAGGCGAGCAGGCGCCGGCGGCTGATTTCGACGACTCGACCATGGTTGGTCGCCGCAACGCACGTCGAGCCGCTGCTGCCCGAATTCAGCAAGCTTTCCGCCAATGTCATTCTTTGCACCCAAGGTTCACGCGGGCCATCGATAATCCAGCCACGGCGATGGCGCCAGTCGGCCGGGTGAGGTCACCGCGAGAATACAGATGCCGGTAAGCTCCGCTCCATGCGCATCGATGTGGGCAGAGATGCAGTTGCCTTTCATCAACTTGTGCCCCGAGTCACTCATATCGCCCGGATGAGCGGTGCATCGGCACCATCGCGGACTGCGTGCTGGCCGAGGGATTGGCGGCGGAGAGCCTGCCGGACAACGGCAGTAAAGAGCCACTCGAGAACGGTGGAAATGCGACTGCTGTCACTGGCGGCATCGAAACCTGGCTTCGACAAAGACCGCAGCGCGGTCACGCCTGGCCATCAAGCGGGGCGCCGTCGAAAGTTTCGCCGCTTCGTGTAAGGAAGAAAGCTTAACCACAGAGGCACAGAGACACGGAGGCGGTTCTTCTCTGCGCATATGTAATCAGCTTTGCTACCGTCTGCCGCGAAAAGCCAGAAGATGTTGTCTCATGTAATATGATGCCAAGCCGCGCAGTCGATTGACTCATGATGGTGCCCACCGTGGCATCGCAAAGAAACGGCGGGACGACCGGCCTTTGCCTAGTCCTGACGACAGTGGCGCGAAGCACATAATCCTGCTCGGTGAAGCTCCGCCAGGGCCCCGTGCCACTTCGTGTCCCTTTGATTGGTTGACTCGTGCGCTCAGTCGCAATCGCAGCCGCGCGTCGGGCCGCGATCCTGCCGCACCACGTGATGATCGATCCATTCCGCCACGAGACGCCTCGCCTCGTTCACCGAGGCCTCCGGATGATGGATCCGGTAAAGCACCGTGCACGCCCGAAACGCCGCCAGGTCATCCGAGCCAAGCTGGCGCAGATCGCGATAGGCCGTCACCACCGCGCGCTCGCAGCGGCGGGCAATCTGGCTGGACTCATTGCCCATCGGGCGCTAGCTCCTAGCTGCGAATCGTTCGCAAGAACCGGCTCAGTCTACGGGCCGAGCCGAAAGCCCGCAAGCCGCTCAGCGCGCCGCGACGATCTCCGCCAGCGCCGAGCCCACCTCGGCGGTGCCCGCCTGTCCGCCCATGTCGCGCGTGCGCGGCCCGCCGCCTTGCAGCAGCGCCTCGATCGCGGCCACGATCGCCCTGCCGGCCGCTGCCTCCCCCAGGTGCTCCAGCATCATGCCTGCCGACCAGATCTGGCCGATCGGGTTGCAGATGCCCCGCCCGGCAATATCGGGCGCCGAGCCGTGCACAGGCTCGAACATCGACGGGTGCCTCCGCTCGGGGTTGATGTTCGCCGACGGCGCAATGCCGATCGACCCGGCCACCGCCGGGCCCAAGTCGCTCAGGATGTCGCCGAAAAGGTTCGACCCGACCACCACGTCGAACCAGTCCGGATGCTGCACGAAATGAGCACACAGGATGTCGATATGATACTGGTCGGTGCGCACCTCCGGATAGGACCGCGCCATCGCGGCGAAGCGCTCGTCCCAATAGGGCATGGTGAAGGTGATGCCGTTCGACTTGGTGGCCGAGGTCAGGTGACGCTTCGGCCGGCTTTGTGCCAGCTCGAAGGCGTAGCGCAGCACGCGATCGACGCCGTGGCGGGTGAACACGCTCTGCTGCGAGACGAACTCCCGCTCGGTGCCCTGGAACATCCGCCCGCCCACCGAGGAATACTCGCCTTCGGTGTTCTCCCGCACCACGTAGAAGTCGATGTCCGCCTCGGTGCGCCCGGCAAGCGGCGTGCGCACGCCCGGCATCAGCTTGCAGGGGCGGAGGTTCACATACTGGTCGAAGCTACGGCGGATCGGGATCAGCAGGCCCCAGAGCGAGATATGGTCCGGCACGTCCGGCCAGCCGATCGCACCAAGCAAAATGGAGTCCGCCTCCGCCAGCCGGTCCATGCCGTCCGCCGGCATCATCGCCCCGGTCTTCTTATACCGATCGCAGGACCAGTCGTAGTGGACGAAGTCTAATCCGAAGTCGAACCGGGCAGCGGCGGCGTCGAGAACCTTGAGCGACTCCGGTACTGTCTCCTTGCCGATGCCATCACCGGGAATGACCGCGATCCGGTGGGTGCGGGCCATGTCGGCGCCTCCTGTTGCGAGCCGTGCCGGGATTTGAGCCCAGCCGCGGCCGCGGGAGAAGGGGCCTCGATGTCGCGGTCGGGAGAGCAGGGCTGGGCTCCTGCCGAACTTGCATAAGCCCCCTGCTGTTCAGGCAATGGCCGCAGCCGGTCGGTCAGTCCGAGCACGGTCTCCGCGCCGCCCAGGTAGAGCACGCCGTCCGGCGCCATCTGCCTGGCGATCGCCTCCAGGACGCGGGTCTTAGTCGGCTGGTCGAAATAGAGCAGCACGTTGCGGCAGAACACCACGTCGAACGTGCCCAGCGGGCGCAGGTCGGCGAGCAGGTTCCATTCACGGAACTCCACCGCCGCCCGCAGCGCCGCGCTGAGTCGCCAGCTATCGGCCTCCTTGCGGAAATGCTTCATCAGCATCTGCACCGGCAAGCCGCGCTGCACCTCGAACTGCGAATAGAGGCCCTCGCGGGCGCGCGCCAGCGGCTCGCGGGCGATGTCGGTGCCCAGAATTTCCACCTTGCGCTGGCCCAGCAGGGCCTGGCAGTCGGTCAGGATCATCGCCAGCGAATATGCCTCCTGGCCGGTCGACGCGGCCGCCGACCACAGCCGCAATGGCGCCCCGGCCGGGCGCGCTGCATTCAGCCGCGGCAGCACCTGCGTGCGGAAATGCTGGAACGGCTTGGTGTCGCGGAAGAACAGGCTCTCGTTGGTGGTCATCGCCTCGACCACCTCCTGCGCCAGCTTCTCCGTCCCGGGGCTGCCGAGCCGCGCCGCGAGCGCCGTCAGGTCGCGCATCCCTTCGCGCCGCAGGATAGGGCCGAGCCGTGTCTCAAGCAGGTAGAGCTTGTCGGGACCGATCACGAGCCCCGAGCGCGATTTCAGCAGATCGGCCAGCAGGCCGAACGCCGGTGCCGATAGCCCGACGCTCATGCCGGCACGACCGCCAGCAGATCGAGCAGCCTGGGCGCGATCTTCGGCAACGGCAGTACGGCGTGGCACAAGCCCGCCCGCGCCACGGCGCCCGGCATGCCCCAGACCACGCTGGTCGCCTCGTCCTGCGCAACCGCCGTTCCGCCCGCATCGACCACTCGTCTTGTGCCGACGAGGCCGTCCTGGCCCATGCCGGTCAGCATCGCTACCAGCACCCGCCCGTCGCAGGCCTCCGCGGCGCTCTCCAGCATCGGATCGGCCGAGGGGCGGCAGAAATTGACCGGCGGGTCGTCCGACAGGCGCACGCGCAGGCCGGCCGGGCCCCGCTCGACGATCATGTGCCGGCCGCCCGGCGCGACGGTGATATGGCCCGGCTGGAGCGGCGCGCCGTCCTTGGCCTCGGCGCAGGCCAGCGCACCGGCGCGGGCGATGTGGGCCGCCAGGATCGGGGTGAAGGACGCCGGCATGTGCTGCGTCACCACCACCGGCACGGGCACCCGCCCGCCGAGCCCCTGCGCCAGGGTGAAGAGGGCCTGCGGCCCGCCGGTCGAGCTGCCGACCGCCAGCAGCCGCGGCGGTTGCACCGGCGCCGGTCGGCAGGCCGGCGGAGCGCTGGGCACGGCGCGGCGCGGCGCCGCGAGCCCCTTGACCTTCTGCACCAGCTCGCGGCGGAACAGGTCTTCACTAAGCGCTGCCACCGCGCTCGGCTTCGCCACGAAATCAGCGGCCCCGAGCGAGAGCGCCCGCAGCGTGATCTCGGCACCGCGCGTGGTCAGCGTCGAGGCCATCACCACCTTGAGGCCGGGATGCTCGCGCAGCAGCAGCGGCAGGGCAGCCAGCCCGTCCATCACTGGCATCTCGACGTCGAGCACGACGACGTCGACGGCTGTCCGGCGTGCCTGCTCCAGCGCCTCGCGCCCATTGCCGGCGCGGGCGACCACGCGGATGCCGGCGTCCGACTCAAGAAGGCGCGCGATGGCCGATCGGATGACTGCCGAATCGTCACACACCATCACCCGCGCGGGCGGCGCTCCGCCCGTGCCGGCGCTGGGGGCAGGCGTCAACACGGTCGGACCCGCGCCGATCTGACCTCCTGGTCGTCATGGCCGCCCGGCCATGACGACGGAAACCACCGACGGCGCTCGGGTGCAGCGGTCAACCGAGTCCGGCCTGGGCGAACTTGCCGAGCAGGATCTCGGCGTCGAACGGCTTCATGATGTATTCCTGCGCCCCGCTCTCGATGGCCTGCTCGATCGCCGTGGTCCCGTTCTCGGTGGTACAGAACACCACGATCGGGTGGTCCGGGCCGAACTCGGCCCGCAGTGCACGCAGGAACTCGATCCCGTTCATCACCGGCATGTTCCAGTCGAGCAGCACACAATCGGGCAATACGCGCCGGCAGTCCTCCAGCGCGATGCGGCCATTCTCGGCTTCGGTGACCGCGTAGCCGTTGGCCTCCAGGATGCGCCGGGCGAGCTTGCGCACCACCCGGCTGTCATCGACGACGAGGCATGTGCAGCTCATGTGTCGTCAGTATCCGCGCGCATCGCTCAACGCGAGCAGCCGGCCAACGTCCAGTACCACCAGGAGCCGGTCTTCCAGCCGGTAAATGCCGGTGCTGACGTCCGCCCACGGCGGCGGCAGCGTGGGTGGGTTCTGCTCCAGGGCGCTCGCCTTCAGGCTCATCACTTCGGCGACCTGATCGACCAGCAGCGCATAAAGCTCGCCCATGACCTCGACGACCACCGACATCGGCCGCGCACCAGGAGCGGCCGGCGGCAGCCCTAGCCGCAGCCTGAGATCGATCGCGGTGACGATGCGCCCGCGCAGATTGAGGCTTCCGGCCACTTCCCGGGGCGCCAGTGGTACCGGCGAGATCACCTGCTCACCCAGCACGTCGCGCACCTCCAGGACGGCAATCCCGCAGAGTTGCCCTCCCAGGATCAGGGTGACGAATTGGCGCTCACCCGTTTCAGCGAGGTCGCCATGGCCCCGGGGCCGCTCGAGCAGATCGGTTTCCATTCCGCCGTCCCAGTTATTGCGCAAGTTTCTCGGCAAGCGAGTGCCGCAGGCTGGCGATCAGTGCCTCCCTGTCGAACTTGGCGACGTGAGCGGTGAAGCCGGCGGCGCGGGTCGCTTCGATATCCGCGGAGGTAGCGCGGCTGGACAGCGCGATGATCGGCAGCGCCGCCCAAGGTCCATCGGCGCGCACCGCGCGGACAAATTGCAGCCCGTCCATGTCGGGCATCTCGATATCGGACACGATCGCCTCGAACATCTCACCTGCCTCGCGGAGCCGCAGAGCCTCCGTGGGGCCGGACGTCGCGGTGACGGAATAGCCGGCGGCGGCCAGCGTCGGCACCAGCAACTGGCGGAAGAACGCGCTGTCCTCGACAGCGAGGATGCGTCCCCCGCCATGCCCGCTGGCGTCGCCACGGAACCAGTCCTGCGACGCGCGGGTCAGCCAATAGCCGGTGTCGATGACGTCGGTGGCCCGCCCGCCTATGATGGCGGCGCCGAGCAGGCCGGGGCGATCGCCGCTCAGTTCGATGTCAAGGCGGTCCTCAATCACATCGACGATCTCATCGACCATCAGCCCCACGCTGCGGCTTTGCTCGGCGAACACCAGGGCGACCTGCCGCGGTTTGTCGGGCGCGAGCCCCTCGGCGAGCCCCGCCAGTGGCATCAGGCGCCCACGATATTGCGTCACCAGTGCGCCGCCCGAGGACTCGATCGCCGTTCGCTCGATCTCTTCGATACGCGATACCAGACTGAGCGGCACCGCCATGAGCTGCTCGCCGCCGGCGCGGAACAGCAGCATCGCAGTGCGCTGCCCCGAGCGCATGGCATCCGCGCGGGCGGCTGCGGGCGGCCGCTCGGCTGCACCGGTCGCGATGCCGCTCGCGCGGGCGATCCCGTTCGGGTCCAGGATCATGATCACCGATCCGTCGCCGAGAATCGTGTTGCCGCTGAACATCGTGACGTGGCGCAGGATCGGGGCCACCGGCTTGACCACGATCTCCTCGGTGTCGAACACCCGATCAACGATGATGCCCAGCATGCCGGCACCGACCTGGATGACGATGATGATCGGCGTCCCGGCATCCTCGACTCCCGCATCGAGCCGCAGCAGCTCGCGCAGGCTGACCAGCGGCAGCAGGCGGTCGCGCAGCCGCAGCACGGGAGTCTCGTTGACCCGCTCGATGACGCCGTGGTTGCCGGCGCCGCCGCGCGAGGCCTGCACGAGCTCGATGACGTTGACCTGAGGGATTGCGAACCGTTCGCCGCCCGCTTCCAGCACCAGCGCCGAGACGATCGCCAGCGTGAGCGGGATCTTGATGGTGAAGGTGGTGCCGGACCCCGCCACGCTCTTGAGGTCGATCGCACCACCGATCCGCTCGACATTGGTCTTCACCACATCCATGCCGACGCCGCGACCGGAGACCGCGGTGACCGCGGACGCAGTCGAGAAGCCGGCACGGAAAATGAAGCTCTGGATCTGCGCCTCGGTCATCGTCGCCAGCTCGGCGTCCGTGGTCAGGCCGCGGGCAACGGCGGCGGTGCCGATGCGCTCGGCCGACAGCCCACGGCCGTCGTCGCTCACCTGGATGATGATGTAGCCGCCTTCGTGGAAGGCGTTCAGCGAGATGCGGCCGGTCTCGGGCTTTCCCGCGGCGTTCCGGTCGGCGGGCGATTCCAGCCCGTGATCGGCCGAATTGCGCACCATGTGCGTGAGCGGATCCTTGATCAGCTCCAGCACCTGCCGGTCGAGCTCGGTATCCGCCCCGAGCATCGTCAATTCGATCTTTTTATTGAGCTCGTGGGACAGGTCGCGCACCAGCCGCGGCAGCTTGTTCCATGCGTTGCCGATCGGCTGCATGCGCGTCTTCATCACGCCCTCCTGCAGCTCGGAGGTGATCAGCGACAGCCGCTGCAGCGGCACCGCAAAGGCGGCATTGTCCTGGGCACGGCCGAGCTGCAGGAGCTGGTTGCGCACGAGCACGAGCTCGCTCGCCATGGTCATGAGGTCCTCGAGGACATCGACCGCGACCCGGATCGTCTGCGCGGAAGGCGTGAGGGCCGCACCGGGATCGACGGCTTCTTCACCTGGTGCCTCGGTGGGCGGCCCATCGGCGGCCGCCTCGGACGCTTCGCCTTCGGCGGCACGGGTGAGTGCCGCGATCAGCGCATCGTCGTTGCCGGCCGGCTCGGCGCCGGATGTGGCGAGCCCGCCCAGGATGGCCTTCACCCGGTCAAGCGCGGCCAGCACCAGGCTGACGATATCCGGGGTGACTGCCAGACTGCCGTCACGCACCCGTCCCAGCACGCTCTCCGCCGCGTGGGCCACCCGCTCCAGCCGCTCCAGGCCGAGAAACCCGCAGGTGCCCTTGATGGTGTGGACGAGGCGGAAAATCTGCGACAGCGTCTGCTGGTCGTCCGGCGAGCGTTCGAGGCGGACCACGGCCACGTCGAGCTCGGCGAGGCTCTCGTTGGTTTCGGTCAGGAACTCGGTAAGCAGATCGTCCATGGGCGGCACGACGCGTGAGGTTCGCCGCCGACTATGCGTCGGGAAAACGGAAGGAATGGTAAACCGCTATCGGGCGTTGTCCGGGCTCAAAAGGAGTGGCGGGGCGGAAATGCGTCGCCCCCGTCTGGCCGGTAAATGGCCAGAGGAGAGCAGCAGCGATACTCTGACCGCCAGTCGGCGGGACAGCAGCGCGACGAGGGGCGCGAGCAGGCCGCGCGGGCCGTTGAGCGCCGCCCAGGCGGCCTGCTCGTCGGCCAGACACTCCGCGAGCCCGGCCGGCCAGGCGGCACGCAGGCCGATAATGGTGACCAGGATGTCGGCGCGGTCGGCCCCGGCCAGGCCGATGACCCCGCCGCGCGGCAGGCTCTCGGCGGCGAGCAGCAACACGTTCAGGAGAATGCGTGCCGTCGGCGGGGGCAGCACGGTCGCTGCCGGTAAGGCCGAGAGATCGAGGTCCAGCCGGTGCGCACCCGGTAAGCCGCGTGCCAGGGCGTCGAGCCGCGACAGGTCGAGGCCGGCTCCGTCGCCGGCCCAGGCTTCGCGCAGGAGTTGTAGTCGCAGGTTCAGCTCCCCGCCGGCTTCGGCCGCCGCGGCGAGGGCATCGGATGACACCTGGGCCCCTTCCATTGCCAGCTCCAGCGCGCCCATCAGGGTTGCGAGCAGGCCGCTGATGTCGTGGCTGAACCGTGAGCTGAGAAGTTCGCTGAGGTGCAGGGGATCGTCCATGCCGTCTTCGATGTCCAGGGGTGTGGTTCCAAACGCGTTGGCTATCGGTAACGTCTCATTAATCGTTAACTTCCGCGAAAAAGTCACGCGATTTTTCTTACGACCGGGCAACATACGATTGAATGGCAGGGCACGGCCGTGACGTCGGGGCCGATCCCTGCCGTGGAGCCGGGCCAGTGGGTACGCCACCCCGGCCGCCCCGATTGGGGTCCCGGCCAGGTGCAATCGGCGATCGGCGAACGCGTGACCGTGAATTTCGAGCATGCCGGCAAGGTGCTCGTGAACATCCGGGTGGTGCCGCTGGAGCCGTGCGACGGTCCCGACACGGCGGACTGAAGCCGTGGCCAGCGGCTGCCCCCTGCCTTGAACAGCAGTGCGGAACGGCGCAAGTAACGCCTATGTTGCGGACCGGAATGTCATCATGATCGACCCCTTCGGCCGATCGATCACCTATCTTCGCGTATCGGTCACCGACCGCTGCGACCTTCGCTGTGTCTATTGCATGGCGGAGGAGATGACCTTCCTGCCGAAACGCGAGGTGCTGACGCTGGAGGAGCTCGATCGCGTCTCCGCCGCATTCATCCGGCTCGGCACGCGGAAGATCCGCCTGACCGGCGGCGAGCCGTTGGTACGGCGCGACGTGATGTGGCTGTTCCGCAGCCTCGGCGCCCGGCTCGGGCAGGGACTGGACGAGCTGACCGTCACCACCAACGGCACGCGCCTCGCGCAGCATGCCGAAGCGCTCCGCGCGGCGGGGGTGCGGCGGGTGAACGTCTCGCTCGATACGCTCGACGCGGAGCGGTTCGCGCAGATCACGCGCCGAGGGCGCATCCAGCAGACGCTGGACGGCATCTTCGCCGCCAAGGCAGCGGGCCTCGCGGTGAAGATCAACACCGTGGCGATGAAGGCCGTGAACGAGGACGAGTTCGGCGACCTGATAGGCTGGTGCGGCGAGCACGGCTTCGATCTGTGCCTGATCGAGACCATGCCCATGGGCGAGATCACCGGCGACCGGACCGAGCAGTACCTGCCGCTGTCGGTGGTGCGGGCGCGGCTGCGGCTGCGCTGGACGCTCGAGGAGACGGATTACCGCACCGGCGGACCAGCGCGTTACTTCACAGTGGCGGAAACCGGGCGGCGGATCGGCTTCATCACGCCGATGACCCACAATTTCTGCGAGAGCTGCAACCGGGTGCGGCTGACCTGCACCGGCACGCTGTACATGTGCCTGGGGCAGGACGACCAGGCGGACCTGCGCAGCGTGCTGCGGGCCGGCGCATCCGATGCCGAACTCGACGCCGCCATCCTGGAGGCGATCAGCCGCAAGCCGAAGGGGCACGACTTCATCATCGACCGCCGCCATGAGCGCCCCGCCGTCGCCCGCCATATGAGTGTGACGGGGGGGTAGGCTGGGGGGTGGTCCGGTTCTAACGGCAGCGGCCGCAAGTCGCCCTGATCAACGACCGCCCGCAGCCTGCTCTTAAGATCCTCACGGGTGGCTAGATCGGGTTGGAACCGGCGGCTGAGTTATACCGGCCCCCATAAGACCGACTCCTGCGGGAAGCAGGAATCCATGGGAGGCGCCGGGCCGCTGGGCATTCCATGAATGCCTGCTTTCGCAGGCATGACGGACGGAGCACCGGTCTTCGGACCGTTGGCATTACATCGGGCTTCGTGGCTGGAATCGCATGGCAGCTACCTTGCTTCGAACCCGTAACTTGCATAAGCTCAGCTAGGTCAATTGGCCTCAAAACTCTTGCCTTGTGCCGCTGACGGCGGCGCTGCAATCTGCGCTTGGGAGACTTGGCAGAAGCCGCTGCAAGAAGCGGGACCAAAGGAGGGTTGGCTTGATAGCCCGACGTCGGTTGCTGATCTCGGCGGCAGCGTCCACCGCCTTGCGCTCGATGCGACCTGCCCTCGCCGCACCGAGCGAGGCAACGCTTACGGTCGCCATTTTCGCTGATCCGCTTTCGTTTGATCCTCATCTCACTGGCAATCTGCAAGGTCGTGCCGCCACGCGGGCAATCCACGATACGCTGTTCACTGTTGATGCCGACGGCCGCCTCGCGCCCAGCCTGGTCGAACGTTGGGAGCAACCCGATCGGACTACCTACCTGCTGCATCTGCGCCAGGGTGTGCGCTTCCACGATGGCACACCGTTCGACGCGGCCGCAGTGCAGTACAACATCAGTCGGATCTTTGACAAAACCCTTGGCTCAATTCGGGCCGGCGAGTTGTCGGCGCTCGACAAAGTCGCAGTGATCGATGACCACACACTCCGGTTGACCCTGAAATACCCGTTCTCGGCCTTCCTGTTCCCACTGACAGATGTCGCCGGCTGCATCGGCTCGCCGGCGGCGATGGAGCGCTGGAAGCAGGACTACGGGCTGCATCCCAGCGGCACCGGACCATTCAAGCTGGCCGAGTACTTGAAAGACGCGCATACCACCCTGGACAAGAACGGAGACTACTGGATCAAGGGCAAGCCGTTGCTGCACCGGGTCGTACTGCGGCCCATCCCTGTGGATACCACGAGGCTCGCCGAACTCGAGGCTGGCGGCGTGCAGATTGCCGAGGCATTGCCGTTACAGAACATCAGGCAGCTTCGTCAGGCGAAGCGCATCGTCGTATCGGAACGGATTGGTTTCCGTTGGGAGTATTTTGGTTTTGACTTGCGCCCGGCATACCCCGGGCGTTCCAAGCCGTTCCGCCAGGCGTTCCAATGGGCCATCGATCGCGAGGCATTGCATCAAGTCGCCTATTTCGGCACCGGCGCGATCGGCTATGACGGCATCCTGCCCGGCAGTCCGTTCTTCGATAAGAACTATAAACCGTTCACTTACGATCCGGACCGCGCCAAGCGTCTCATCGATCAGTCCGGGCTCGGCAGCCCGATCGTCCTGCATGCGCCGTTGCAGCCGGACCCGGTGAAGCAGCGCGCCGCGCAGGTATTCCAGGCTAACGCCGGGGCAATCGGCGTGCAGGTAAAAATCGAGCAGGTGGATAGCGCAGCTTATGGGTCGCAGCTCGCCGCCGGCACAATGGCAACCGATCTGCAGGGCTGGTGGGGCTACCGCCCCGACCCCGACCAGTACCTCGCCATCCTGCTCGGAACCAACGGCTCCTATGCGAAGTGGAATGGCTACAGCAATCCGGAGATGGACAAGCTGATCCGGGCCGAACGCGAGATGTCGTCCGAGGCCGACCGGCGAAGTGTCTTCCGCAAGATATCAGCCCTGATGAACGAGGATGCGGCGTATGTGCCGTGGCACTATACATCCGACTTCAAGGGTCTCAAGCCAGGTGTGCAGGGGTTCGTCCATGCCGCTGACGGGATCATCGATTTCCGCGACATTTCGCTGGCGCCCGCCTGATCCGCCACCCGATACCGCAGAACCGCAGCGCAAAGGAGTCCGTGTCATGCCTGTCGTCCGTGTGTACTTCTACGAGGGCCGTTCGCCGGAGAAGAAGCGCCAGATCGCCGAATGCATCACCGATGCGCTGGTGACCATAGGCGGTTCTAAGCGCGAAGCCGTGAACGTGATCTTCGATAACATCGCCAAAGAGGACTGGGTGATCGGCGGTGCGCCGGAATACTCGAGGGACAAGGTGGACTGACAACGACGGTGTCTCTGCCCTGCGGCCTGCTGCTGTTCTCCGACTATACGCTCGCCGAGCTGGCGGAACTTGCGGCTCTGGCGGAGGAACTCGGATATCGTGATTTCTGGTACACTGACGTTCGGTTCGCGCGCGACTGCTATCTGGGGCTTGCCGCGGCGGCCGCACGCACGTGTCGTATCCGACTGGGGACCGGTGTCACCGATCCTTATTCCCGGCATCCGGCCCTGACAGCCGCCGCGATCGCCACGCTCGACGAAATGTCGGGCGGGCGCGCACTGCTGGGCATTGGCACCGGCGGTACTGGCTTCAGAGAACTCGGTATCAGCCAGGCTCTGCCGATTGCGGCCTTGCGCGAGACAGTTGCATTGGTGCGCGGCCTGTTATCCGGTGACACTGTCACGCAGCAAGGGAAGGTGATCTCCCTGGGAGGCGCACGCCTCGGCTTTACTCCGCTGCGGCGTGATATTCCGGTGTATGTGGCGACGCACGGCTCCCAGGTGACGCGACTGGCGGCGCAGGTGGCGGACGGGGTGTTGATCGCCAACACACTGGTGCCGGCCGCGTTCGAACACTACGTGACGCAGCTTGAACAGGGTTTTGCCAAGGCCGGCCGCGATCCTGCCCGGTTCGACATCGGGTTGCGCGTCGAGGCCTGCATCGCTGACGATGACGCGGCGGCGCTCGGCGTGATGCGCCGGCGCGTGGTGACGCGCGTCCTGAGCCAATATCCGAAATGGGAGTACCTGCGCGAACTTGGCATCGACCTGTCGGAGGAATTCACCGCATTGGCCGCGGAACGCCCCGCCGGCTCTGTCGAGCGCGCGCTGGCGCTGATGCCGGATGCGGTTGTCGAGAGCATGGTGCTGGCCGGCAATCCGCAGAGGGTGGCTCACCAGCTTGCCCGTGCGCTGCATCCGCGCATCACCAGCGTCACGCTGCGTCCGCATGCGCTGAAGGGTGCCTCGGTCGTGCCGGTGATCCGCGCTTTCGCCGAGCAGGTGTTGCCGCAGGCACTACGGCTCCGGGAGACGCTGGCCGTGGCATGAACCGGGCAGGCTGACGATGTTGGGTTATACGATCCGACGCGTGTTGGGCGTGATTCCCGTGGTGTTCCTTACCTCGGCTATCGTGTTCGGCCTGATGCATCTGCTGCCGGGCGATCCGGTGCAATTGCTGATCGGCCAGTCGCAGACCGAGGTCAGCGCCGCGACTATCGCATCGTTGCGCCATCAGTACCTGCTCGACCGACCGATCTGGCTGCAATATTTCGCCTGGGCGCGCCATATGCTCGCCGGCGATCTGGGCGCCTCGCTACAGACCCATCAAGCCGTGTGGGAAATGATCCGCCCCCGTATCCTGCCGACGGCACAGATCGGCTTTACCGCCTGGCTGCTCGCCCTCGTCATCGCCATGCCGCTCGGCGCGATCACCGCGCGCCATCCCGGTTCACTGGGCGACTGGATCGGTACCATCGGCGCGCTGTCCGGCGCGGCGATGCCCTATTTCCTGGTCGGCGGCGTGCTGATCTACGTCATCGCGCTGCGCCTGGGCTGGCTGCCGCCTTCGGGCTACGTGCCACCCGAGCAGGGATTCGGCGCCAGCATACGCAGCACGATCATGCCGGCTGTGACACTCAGCCTCAGTCTCGGCGCGGTCATCGCCCGACAGACCCGGGCGAGCTTCAGCGAGGTGCTGCAGTTCCCCTTTATCCGCTCGGCCCGCGCCAAGGGCCTGTCCGAGATCCAGATCATGACGCATCACGCGTTCAAGAATGCGATGCTGCCTGTGGTCACCGTTCTTGGAGTGCAACTTGCGACCATGTTCAGCGGCGCCGTCGTGACCGAGACGATCTTCGCTGTTCCCGGAATCGGCCGGCTGCTGGTCGATGCGATCCTCAGTCGTGACTATCCCGTGGTGCAGGCCGTGGTTTTGTTCATCAGCGTTATCGTGGTGGTCGCGAACCTGCTGGTGGATTTGCTCTACGGTCTGCTCGACCCGCGCATCCGCCAGGCATAAGGCGCATGTCAGGCAACATCGCTCCGAACGTCGCGGTTTCCTATGAACCACGCGCGCCGTTCGGTCGCCTCGGTGCTGCGACCAGCCGACTGCTGCGTAACCGGCTCGCACTGGTCGGGACCGTGATCAGCGTGCTGATCGTCGTCCTGGTACTGATCGCGCCGCTGGTCACGCCGTACGGGCCGAATGCGATCGACTACCGGGCCATGCTACACGGCCCTTCGGCGGCGCATCTGCTGGGCACCGACGACCTTGGCCGCGACGTGTTCACCCGCACACTGTACGGCGGGCGGTTGTCGCTCGCCGTCAGCCTCGGCTCGATCGCGCTCGCGGTCGGCGCCGGTGTGCCGCTCGGATTGCTGACCGGATATCTTGGCGGGGCCACCGACGAAATCCTGATGCGCCTTATCGACAGCGTCATGGCGCTGCCGCCCCTGGTATTGGCGCTGACCATCACCGCGGTGCTGGGGCCAGGTCTGGTCAATGCCATGCTGGCGATCGGAATTGTGGCGCTGCCCGGCATCGCCCGGCTTGTGCGGGGCCAGGTGCTGTCGTTGCGGCACAACGACTATGTGCTCGCCGCCCGTTCGGTTGGCGTGCGACCTTCACTGATCGTACTGCGCCACGTGCTGCCCAATGTGCTGGACCCCGTGCTGGTGCAGGCGGCATTGGGCATCGGCTTCGCTATCATCACGGAATCCTCGGTCAGCTTCATTGGGCTTGGTGCGCAGCCGCCCACCGCGACCTGGGGGTCCATGGTGCAGGTCGGTTTCCAGTACCTGGACAGCGCACCCTGGTTGGCGATGGCACCCGCGGTGATGATCTTTCTTGCCGTGCTCGGCTTCAACATGATGGGCGAGGGGCTGCGCGGCGCCCTCGATCCCGCAGCGCGCAGCACC
>Ga0335075_10005567_pt1 | contig 19520 bp, 15 predicted proteins | sample Lox_Sample_24_FD_206723 | JGI IMG/M metagenome (GOLD analysis project Ga0335075, IMG submission 206723) | Soil microbial communities from Loxahatchee National Wildlife Refuge, Florida, United States - Lox_Sample_2.4 | ecosystem: Environmental > Terrestrial > Soil > Wetlands | place: USA...
CCGGCCGGTCGAAGAACTCACGAAAGAGCAGCACCCTAGCTCGTCGCCCAGGAAGCTTGCTCCTGCACGACGGCGCGCAGGCTCGTGATCTGCTCGGCGACACGCGCGGGCGCGGTACCGCCGTAGGCCTTACGCGCCGCTAGGGCGCCCTCGACGGTGAGCACCTCACGGACGTCGGGGGTCAGGTGCTCAGAGATCTTCGCCAGGTCGCCGTCGCTCACCTCGGCCAGGTCACACTCGTGCACCTGGCACCAGACCACCAGGTGCCCGACCACCTCATGCGCCTCGCGGAACGGGACGCCGCGCCGCACCAGGTACTCGGCCAGATCGGTGGCCAGGGTGAAACCGACCGGGGCGGATTGCCTGAGCCGTTCTGAGTTGACCCGCAACGTGGAGATCAGCCCGGCCACCGCGGGCAGCACCAGCAGCAGCGTGTCAATAGAGTCGAAAACGAACTCCTTATCCTCTTGCAGATCCCGGTTATACGTGAGCGGCAGCCCTTTGAGCACGGTGAGCAACCCGGTCAGGCCGCCGATGAGCCGGCCGGCCTTCCCTCTGGCGAGCTCGGCGACATCCGGGTTCTTCTTCTGCGGCATGATCGAGGATCCGGTCGCATAGGCGTCGTCGATCTCGATCCAGCCGAACTCATGCGAGGACCACAGCACGATCTCCTCGCCGAGGCGTGATAGGTGCACCCCGATCATCGCCGCGGCGAAACAGAACTCGGCGGCGAAGTCACGGTCGGCCACCGCGTCCATGGAGTTCGGCGCGGCGCTGTCGAAGCCCAGCTCGGCGGCCATCGTCTCCGGGTCGAGCGGCAGCGAGGAGCCAGCCAGGGCACCGGAGCCCAGCGGGCTGACCGCGGCGCGCCTGTCCCAGTCGCGCAGCCTGCCGATGTCACGGGCGAACCCGTGCACGTGGGCGAGCAGCTGATGGGCGAACAGCACCGGCTGGGCGTGCTGCAGATGCGTCATGCCGGGCGCGGGCGTATCGCCAGCCTGTCCGGCCTGGTCGATCAGTGCGGTCTGCAGCTCGCTGATCCGGCTGACGATGAGGCGCGCGTGGTCGCGCAAGTACAACCGCAGATCGGTGGCGATCTGGTCATTGCGGCTGCGACCGGCCCGCAGCTTCCCGCCGAGTGCGCCGAGCCGCTCGAGCAGGCCGCGCTCCAGCGCGGTGTGCACGTCCTCGTCGGCGACCGTCGGCCGGAACGTGCCGGCTTCGACAGCCCGGTCCAGTCCGGTGAGCGCGTCGAGCATGGCATCCAGTTCGGCGTCGGTGAGCAGGCCGGCCCGGTGCAGGACCCCCGCGTGCGCCTTGGACGCGCGCAGGTCATATCGGGCCAGCCGCCAGTCAAAATGCACGCTGAGGGACAGGCGGGCCAGCGCTTCGGCCGGGCCGGCGGCGAACCGGCCGCCCCACAGACGGGTACCCTGGCCCGGCTCCGGTGTCTGGCCCGGCTCCGGTGTCTGGCCCCGCTCCGGTGTCTGGCCCCGCTCCGGTGTGTCCATTTCTCCCATTCATCCCAGTTGAACCGTTCGGTCGATGCGGGCCCAGCCTAGCCGGACTGGGCACCGTACAGGGCGCGCGATCGGCCTGACGGTCATGACAGCCCACGGCGAGGACCGCTTCGGGGCCGGCACGGGGTCTGTGGTTCCCATGGTCGCCCGCGGGCGGCGGGACGTGGAACAACGGGCTCTGGCACATTTTCCGGGACGTCGTCTCCGATGACACGGACACCGCGGGCCCGGTGAGCGGCCAGAACGCGCCATAATACCCGCACAGCCAGCGATACCGGCTATCGTGTGCAGTTACACCCTCCATGGGGGGTGCAACTGCACACACTCATTCGATTGACCGCCTCAGTCGGCGAGATAACACCGATGCATCCTTCGGGCGGCCATGGCCGACAACCAGTCGCCCCGTGAAGTGCGCCAGAGCCAAACAACGGGCTCTGATGCACTTTATGGGACGGTTTGCGTTCGGCGGCGCGACCCGGTGCGGCTCTTGCTGGCCCGGGGTGGCGCAGCGTGAAAACAACGTGGAACTTTACCGCTTCGTGCCCGTCTGTCATACGTAATACGACGGGTAGACTTCCACGATGCGGCAGAGTTCCACGTTAAATGGAGAACCGGGCCCATCCCGTGAGTCACAAAGGCACCTTGCGGAACGCGAGAAACTTTCTTCCCTGTACGCCACCAGCCAGGAGCGCACAGCTGGTCAGCAGCTTCCCATGAAGTGCATCAGAGCCAAACAACGTGGAGGATTACCGCTTCGTGTACGTCTGGCATACACCCTGGTGAGGCCGGGTGTCTCTCGGCGCATCCGCCACAGCGGCACCAGTACGGCACCGGGCAGGCCCTCCCCAGGCACCATTGCGCGCCGGACCGCGGATCACCCGGCAGACGCTACCACGTCGCCACTGAGCGGCTTGTGGGACCGATGAGGCGACATGCTACTCGACGAGGCTATCCGGATCGGCAGCGTAGTGCGTTCCGTTCCGTGACCTGTCCCTTCCATGACAAGCCAGCCCGGCTGGCCCAGCCCGGCTGGCCCAGCGCTAGGCGCTAGCCTCTGGGCGCATCCCGTGACGTGACATGAGCGCGCGTTCCTCGTCCCGGCTCGGCGGGTTATCAGGGTCGGCCCACAGCTCGTGCAGTTCGCGGAAGTACCCGTCCATCGCCGGGGCGTGGATAATCAGTATCCGGGCCACGTCCGCGCTGTCATTGCCGAAGCTGTGCATGACGCCTCCTGGCGCAAGCACGAACGATCCCGCGCCGGTCGTCACGGAATCATCATCGAGAGAGAAGGAAACCTCACCCGCGAGCACGTAGAACGCCTCGTCCGCGCCGATGTGGGCATGGCGCGGCGGGCGGCGCCCTCCCGGCGGCAGCTCGCGCTCCATGAAGGAGAACGCACCCGACGTGCTCTCGGCAGTGGCCTTGAAAAGCATGTCGCTGCCGCGTGCCGTGAGGTGCAGCCCTTCACTGGGGCTGAACACTGTCGCCTTCACCGTCCGCCTCCCCGGGGATTCTCCGCGACGCTCAGGTCAGGCTAACAGGCGGCCTCATCTCGCCGACAAGAAAGCTTGCTGCGGCAACAGGGGCGGATCTCGATCGGGCGTCGCACACCTGTTCCGCGCACCACTTGAGATGCGGGAGCCGTTGCTGCGGATCAGCTCGCACGTTGACTGTCTCGCGGAGGAACTGGCCGCCCTCCGGATGGCGCTCGCCGAGTACAGGTAGAAGGCCGCAACCAGAAACGAGCCAAAGGTCTCACGGACTTTGCCCGGCGCACCGAGCGGGTGCCCCGAAGATTGCGCTCAGACGCCGGCTACCGCCGGCGGTTAGCCAGGCGGAGGAACTCGGCCGCGATGGCCTCGCCCCCGACCGGGTCACGGGTAATCACCAGGACCGTGTCGTCTCCGGCGACGGTGCCGAGGATGGCCGGCAGCGCCGCGTGGTCGATGACTGAGGCGAGGAACTGCGCCGCGCCGGCCAATGTGCGCAGCACGACGAGGTTGGCGCTCGCCTCGGCCGAGGTGAGCAGCTCGGCGAGATGGCGCGCCAATCTGCTGGCCTGGGGGGACCTGCTGGCCTGGGGGGACCTGCTGCCCTGGGGGGACGACCCCCCTGGACCCCCCCGCGTCTGGGGGGATGCCATCCCCCCAGACCCCCCTCGGGACCCCTCTGGGGTCCGTGACGCTCTTTGGGATTCCGGTGCTCCTTGGGATTCCGGTGCTCCTTGGGGTTCTGGCCTTTCCAGGGTCCTTGGACCTCCTGGGAACTCTGGCCCTTCCCGGGAATCCGCTGGTCCTTCCGGGGGATCCGGTGCGGTCCGGTGCCCTTCCAGGCCGCCTGGGCCGTCGGGGCCAGCAGGCAGCGCGTAGACCAGGGCTCCGCCGGGCGCGCGGAGCTTGACGACGCCCAGCTCGTCCAGATCCCGGGACAGCGTGGCTTGGGTGACCTGCACCCCGGCCTGCTTGTCCAGCAGGTCGGCCAGCTCCTCCTGGGAGCGGACCTGCTCGCGGGCCAGGATGGCCGCGACGCGGGCCTGCCTCGCCGCTTTGGTGATCGGAGTCGTCATGCGCGTTCCAGGAGCCAGGTGAGCAGAGCCTTCTGCGCGTGCAGCCGATTCTCCGCCTGGTCCCAGACGGCGCTTGCCTCGCCGTTGATGACCTCGGCGGTGATCTCATCGCCGCGGTGCGCCGACAGGCAGTGCAGAACGGTGCTGCCTGGGCTGGCCAGCGCCAGCCGACGGCTATCGAGCTGGTAAGGGACTAGTGCTTGGCGCCGCATGTCCCCTCCGTCTTGACCCACAGATACCCATACGTCGGTAGCGAGCACGTCAGCATCTTCGCACGCCGCATCCGGGTCAGTGAGCACGCGGGCCGAACCTCCGGTGGCGGCGCCGATAGCGACCGCCGCGTCGACAATGGCGGGATCTGGCTGATATGTCTCGGGGGCCGCGATAACTTGTCCTTCTTCATCGCGACCGCCAGGTCGAGCACCTCGGCCTGCTCGGCCGAGGGCAGGTCATCATCGCGCAGGAAATGCCTGGGCATCAGGAGATAGCTCCGTCCAGAATCGCGGGGAGAGCCGCCACGAACCGGCCGGCTTGCGCCGCGGTGAGGATCAGGGGCGGGGCGAGCCTGATCGCGTCCGGCTGGACGGCGTTGACCAGGAAGCCATGCCGCCGCGCGGACAACTCCACCTGCGGCGCCACCGCGCTGGAAAGAACAACCGCGAGCCACAGGCCCGTGCCGCGTACTCCCCTGAACAGCGGATGAGGTCCAGCGGCCGACAGTCCGGCGGACAGCGTCTCCCCCACCGACCGCACGTGCGCCAGATCGACAGTGTCGAGCACGGCCAGCGCGGCGGCGCAGGCGACCGCGTTCCCGCCGAATGTGGAACCGTGGTCACCCTTGCCGAACGCGGTGCCCAGATCGCCGATGCCGACGCAGGCGCCAATCGGCAGGCCGCCTCCAAGCCCCTTGGCCAGCGTCAGCACGTCGGGCACCACCTTTCCTGGCCCCTCCCGCTGAAACGCGAACCAGCTCCCGGTGCGTCCGACCCCGCTCTGCACCTCGTCCAGCACGAACACCGCGCCGCTCGCGTCGCAGACCTCGCGGACTGCCCGCAGGAACCCGTCGGGGGCGGGTACGACACCGCCTTCCCCCAGGCAAGGCTCGGTGATCACCGCCGCCGTGTCCGTGCCGACCGCCGCCTTCAGCGCGTCGGCATCACCGAACGGAACGAACCGGACATCAAAGCCGAACGGCCCGAACGGTTCCCTGATCGACGGCTTGCCGGTAACCGCCAGCGCCCCCATTGTCCGGCCGTGGAAGCCGCCCTCGGCGGCCACGATCACCGAACGCCGCGCACCCTGGTGGCGGCGCACCAGCTTGAGCGCCGCCTCGTTGGCCTCGGCGCCGGAGTTGGCGAAGAACACACGGCTGTTCTGACCCTCATCTCCGATTAGTTCTTGAATGCGCTCAGCGAGGCGTACCGCGGGTTCGTTGACGAACAAGTTGCTGGTGTGGGCGATCGTCGCGACCTGCCGGCTGACCGCCGCCACGATCGCCGGATGGGCATGGCCGAGCGAGCTGACCGCGATGCCGGCGAACAGGTCGAGGTACTCGTTGCCGTCCTCGTCCCACACCCGGCAGCCCTGGCCCCGGGTGAGGGCAAGCGGCGGCACGCCATAGTTCGGCATGAGCGCCGCGGCGAAGCGGTCCTGGAGGTTGCTGCTCATCGGGCCTCCACCATGGTGCCGATGCCGGAATCGGTGAAGATCTCCAGCAGAATCGAATGCGGCTGACGGCCGTCCAGCACGTGTGCGCGCGGCACGCCGCCGCGGACCGCCGCCAGGCAGGCCTCCATCTTCGGGATCATGCCGGTGGCCAGGGCCGGCAGCAACTGCTCCAGCTCATCGCCGGTCAGGTGGCTGATCACCTCGCCCGAGGCCGGCCAGTCCCGGCACAGGCCGGGCACGTCGGTGAGCACAACCAGCTTGGCGGCGCCGAGCGCGACGGCCAGCGCCGCCGCCGCGGTGTCCGCGTTCACGTTATACGTGCTGGCCGCGTCGCCGGGCTCGGCACCGGCAAGCGAGGAAATCACCGGGATCCGGCCGTTGTCCAGCAGCGCCTTTACCACGCCCGTTTCCACCCGGACGATCTCTCCGACTAGGCCGATGTCCACCGGCTCGCCGTCCAGCCAGGCGGGCTTGCGCACCGCCGTGAACAGGCTAGCGTCCTCGCCGGACAGGCCGACCGCGAACGGGCCATGCCGGTTGACCCGGCTCACGATGTCCTTGTTCACCTGGCCGGACAGGACCATGCGGACCACGCTGATCGTCTCCGGCGTAGTCACCCGCAGGCCGGCGGTGAACGTGGACTCGATGCCCAGCCGGTTCAGCTGAGCGGTGACCTGCGGGCCGCCCCCGTGCACCACCACCGGGCGCAGCCCGGCGTAGCGGAGGAACACCAGGTCCTGCGCGAACGCGTCGCGCAGCGCGGGCTCCGCCATGGTGGCGCCACCGCATTTGATCACCACGGTCTGACCGGCGAACCGGTTCAGCCAAGGCAGCGCCTCGACCAGCGTCGCGGCCTTTTCCGCTGCGGTGATCATGACGAATAAGCGCTGTTCTCGTGCACGTAGTCGGTGGTCAGGTCGGTGGTGAGGATGGCGGCGGACTGCGGGCCGGCGGACAGGTCCACGGTGACCGTCACATCGCGGCCGGACAGGTCGACCTTGGAGCGCTCGTCGCCGGCCGCGCCGTCACGGCAAACCCAGACGCCGTTGATAGCGACATTCAGCCGGTCCGGCTCGAAGGCCGCGTCCGTGGTGCCGGCCGCGGACAGCACCCGGCCCCAGTTCGGATCTTCACCGGTAATCGCGCATTTGAACAGGTTGCTGCGGGCTATGGCACGGCCGACCGTCACCGCGTCCGCTTCGCTGGCCGCGCCGACCACCTCGATAGTGATCATCTTGTGCGCGCCCTCGGCATCCAGCTGGAGCTGGCGGGTGAGGTCGGCGCACACCTCGGTGAGCCGCCGGGTGAAATCCGCCCTGTCCGGGCGGGCACCGGTCGCACCGCTTGCCATCAGCAGCACCGTGTCGTTGGTCGACATGCAGCCGTCGGTGTCCAGCCGGTCGAAGGTTACGCCTGTGGCGGAACGAAGCGCGGCGTCGAGTTCGGCGGCATCCAGGTCGGCGTCGGTGGTCAGCACGCACAGCATGGTCGCCAGGCCCGGGGCGAGCATGCCCGCGCCCTTGGCCATGCCGCCGATCGTGTATGTGTTCGTTCTCCTGAAGGCGATCTTCACGACCGTGTCGGTGGTGCGGATGGCGTCGGCCGCGGACAGGCCGCCGGTCCGGTCCGCCGCCGCGGCCGCCGTCTCCACGCCGGTGAACAGCTTGGCCATCGGCAGCCGTTCGCCGATCAGGCCGGTGGAGCACACCGCGATCTCGCCAGCGCTGTCGTCGATGACCTTTGCGAGGTGCTCAGCGGTGGCATGCGTGTCCTGGAATCCTTGCGGCCCGGTGCAGGCGTTCGCGCCACCAGAATTCAGCACGACGGCGCGGACCCGACCACCGGCGGTAACCTGCTGGGTCCACTGGACCGGCGCCGCCCGCACCCGGTTGCGCGTGAACACAGCGGCGGCGGCGCGGGACGGACCGTCGTTTAGTACGACGGCGACATCCGGCAGGCCTGACTTCTTGATGCCGGCCGCGACGCCCGCGGCGCGGAACCCCAGCGGGGCGGTGACGCTCATCTCTTCTCCATTCGCTCGCCTCCAGGCGCTTACATCGTTCGCGACGGCGTCGCTCTCCTCGCCTAGGTGCCGCCGCGCCCCTTCGGCTCGCTCACGGGGACACCCCGTGGGCGGTCAGGCCGGCCGTCTCCGGCAGGCCGAGCATGAGGTTAGCGATCTGGACGGCCTGGCCGGCCGCGCCTTTCCCGAGGTTGTCGATTGCGGTGATGACCACGGCACGGCCGGCGTGCGTGTCGTGGGTCACCTGAAGCTGAGCGGCGTTCGAGCCAAGGGTGGCGCTGGTGACGGGCCACCGTCCCTCCGGCAGCAGGTGGACGAAGGGCTCGCCGGCGTAGGCATCGGCCATCGCTGCCCGTAGGTCCTCCCCGGTCGTCGTGCCGAGCACGCGGGCGGAGCTGGTGGCGAGGATGCCGCGCGGCATCGGGGCCAGTACGGGGGTGAACGAGATCGTGGCCCCCCCGCCAAGTGCCTGCTCGATCTCCGGCGTGTGCCGGTGCGTGCCGCCAACCTCGTAGGCCCGCATCGAGCTCATGACCTCGGTGGCGAGCAATTCGGGTTTGAGTGAGCGGCCGGCGCCGGAGGTGCCGGAGGCGGCGACGACCACGATGTCGTGTTCATGTACCAGGGACATGATCGGCGCGAGCGCGACGATCGCGGCGGTCGCGTAGCAGCCGGGGGCGGCGACTCGCGTGGACGCTCTGATGGCGTCGCGGGCGCCGGGCAGTTCGGGCAGGCCGTATGTCCAGTGTCCGGCGTACCCGGTCGGGTAGAACATTTTCCACTGATCTTCGCTGGTCAGCCGGAAGTCGGCGCTCAAGTCGACGACCTTCAGGCTCGCCGGGAGCTTGGCGGCAAGCGCGGCCGACTCACCGTGTGGCAGTGCGGTGAACAGCAGGTCGGCGTCGGCGAATTCAGCCGGATCGGTACCGGTGAAGTGCCTGCCCCCGAAGGCCGGCAGGTGCGGGTGAATGGCGGTGACCGGAGCGCCCGCGCTGGACTGTGCGGCCAGCGCGCCCACCTCCAGGTCCGGGTGGCCGGCGAGCAGACGCAGCAGCTCACCGCCTGCGTACCCGCTGGCGCCCGCTACGGCTACGCGTGCTCCCATGCGAAAGAGTATGCAGTATCACGCATGTTTATGCAATCGGGCTCGGCTGCCGCCCGGCGGACGGCTCCCGCGCGGCACGGTCTCGTGTTACCACGGTGATATGTGATCCTATCGGTGCGCAGGTGTACTGGCGTACGGCCGCGATCGTGCCCAGAAGCCCTGTCAATGGGTTCCGGCACATTTTCGGGACGGTAGTCTCCGCTGATACGAACGCCGGTGAGCGGCCCGGTGGACGGCCAGGGTGGACGGCCCGGTGGACGGCCCGGTGGACGGCCAGAACGGGGCATAACACCCGCACGGTCAGCGATTCCGGCTATCGTGTGTAGTTGCACCCCCCACGGACTCTGGAGCACATTTCGGGATGATAGTGCTCCCGCGCCAGGTTGATCACGCAGCCGCCGCCGGCCGACCGGCAGCCGCCGTACCGGGGCGAATTGGACGTCCAGTGGCGGTTTTCGATTACCGTGTGTACTTGCACCCCTGATGAGGGGTGCAAGTACACACGATCATTCGTACAACCTCTCCTGGCGGCACGAGATGCGGTCAATCCGCGTGGCAAGCTCGACGCCCGCTTGTAGTCACCATCCCGTTATCTGAGCCAGAACCCCCACGGGGGCGCAACTATACGCGCTCATTCGATTAACTGCCCCAGCCATTGAGATGAAACAGATGCGCCCTTCGGGCGGCCAGGGCCGGCAACCGGTCTCTCCGTAAAGTGCGCAAGAGCCGATTAGCGGGTTCTGATGCACTTCATGGGGCCGGTTTGCGTTCGGTGGCGCGACCCGGTGCGGCTCGTGCTGGCCCAGGGGTGGCACGGCGTGAAAACAACGTGGAAGTTTACCGCTTCGTGTCCGTCTGTCATACGTATACGACGGGTAGACTTCCACGTTGCGGTAGAGTTCCACGTTAAATGGAGAATCGGGTTATCCCGTGAGTCACAAGGGCACCTTGCGACACGTAAGCAACTTCCTTGCCCGTACGCCACCAGTCGGGAGCACACAGCTGGTCAGCAGCCGCCCATGAAGTGCATCAGAACCGATTAGCGTGCGGGATTTGCCCATCGTGAGGCGTTGACCCGCGTTGTGAGGCGTTGACCCGCGTTTGTGTCCGTCGGCAAATAAGTCATCGGTGTCCGTTTCCTCCCTGCCGCGATGTGATAGAGCGCCGTCCGGGCCGCGCCGCCAAGGGCCCGCCAAAGGGCCGCCAAGGGCCCGCCAAGGGGGTCTGTGGCACTCCGCTCCCTGCCCGCCCGCGACCGCCGACGACCGCCGACGACCGCGAGGGGGTGCGGCGGGCGCGGCGGGCGCGGCTCGAACGGGGGGCGGGCCGGACGCGTCCGGCGGCTGCCGCCGAGGGCGTGTCCCTGGGACGACGATTGGCCATAGGGTGAGCGGGTGAGGCGGACCCGGGTCCTGCTGTGCGCGGTGGCGGCAGCGACAGTCGCGCTGACCGGCTGTTCGTCGGTGTCCGGCTCCAGGTCGGCGGGAGCCAGTTGCGGCACCACGCACACGGCGGCGGGGGTGCCGGTCATCATCAAGGTCGCCAAGGGCAGCGTGGTCTGCTCGACGGCGCTGTCGGTGGAGAACAAATACGCGGCGCTGATCAAGGCAGGTGACGTGCGCGGGAATGGCGGGGGCGCCCCAGTGTCGGTGGTCGGCTGGATCTGCCAGGGCTACCAGACGCCGCAGATCCTGGCCACCGGCGACGCGTCCGAATGCCACGAGGGGACGAGAGAGATCGTAGCGGTGCTCCCGGTGCCGACGCCGACCGTCACGAGTTGACCGGGACCGCCGCGAGTTGACCGGGACGCTACGAGTTGACCGGGACCGCCGCGAGTTGACCGGGACGCTACGAGTTGACCGGGACGCCGCGAGTTCACCGGGACTGCCGCGAGTTGACCGGGACGCTACGAGTTGACGGCGCGGCGGAACGCGATCGGCGTCTCGCCACGGGACCCGCCCGCGGTCCCCGGCCCGCTGATGGCGCTGACGCCCCTGGTCGTGCTGATCATCTGCACCTGGTCGCGACCGCTGCCCTTGGCCCGGTAGAGGGCCGCGTCGGCGGCGGCCAGCAGGTCGGTGAGCGTGCGCGTATCGCCGCCGTCTAGCGCCGCGACGCCAATCGAGACCGTGACTGTCACCCGCTCGCCACCGGTCACGCCGGGGGCGATGATGCGCAGGCCCGCGATGGACCCGCGGACGCGTTCGGCGATGCGGAACGCGTCGGTGGCCCGGGTGTGCGGCAGCAGCAGGGCGAACTCCTCGCCGCCGAACCGGCCCGCCAGGTCATACTCGCGTAGCAGCGCGGTGAGCGTACGCGCGACCTCCTTGAGCACCTGGTCCCCGACCAGGTGCCCGTAGGTGTCGTTGAGCAGCTTGAAGTGGTCCAGGTCGAGCAGTGCCACGGCGGCCGGGGTCTTGGCCCGGACGGCGCGGGCGATCTCGGCGGTGGCCTCCCGTTCCCAGGTGGCCGCGTTCAGCAACCCTGTCTTGGAGTCGGCCCGCGAGTCGTTGAGCAACTGGGCGTGGCGCGACGAGCGCTGGAGCAGGGTGACGAGCGGGAATGCGAAAAACAGGGAGATAATGCTGTTCGCGAGACAGAAGGTGACCAAAACCGCGACGCAGATCTCGGTCACGTCGTTGTACATTGGCTCCCGGGCGAAAATGTCACTGAACCGCGCGGCGGGATTCGCGCCCTTGACAGCGGTCAGGATCAGCGCATGGTTGACCGCCCACCGGATCGCGGCGCAGGCCGCGACAACCATCATCCATACCAGCGCGTGCCCGGCCGGGTCTGTGGCAGCTCCCGCCGCGAAGCGGATCCCGGAATGAAACGCGAACGCCGCGGCGACATAGCTGAGCCCGACGGCCGCGGCGCTGAACGCGCGCCGGTACAGGGGGACCCTGCGGACCCGGACCTGCGCGAGAGCGAGCCTGACGATGGGGATTACGGGAACATACGCCACCGGCAGGAGGATGGCGGCAGGCAGCTCCCAGACGGCGAATACGTCCCTGGCGTGCCCCGCGCTTTCGCCCAGGCGCCTGGTGAGCTCTACTGTCGCGACGCTACAGGCCAGCAAGAGAGCCAGCAGTTCAAGGTCATGCACCCGGACGGGCGCGTAGTAAGCCGCGACGGCTAGCAACGCGGCATCCGCGGCGACGACGGTAACCACGAAGGTCGCCAGCCAGCGCGGAAGAGTCCAGACTTGCCAGCGCCTGATGTCCGCTAGTCGCCCGCTTACCCAGCGCGCGGCACCCACGGACATCACCTCCAAGTGGCTCGCACTGACAGACAGTAACGACGTTTTATCTATTGTCACGCAATATCCAAATGTGCGGATGGCGAACGCCGGAAATCTGCTACAAGATAGAGGTAGATGCACGCAGAGTAACCAAGAGCGTCAACTTGACTACTTTGCGTGCATGCTGGACAGGAGGGGAGCCGTCATGCGTGACATCATCTGGACCTGATACCTGACTCGAGCCGCTCATGTCCGCGTGTTCGGCTCCCGGACCACCTGACAGCAAGCGACAGAGCTGCGAGCGTGCCCGTCGCGCCGCATATCGAAATCACCGCCGCCGGGCTGATCAGATCCGCGGCAGCGCCCGCGGTGATCATCAGGGCGCCTTGGCCGAGGCTGATCCCGCCTTGGGCGAGTCCGAACGCCTGCCCGCGCCGCTCATGCGGGGTGGCGCTCACGAATGCGGCATTGGCGGCGAGCTGGTACGCGGAAAACAGGCCTGCTGTGCCCAGTATCAGCAGCGCACCCCACAACCTAGGTTGCAGCGCGAAGAAAATGAAGATCGCGCAGCTCGAGATCGCGAGCGGGCCCATCCAGCGCAGTCGCGACGGGGGCGCGACGAAACGGCTGAACCCGATTGCGCCGAGGGTCACCCCCAATGCCCCTGCTCCCAGCAGGAAACCGACGGTGACCGGACCACCACCCAGGCTTCTGGCGAGCGGGGTAACAACGCCCTCTGGAGCGTCGTAGAACGCAGCAAGCCAGCCGAACAGCATCGGGATACGCAACGCTGGGTTACCGAAGACGAGTCGCATCGCGCCGATGAGGCCGTCCAGCCTCGCATCGGACCCGGTGCTTGCCCGCGCGCCGGCCGGCTCGGCCCCGGCCTTTGCCGCCGGGCGGTAGCGAACCTGCGACCGGACGATGAGCGCGGAGGCCGCGAAGGTCGCGGCGTCCACAACGAGCGCCAGGTTCGTGCCAAGGAAGCCAGCGATGGCCCCGCCGGCCGAGAAGCCGATGACCTGGGCGAACTGGTTTGTGGTGAGCGTCACGGCGGTGCCCATCACGTACTTGTCGCCGGCTAGTACGTCTGGGTAGACCGCGGCGCGAGCGGACAAGAACGGCGCGCCCACCAGCGTCACCACGAACAGCAGCACGACCAGGACCGCGAGCGGCACCCCGTGGACCGCCATGATCAGGACCAGCCCGCAGCGGACGAGGTCGCACACGATCATCACCCGGCGGCGCGGGTACCGGTCCGCCAGCCAGGACAACGTCACACCGCCGACGAACACCGGCACCACGCTCGCCACGAACGTCACCGCCGCCAGGAACGCCGACCTGGTCCGGTCAAAGACCAGGATCGTGAGTGCCACCCGGGCAAGCTGATCGCCGATCACGGACAATAGCTGGGCGCCCCACAGCGCCCTGAACTCCGCCACCGCGAACACATCGCGGAACGTAACCCTCGCGGCCTGCTCCGTCACCCCCCGGGCCGCCGCGTTATCCGCTATATCACCCTCCAGATCGGCCCTTCGCGATCATCACATACTGGCGGACGGTCGTTCTGTTCAGCAACGCGGAACGGGGGTGCCGTTTCCGGATCGTTGTGACAACACGGGGGCGTAACACACGGCCTGTTATTCAGATAAGGAACGAAGGACGGCTCCCACGCGGCGCTGCGCCTCGACCACGGCCTCGTCGCGCGCGGCGGTGGTCTCGGCAGCGGTCAGCGTGCGGTCGGGCGCGCGGAAGCGGAGCGCGTAGGCCAGCGACTTGTGATCCGGACCCACCTGTGCGCCTGTGTATACGTCGAACAGGCGCAGTTCCTCCAGCAGCGGGCCGGCGCCCGCCGCCAGGGCAGCCTCCACGTCCGCCGCGGGCACGTCAGCACCGACGACCAGTGCCACGTCCTGCGTGGCCAGCGGGTACGCGGACAGCGGCGGCGCCTGCGCCGGGCCGACCGCCTCGGCGGCGGCGAACAGGACGGTAAGGTCCAGCTCCACCGCACAGGCACGCGCTGGCAGGCCGAACGCCTGGATCACCCGCGGATGCAACTCGCCCGCGTGCCCGGCGAGCCACTCCCGGCGTGAGTCATCGGAGACGACCTGAGCGTAGATGGCCGCGCACCGGCCGGGATGCCAGGGCGCGTACTTGTCCGCCTTGATCGTGAGCGGCACCCTGCAGTCGCTGGCCACCGCCCGGGCCACGTCGATCGCGTCCGGCCACTCACGGGGCGCGGCCAGTACCGCGCCCAGGCACAGCGGCTGGTCCGGCAGGGCCGCCTCCAGCGTGCCGAGCTCAGCCACGGCGGGACCACGGTCCACGGCGAGGATCGGCGCGGACGGGGCGGCCCCCGGCCGCGGACGGAACACCAGGCCGAGCTCGAACAGCGACACGTCGGTGAAGCCCCGCCCGACGTTGCGGTTCAGCACGCGGAACAGACCGGGCAGCAGCGTGGTGCGCAGCAGCGGCTCGTCGTCGCTGAGCGGGTTCGCCACGGCGACCGCGACCCGGCGCAAGTCCTCGGCGGCCAGGCCGAGCCCGTCACAATCCGATGCGGGCACGAACGGCGACGCGAGCACCTCCACGTAACCGTTCTCGGCCAGCGTCCTGCCGATCGACCGGCGCAGCCGCTGCCGCGCGGTGAGCCCGCGTCCGGCCAGCGCGCGTGGCATCCGGGCGGGGATGTTCTCGTAACCCTCCAGGCGGATGACTTCTTCGGTGAGGTCGGCGGGGTCGGTCAGGTCGGACCGCCAGGATGGAGGACGGACCGTCACTGTGGGCACGGTGCCGGACAGCGACCCGAGTTCTGCGCGCCAGGGCGCCACGGTCGGCGCGGGTCCGGCCCGCAGGTCGAGGATCCCGCAGCCGATCTCGCGCAGCCTGCGCAGCACCGTGTCCTTGCCGTAGACGACGCCGGCCACCCGGTCCGGGTAGTCGATCGCCATCGTGATCATCCGCCATCCGACATCGACCTGCGCGTGCGTGCAGCCGGGCAGCGCGATGCCGCCGCCAAGCGAGGCCAGCAAGGAAACGGCCCGCGCGGTGGCCACCAGCGGCAGTTCCCTGTCCACGCCCCGCTCGAACCGGTAGGACGCCTCGCTGTGCAGCTTGTGCCGGCGAGACATCGTCGCGGTGCCGACCTCGTCGAAGTGCGCGCCCTCGATGACGATGTCCCTCGACTCAGCCGATATCTCGGTGGACAGCCCGCCCATCGTGCCGGCCATCGAGATCGGGCCGGACGCGTCGGTGATCAGGATGTCCCTGGGGTCGAGGGTACGGGTGACGTGGTCGAGGGCTTCCAGCGTCTCCCCCGGCAGCGCTCGCCGCACCACGATCGGGCCGTTCAGCTTGGCACGGTCGAACGCGTGCAGCGGCTGGCCAAGCTCCAGCATCAGGTAGTTCGTCACGTCGACGGCGAGGGACACCGAGCGGACCCCGCAGCGGGCCAGGCGCACCGTCATCGCGACCGGGGTCGGCGCCGCGGGATCGAACCCGCGCACCTCGCGCAGCACGAAACGATCGCACGCGGTCGGGTCGCTGATCGAGGCCGGCCACACGTCCGGGTTCACCATGTCGTCGACGGCCGCCGGGCCGGAAGCCGGCAGTCCCGGATCAGCGAACGGGACCTGGTACGCGCTGGCCAGTTCCCTGGCCACGCCCCGGACCGAGACCGCGTAGCCACGGTCCGGGTTGACCGCGATGTCGAGCACCTCGTCGCGCAGCCCGGCATACTGCACGAAGTCCGCGCCGAGCGGGGCGCCGGGCGGCAGCACCAGGATCCCGGTGTGGTCCTCGCCGATGCCCAGTTCGTCCACCGCGCAGATCATGCCCTCGGACATGCGGCCGTATGTCTTGCGCGCCCCGATCTCGAAACCGCCGGGCAGCACCGCGCCGGGCAGCGCGAGCGCGACCCGGTCGCCGGCCGTGAAGTTAACCGCCCCGCAGATCACGCCGGAGGCTTGCTCCGGCGGCGAGCCGAGCTGGGACTCAGCGACGGCGACCCGGCAGTAGCGGATCGGCTTTTTCAGGCCGGGCAGTTCCTCGACCGATAGCACCTGCGCGACGACGACCCCGCGCACGTCGTGTCCTACCGACTCGAACGACTCGACCTCAAGGCCGGCCGCAGTGAGCCGGCGTGCCACGTCCGCGACGTCGACCGGGTCGGGCAGCTCGACGTATTCGCGCAGCCAGGACAGGGGTACCCGCATCAGATCTCCATCCCGTCACAGTTCCATTCCGAACGCCCGGCTGAACCGCACGTCACCCTCGATCGTGTCCCGGATGTCGGTCACCCCGTGGCCGATCATCAGCGCCCGCTCGATGCCGAGACCGAACGCGAAACCGCTGTACCGGTCCGGGTCGATGCCGCAGGCGACCAGCACGCGCGGGTTCACCATGCCGCAGCCGGCGATCTCGATCCAGCCCTGGGAGCGGCACACCCGGCACGGCTCGGCGCCTGGCTTGGTCGACTCCATCCGGCACACGTGGCATTCCATCGCCACGTCGCCGGACGGCTCGGTGAACGGGAAGTAGTCCGGCCGGAACCTGGTGCGCAGGCCGACGCCGAACATCGCGTCGACGAACGCCTGGATCGCACCGCGCAGGTCCGCCATCGTCAGGCCCTCATCCACGGCGAGGCCCTCGATCTGATGGAAGACCGGCAGGTGGGTGGCGTCGATCGCCTCGTTGCGGTACACCCGGCCCGGGCTGACCACGTAGAGCGGCAGCGGCCGGGTGAGCAGCGAGCGGATCTGCACCGGCGACGTGTGCGTACGCAGCACCACACCCTCGGTCTCGGCGAACAGCGTGTCCTGCATCTCCCGTGCCGGGTGGTCCGGCGGGATGTTCAGCGCATCGAAGTTGTACCACTCGGCCTCGACCTCGGGGCCTTCGGCGACCTCGTACCCCATCGCGACGAACACGTCGGCGAGCTGGTCGGCCTGCAGCGTGACCGGGTGCCTGGCGCCCCGGGCCAAGTGCCCCGGCAAGGTGACGTCGACCGCCTCGGTGATCAGCACCTGACGGTCGCGCTCGGCCTCGAGCTCGGCTTGCCTGGTCGCGATCGCGTCGCGCAACCGGGCGCGGGCGGCGCCGACCCGCCGGCCCGCCTCTGCCCGCTCGCTGCCCGGCAGGGTGCCGATCTCGGCGCTGGCGCTGGCCAGCGGCGAGCGGTCGCCATCGTGGGCGATCCGCGCGGCCTTGAGCTCATCCAGGGAACTCGCCGCGCCGATGGCCGCGAGTGCCTGGTCGAGCGCTGCCGCGACTTCGCTACTGTCTGATGCGGACATGCAGGTCCCGCTTTCCTGATCAACCGAAATTTCGGGCAGAACAAACGGTGGTTACCCGTTACGGTGGTGCGGCTCTTTGCCCGTAGGCAGTGTAGACCAGGGAAGTGAGCATCCCTGGTCTCCCGCCGGGTTACCGCACGCTGCCCGTCAGGCCGACTGCCTGTCAGATCAGATCAGCGCACCGGCCGTCAGCCCGCGGCAATACTCCCGGCGGGCACGGTAAATCGGAACTCGGCACCGCCGCCGGGAGCGCGCTGCACGGTGATCGTGCCGCCATGCGCCTCCACCAGGCCCTTGACGATGTACAGGCCCAGGCCCGTGCCGCCGCGCCGCTTGCCCCGCCAGAACTGGCGGAACACCCGTGGTGCCACGTCGGGCGCGATGCCCTCGCCTTGGTCACGCACGTACACGGCGACAGCATCCTCGCCGTCGATCTGCGCGCGTTCCACCATGGTCGTAACCATACCAGCACCATGGCGAACCGCATTCTCAATAAGGTTGACCAGGATCTGGTCGATCTTGTCGGCGTCCAGCCACGTCTCGGGAAGATCGCCTGCCACGTCGAGGCGGAACTTGTCTTCGGCCTCGCCGCAGGCGACCCGGCCGGCGATGATCTTCCTGACCCGGTCGGGGATGTCGACGAGCTGACGCTGGACTTCCATCCGGCCCGATTCGATCCGGGATACGTCGAGCAACTCGGTGATCAGCCGGGTGACCCGGTCCGCGTCGGCGTTGACCGTCTCCAGCATCACGCGCTTCTGGTCGTCGGTGAACCGGCTCCACTTAGCGAGCAGCGTGGCGGTGAACCCCTTCACGCTGGTCAGCGGGGAACGCAGCTCGTGTGCCACGGTGCAGACCAGGTCGGCGCGGCTGCGCTCGATGCGCTCGCGCTGCTCGGCGCCGCGCAGGCTCAGCACGAGCTTCTTGACCGGGGTCGACCGGGGCACGCCGTTCGCCGGGTGCCGTTCGCGTACATATCCGACCGAGACGAGGACTTCGGTACCGCCGGCGAGGTAGAGCGCGCGCTCGGGATGGCGGGAGCGGGTCGCGAGGCCGTGATACGGGTCGGCGAAGACCCACCAGTCGCGGCCGTCACCGTCCTTGAACGGGAGCACGTCGAAGACGAACTTTCCGAGCACCTCCCGCGGCTCAAAACCGGTCAGCCTCGCGGCGGCGCGATTGAACACGACGATCCGCCCGACCTCATCGGCGACCACCACCCCGTCGGGAAGCTCGTCCGCGAAAACCAGGCTGCCGATCGGGACCGGGCCCTCTGGTAGCGGACTGTTGCTCAAATCGGGCCACTGCTGTGCAGGCGCGTGCGTAATGAGATCATTCACTGCAGCAAACCCTCCGCCGACGTGCTCAGACGCCCTCGGGGTGACGGACTGTGATCAGACTCTAGCGCGTAATCCGACATTGTGACAGTCCTGGGACGTAAATTCTCTTTGTGGCAGCGCAACCACGCTTCGCCATCGCACGATGGCAAAAATCCTACCTTGTCCCATTACGTTCCGTCGCGACAGGGGGCATGCATTACCGAACGTGAGCATGTGCGGACGCATACAGACAGACCGCTGCGGCCGTTGCCAAATTGAGACTTTCCGCCTTGCCGTAGATGGGCACGGCGACCACGCCGTCGGCCTGGTCCCTGAGTTCTTTCGGCAGGCCCCACGCCTCGTTGCCGAACAGCCACGCGGTTGGTTCCGACAGGTCGGCTTGATCCAGCGTGGTTCCCGCGGTGCCGTCGGCGGCGAGCACGGTGAGCCCGTTCTCGCGCGCTCTCTGGATGACGTCTGTGAGCTTGACGTTCACGGTGACGGGCAGGTGGAAGATGCTCCCCGCCGACGCGCGCACGCACTTGCTGTTATACGGGTCCACGGACGCGTCGGCGAAGATCACCGCACCCGCGCCGGCGGCGTCCGCGGTGCGCAGCACGGTGCCGGCGTTCCCCGGATCCCGCACATTGGCCAGGATCGCCACCAGCCTGCTTCTTGCTGTTATCGCGCTCTCCAGAGGAACGTCAACAAAACCGCACACGGCGAGCAGGCCCTGCGGGGTGACGGTCTGCGCCAGATCTCCCATCACCGCGTCGTTCACCAG
>Ga0335075_10005568_pt1 | contig 19520 bp, 14 predicted proteins | sample Lox_Sample_24_FD_206723 | JGI IMG/M metagenome (GOLD analysis project Ga0335075, IMG submission 206723) | Soil microbial communities from Loxahatchee National Wildlife Refuge, Florida, United States - Lox_Sample_2.4 | ecosystem: Environmental > Terrestrial > Soil > Wetlands | place: USA...
CCCCCCGCCGGCTGCCACATCCACCACCTCACCCCCAAAGCACAAGGCGGCACCACCCGGCTCAGCAATCTCGTGCTGTTGTGCGGATTCCATCATCAGGTCTGCATCCACCGGCTCGGCTGGAAACTCATCCTGCATCCCGACGGCAGCACCGAAGCCACCTCCCCCTGGGGCCAGATCCTCCGCAGCCACGGACCACCCACCACCCGGGCGGCGTGAGCCGCACGGAAGACCGGGCCCACGCCCAGCAGGCGTTCGACCACCGCGCCGCAGCCGGTCTCCTCAGCAACCTCCCGGATCGGCGGGCCGGTCAAGGCAGCACCGCCTTGATCGCGGCGTCGAGGGCGGCAGGCACGTCGCCGAGCAGCGTGTGACGACGGTCGGCGACGATCCGCCGGCCGCCGACCACCACGTCTCGGACGTCCGCCGCTGTCGCGGCGAACACCACCGACTCGAGCAATGTCGCGGGCTCCGCGCCGCTGAGCCGCACCGAATCGGTGCTTACGGTGACGAAGTCGGCGAGAGCGCCAGGGGCCAGGCGGCCAGCCTCCGGCCAGCCAAGGGACGCGTGGCCGCCAGCGGTCGCCGCAAGCAGGAGTTCGGCCGCGGTCCAATGCCCGCGTCGTTCCGTCCGGAGGCGCTCATCGAGTTCGACCGCCCGGGCTTCCTCGAATAGGTCGACGACCGCGTTGCTATCGCTGCCCAGCGTGAGGGCGGAACCGGCGTCGGCAAGCTCTCGCGCCGGGCCAATGCCGTCGGCGAGGTCGCGTTCGGTGGTCGGAGTCATGCAGATGGCCGCTGCGGACTCCGACAGCGCGGCGATGTCGCCCGCTGTCAGGTGCGTCGCGTGGACCGCCGATGACTGTGGGCCGAGCGCATGCTGGTCCGCAAGCAGTTGCGTGGGGGTGCGCCCGTAGGCGGCCAGGCAGGCCTCGTTCTCGGCCCGCTGTTCGGACAGGTGAAAATGCAAAGGGGCGTGCCGCTCGCGCGCCCAGTCGGCGACCATCTGCAGCGCAGGCGCGGGGACAGCCCGCACCGAGTGAATGGCGGCGCCGATCTTCGCGTGCGGCGCCGCACGCAGGTCGGACGCCCGGCTTGCCCAATCGTCCGCGTCGCCGTCGCCGAAGCGCAGTTGCGGGCCCTGGAGTGGAGCGCCGATTCCGCCGGCCAGGTAGCAGGTGTCTAGCAAGGTAATCCGGATCCCGGCGCCCCGCGCCGCGGCGACGAGGGCGTCGCCCATCGCGTTGCGGTCGCGGTACGGGGTCCCGCCCCGGCCATGGTGGACGTAGTGGAACTCCCCGACGCAGGAGATGCCGGCCAGCGCCATCTCGGCATACAGCGCCCGTGCCAGCGCGTGGTAGGAGTCCGGGGTGAGCCGCGCGGCGATACCGTACATGTCCTCACGCCAGGTCCAGAACGTACCGCCGCCGCGGTGCGTCCGGCCCCGCAACGCCCGGTGGAAGGCGTGGCAGTGGGCGTTGGCCATCCCCGGCACTGTTACCCCAGCCAGGTAGACCGCATCCGCGGGCCGCTCCACGCCGACTCGCAGGTCGCTGATCCGGTCACCGACCACTTCCAGGAGCACGCGATCGGCCACCTGGTCGCCGCCCAGCCAGGCGTAGTCGGTGAAATACCTCATCAGGGCCATGCGGGTGCCTTCAGCGCTGAGACCTGCACTCTTGACATAAAGTATTCATACAACACAACCTTGTATGAAACCATTCACGATGTAGGCGCCTCCTGTGAGGCAGATGCCAGTTTGTGAGGCAGGTGCCGATCATGCAACCCACGGATGATCTTGACGTCACGACCGATGCCAGACGGTGGCTCGGCCTGCTGTTCCAACAGCACCGGCTGTCACCGGCACATCGGCGGATCGCCCGCTTCCTGGTCGAGCACCCCGACGAGGCGGTCTACCTCAGCAGCGGTGAACTCGCCCAGCGCGCACAGGTGAGCCAGCCGTCAGTGACCCGCTTCGCCACCGCGCTTGGATTCGGCGGCTATCCGGAACTGCGCGGCGAGTTGCGGTCACGCGTCCTAGGCGAGATGTCCTCTGCCGCGCCCCATGACGCCCGCGACGCCTGGCACCGCGCGATCGCGGCGGACGCGGCGAACCTCAGGCAGCTGGCCTCGAGCCCGTGGGCCGGGGAGCGGCTGGACCGGGTGGCGGCGAATCTCGTCGCGTCCCGGCCGCTTCCCGTTATCGGCCTCAGGGTTTCCCGGCCGCTGGCCGAGCTTTTTGCCTACTTCGCCCGCAAGGTGCACCCCGACGTCCGGATGATTCCGCCGGGATCCGAGGGGGACGACGCACTGGCCCAGGCCCGTGAGGCTGGAGCCACCTGGCTGCTGGCCTTTGGCCTGCCCCGTTATCCCAGCGAGCTGCTTGGCGCGATGCAGTGGGCCCGCGAGCTCGGGCTGCGGGTCGCGCTGCTGACCGACAGCCCGGTGAGCCCGCTCGCCAACGAGGCGGACGACCTGCTCGCCGCGCCGGTCCACACCGAACTGACCTTCGATTCCCTGATCGGGCCGCTGGCGCTGACCACGGGGCTGCTGCAGGCCCTCGTCGATGCCCAGCCAGCCGACGCCCAGCGTCGGCTGGATGAATTCGATGCCCGCGCCGCAGACCGCCGCACCTTTCTTTCCTGATCACCGCCATATCTTTCCTGATCACCGCCATACCCGCCAGGTTCCTGGGGAGGCAACGCAATGACCGAGAACCGCACCACCGCAAGCCCGCAGGCATTTAGAGTCGAGCGGCGCACGATCGAGTTCATCCCGGAGAGCGAGCGGCACGGCAGCCCGCGCTCGCTGTTCTTCATCTGGTTCGCCGCCAACATGCAGATCACCACGGTGGTAACCGGGGCGCTCGGCGTGATCCTGGGCCTGTCGCTGCCCTGGGCCATCCTCGCGCTGCTGATCGGCAACGTGTTCGGCGCGGTGTTCATGGCCGGGCACTCGGCCCAGGGCCCGAAGCTCGGTATCCCGCAGATGATCCAGAGCAGGGCGCAGTTCGGCTTCTACGGGGCGATCCTGCCGCTGGTGCTGGTGCTTCTGATGTACCTGGGCTTCTTCGCCAGCAGTGCCGTGCTCGGCGGCAGCGCCCTGGCCTCCTGGACCGGCATGAATGTCGACCTCGCGATCATCGTGGTGTCGGCGATTTGCATGATCCTGGCCACGTATGGTTACCGGCTCATCCACCAGTTCGAGCGAGTAGTGAGCGTGATCGCCGGAGTTGGTTTCCTGGTGCTCACGATCCGGCTGCTCACCGAGCATCACATCAGTTCGGTGTGGGTCTCGAAGGGATTCAGCGGCGGCATCTTCCTGCTTGTCGTCTCCATCGCCGCGACGTGGCAGATCACCTACGCGCCGTACGTCGCCGACTACTCGCGCTACCTGCCGAAGGCCACGTCGATCCGGTCCTGTTTCTGGTGGACGTACAGCGGATCGGTTGTCGGGTCGACCTGGATGATGTGGTTCGGGGCGGCTGCCGCGGCGCTCGCGGCCAAGGCGTTCAACGTCAGCTCGGTTGGCTTCGTCGCCGGCCTCGCGCCATCCGGCACCTCCGGGCTGTTCTACCTGGTGATCGTGCTCGGCGTGGTCGCGATCAACGTGCTCAACCTCTACGGCGCCTTCATGTCCACGACGACGACCGTCACCGCCCTCGCGCGGTTCCGCATGCAGCGCGGCGCCCGGATCGGATTCGTGGCCGGGGCCGCGGTGGTCGGGACGGTGATCGCCGTGGCCGGGCGGACCAACTTCGTCCCGAACTACACCAACTTCATCCTCTTCCTCGCCTACTTCCTCATCCCATGGACCGCCGTCAACCTCGTCGACTTCTACTTCGTTCGGCACCAGCAGTTCGACATCGACGCCATCTTCGACGCCGGCGGCCGCTACGGCCGGGTGAGCTGGCGGGCGATGACCGCCTACCTGCTCGGGGTCGCGGTCGAGATCCCGTTCATGAGCACCACCTTCTACACCGGCCCGGTGGTCGCGCACCTGGGCGGCGCGGACATCGCCTGGATCGTCGGGCTTATCGTCACGTCGGTCACCTACTTCCTCCTGGGCCGGTCCCTGCCCGCACCGCCGGAGCACGTCACGGCGCCCGCTAACAAGCAAGGAGTCACACCTTGACGACGGCATCTGGCGCCCGACCGGTGCGAGCCGCCCGGGGCACTGAGCTGTCCTGCCTGGGCTGGCAGCAGGAGGCGGCGCTGCGCATGCTGCAGAACAACCTGGACCCGGAGAATGCCGAGCGCCCCGACGATCTCGTCGTCTACGGCGGCAGCGGGAAGGCGGCGCGGAACTGGGCATCTTTCGATGCGATCGTGGCCACGCTGCGGACGCTGCGGGGCGATGAGACGCTGCTTGTGCAGTCCGGCAAGCCCGTCGGGGTTTTCACCACCCACGAGTGGGCGCCACGGGTGCTCTTGGCCAACTCGAACCTGGTCGGCGACTGGGCCAACTGGGAGGAGTTCCGCCGGCTTGAGGCACTCGGGCTGACCATGTTCGGGCAGATGACCGCGGGGTCGTGGATATATATCGGCAGCCAGGGCATCCTCCAGGGGACATACGAGACGTTCGCCGCGGTCGCCGCGAAGCGGTTCGGCGGAGACCTGGCCGGCACGATCACCCTCACCGGCGGCCTTGGCGGGATGGGCGGTGCCCAGCCGCTGGCGGTGACGATGGCCGGCGGCGTGGCGATCTGCGTGGAGTGCGACCCTGCACGGATTGCCCGGCGGATCGAGCACGGCTACCTCGACGTCCAGGCCGCCGACATAGATGACGCGCTGCGCCGGGCCACGGCGGCACGCGACAGCCGGCGCCCGCTATCGATCGGCGTGGGCGGCAACGCCGCCGACGTGGTGCCGCAGTTGCTCGCGGCCGGCGCGCCAATCGACGTAGTCACCGATCAGACCTCGGCGCACGATCCGCTGGCCTATCTGCCGGCCGGGGTCGCATTCGAGGACTGGCAGGACTACGCCCGGGCGAAGCCGGAGGAATTCACCGCGCGTGCGCGGGAGTCGATGGCCCGCCACGTTGAGGCGATGGCCGGTTTCCAGGACGCCGGCGCGGAGGTCTTCGACTACGGCAACTCGATCCGGGCCGAGGCCAAGCTGGGCGGCTGCGCGCGAGCGTTCGACTTCCCTGGTTTCGTGCCCGCGTACATCCGGCCGCTGTTCTGCGAGGGCAAGGGCCCGTTCCGGTGGGCGGCGCTGTCCGGGGACCCGGCCGACATCACCGCGACCGACCGGGCGGTGCTCGATCTTTTCCCGGAGAATGAGTCACTGGCGCGCTGGATCCGGATGGCCGCGGAGAAGGTGCATTTCCAGGGCCTGCCGGCGCGGATCTGCTGGCTCGGTTACGGCGAACGGAATCTGGCCGGGGCGCGATTCAACGAGCTTGTGGCGTCCGGGAAAGTGGCGGCACCAATCGTCATCGGGCGTGATCACCTGGATGCCGGGTCAGTCGCCTCGCCGTACCGGGAGACCGAGGCGATGGCGGACGGCTCGGACGCGATCGCGGACTGGCCGCTGCTCAACGCCATGGTGAACGTCGCGTCCGGTGCGTCTTGGGTATCAATCCACCACGGTGGCGGCACCGGTATGGGCCGGTCCATCCACGCCGGCCAGGTCTGCGTCGCCGACGGCACGGAACTGGCCGGCCAGAAGCTGGAGCGCGTCCTCACCAACGACCCGGGCATGGGTGTCATCCGGCATGTCGACGCCGGGTACGAGCGAGCGGGCGAAGTCGCCAGGGACCGCGGCGTCCAGGTGCCGATGGCGGGGCAGTCGTGACCCCGGCCGAGGAGCGGTTCGCCAAGGCCTGGGCGGCGCTGGCGCCCATCGGCCGCGACGAAGGTACCGGCGGCTACCGGCGGTTCGCCTGGACCGCGGCCGACCAGCAGCTACGGGATTGGTTCGCTGGCCAGGCCCGGCAGCGCGGTATGGCTTGCGTGCAGGACCGCAACGGGAATCAGTGGGCGTGGTGGGGCAACCCTGGTCCTGGCGCGGTGATCACGGGCAGCCACCTGGACAGCGTCCCGGACGGCGGGGCCTACGACGGCCCGCTCGGTGTGCTGTCCGGCTTCCTGGCCATCGATGAGCTGCGCGAGCGGGGGGTCCGGCCCGCCCGCCCGGTCGCGGTAGTCAACTTCGCCGACGAGGAGGGCGCCAGATTCGGGGTGGCCTGCGTCGGCAGCCGCCTGCTGACCGGCGCGCTCGATCCCGACACCGCTCGCGGACTGCGTGACGGCGACGGAGTGACACTCGCCCAGGCGATGCGACAGGCCTGGACGGACCCGGCCGCGATCGGCGCGGATGAGGAAGCGCTGGCCCGGATCGGCGCCTTTGTCGAGCTGCATATCGAGCAGGGCCGGGCCCTGGACACACCGGTCGGAGTCGCGACGGGCATCTGGCCGCACGGACGCTGGCGGCTGCGCATGCATGGCGAGGCCAACCATGCTGGCACCACGCGGCTGGCGGACCGGCGGGACCCCATGTTGCCGTGTGCGGCGGCGGTGCTCGCCGCCCGCGAAGCGGCCGAGCACGTCGGCGCGCTAGCCACTTTCGGGAAGATCACCGTAGTCCCCGGCGGAGTCAACGCCATCCCCTCGGTCGTCGACGGCTGGCTGGACGCCCGGGCACCCGATGACGCCACGCTCGCCAAGGTGGTCGCGGATGTTACCGCGGCGGCCCATTCGTCCGGTGCGGCCCACGGAGTGGACGTCGAGGTCAGCGCCGAGTCATACACGCCAGGGGTAGCGTTCGACGACGCGCTGAGTGATCGCGTGGCCGCGGCGGCAGGCCGCCTTCCGGCGCTCGCGACCGGCGCGGGTCACGACGCCGGCATCCTGTCGGCCAGGGTGCCCACCGCGATGCTCTTCGTCCGCAACCCGAGCGGGATCAGCCATAGCCCGGCAGAGTTCGCCGAGACCGCGGACTGCGTGGCCGGGATCCGCGCGCTCGGCGCCGTGCTCGAGGACCTGGCATGCCGTTGACGGACCGCGCACCTGCCGTGAGGACCGAGATGGCGGACAGGACAGTGATCACCCGCCGCCTGGGGAACCGCCGGGTCTTGCCGCGGCTCCTGGCCTGCGGCTGAGTGAGCATGTGGTTCAGCAGGATTTCCCGGTGCAGGCCGTGACGTCCGGGAGGCAGGTCGCGTTCCGCTGGGGCAGCGAACCGCACTTCCAGATCGGCGTGCTCGGCGTTCATTGGCGCGCCTCTTTACCGGACTTGCCAGGTATGCCGGGCTTATCGGATAGATCGGCGATCGCGCGCCTCCGCGTAGTCGAGCCCGGACCACACGCAGAGGGCGAGGACCTCAAGCTCGGGCCTGCGCAGGCCGGCCAGCGCCCGGTGCAGCGCCTTAATCCTCGCGGCGTCGTCGAGCCGACCGGACACGTCGTCGGCGAAGTCCGGGAACTCGCCGGCGACGGCCAGCCGGGCGAGCGCGGTCCGGTGCCGCCGGGCGGCCCGGCGCTGGCCGCGGGCCAGGTTAGTCGCGACCCCCAGCAGCCAGGGCCTGAGCGAGTCGCCGTCCGCCGCGATCTTGTCTCGGCCGCGCCAGGCTTCGAGGAAACGTCATCGCCATCACCTCTTCGGCCGCCGACCAGTCGCCGGTCAGCCGGAAGGCGTGGTTGTACACCGACTTGGCGCATGCGTCGAAGACCGCGCCGAACGCGTCCGCATCCCCGGCCCGCACACGTGCTCGCAATTGCGGCGTTGGATCGTCCACACTCGTCAACTGGCTCGGCCAGCCCTTCGGGTTCCTGTGACCTGCATCACATCATTGCACCCGTTCGACCTGATCCATACCGCCGCGCTCGACGAGCAGGTGCGCGCGAACCCCGCGGCCCCCTTTAACTACGACAACTACGCGGAGATGTTCGGCCCGCTGATAGCGGAAGCGTCAGGAACACCGGAGCCGTAACCACAGCGGGCCGGACGGCCCCTCGTGGCCAGCGGTGGACAGGACCCGGACATGACAGCGCCCCCGGGAGCGTGTGCTCGCGAGGGCGTGCCGTGGCCGGTGCGCAGGCCGCCTCACGGCGAAAGGCGCATCATGGCTCCAGCCGGACGGTATTCCATGAAGGCAGTAGTTAGAGCCCGGGGGACACTAACGCATCGACCGGAGTGAAGAACGCGAGCCCGGCCAGGGCTATTCCGGCCGCGGAACCACGAGGGGGGGCCGGTGATCTGCCCAGGCACAGACTGCAATCATCTGGACAGCACACGCCGACGCAAGGCGACACGCCGGCCACTCGGGTAAGTCCGGGGCCGGCCCAGTGGCGGCCAGCCCGTTGAGTATGACTTCGATTTCCCAGCGCAGCCGCTTGTGATGCTGCCCGGGCGTGGAAGATGCCGCGGGCACGCGGTCTAGGGCCGCGGCGGTGACGAACAGGCCGAGCAAGTCAAGGGCGGCGGGGATGGCTGCCTCGGGGATACCGCCTTCGATAAGCAATGCCCGCACCCGGGCAGAGACCCGGGCGGCGTGGTGGCCGACGGGGACCTTGGCCAGCGCGACCTGGGCGAGGCCGCCGTGGCCGCTGGCGGCCTGGACAGACTTCATCAGCAGCCAGCTAAGGCGCTCACGCCAGGTTCCCCCGGGAATGGCAGCCTGATCCACAGCGGCCAGGGTGTAGTCGAACATGGCGTCCAGCAGGTCCTCGCGGCCGCGGATGTACACATACAAGGCCGAGGCGCTGGTATCCAGCCTGCTGGCGACTTGGCGCATGGTGACGGCGTCCAGGCCTTCGCTGTCGGCGATCGCCAGGCCCGCCTCGACGATGGCAGCGCGGCTCAGGGGCAAGCGGGACGGACGGCCCCGGCGACTCACCGGCTCATGTGGCTCCACGCCCTGAATCCTACGTACACTGTTCGTCAGTGAACACTGTTCGTCAGTGAACATCGTTCGTCAATGAACACTGTTCGTCGACGAACATCGTTCGTTACCTGGAGGAGGCAGCGGCGTGACAAACCCGCCAGCCAGCGCAGTTGCGCGGCAGCCAGATAAGCGGCAGCCAGATAATAAGCGGGCGGCCACGGCATGAAACTGGGACTGCTGCTCGGTTTCTGGGGCCCCGACGGGCCGCCCCGTGGCCTGACCGGCGCTGTCCGCGAGGCGGAAGCCATCGGCTATGAGTCGGTATGGACATCCGAGGGCTACGGTTCAGACGCGCTGACGCCGCTGGCCTGGGCCGGCGCCCACACAAGCACGATCCGGCTCGGCACGGCCGTCATGCACATGGCAGCACGGGCACCGGCAGCCACGGCCATGGCGGCGCTCAGCATCGACCACCTGTCAGCAGGCCGCTTCGTACTCGGCCTTGGCCTGTCCGGGCCGGACCTGGTCAAAGGATGGTACGGTCAGCCCTTCGACCCGCCGCTCGGCCGCACCAGGGACTACCTGGCTATCGTGCGGCGCGTCCTGGCAGCCGATGCTCCCGTCACCTACGAGGGCCGGCACCTGACGGTGCCGCTGCGAGACGGGGGTGAAGCCGCAAGGCCGTTCACCACCGCGGTCCGGCCACTGCGCCCTGACTTGCCCATCGTTCTTGGCGCCGAGGGCCCACGGAACGTCGCTCTTGCCAGGGAGATAGCCGACGGCTGGATCGCCACCTACTACTCGCCCTACCGGGACGGCCACTACCGCGCCGCGCTCGCCGAAGGCGCAAGCCGCCAGGCAACCCGGCGCCCGGCCGGGGACTTCGAGGTCATCGGCACGGTACCGGTCATACTCGGCGACGATGTCGAAGCCGCAGCCGACCAGCTCCGCCCGCTGTTCGCCAGCTTCATTGGCCGTCCCGGCCGCAACTTCCACGCCCAGGCCTTCATCAGAATGGGCCTGGAAGACGTCGCCGCCAAGGTGAGCACGCTGTGGAGCGAGGGTAAGCGGAAGGAAGCAGCCGCAGCGATCCCGACCCGGCTCATAGAACAGCTCGCGCTCATCGGCCCTCCCGGCAAGATCCGCGAAGAACTACCCGCCTGGCGCAGCTCCCTGCTGACGACACTGCTTGTCCACGTTTCCCCGCGCGCACAGATCCTGCGCCAGGTCGCCGAGCTAATCCTCGGATAGCACAACACCGACCAGCCAGAGCCGGATGACTGCTGTTCACAATGAAACGGCAATTGTCCAAGCAGGCACTCAGATAGCCGTTGATTGTGGGGAAAAATCCGACCGCGCGACGGATTACGGGGGCGGGCGTTCGCGTTGTGATGTCCGGGCACCCCTACGCCGCCGTCCCCGGCGGCGCACGGCGGCAAATAGGACATCTAGCACCTATCTTCGACGGAGCCCGCGATCACACGGCGTGCCCGGGCACGGGCGTGCCGGATTTGACCTGAATTGCCGCTCTTGGAGTGGCCGTCTTCTGACGGGAGCGGCTCGAAGCAAGCAAGGAAGCGGACAAGTGAACAACCTCGGAGAAGCGACCGGACGGCAGGCGCCGGCGGCTCAGGTGGTCGTTGCGGCAGGGCACCATGGAAGCGCCATGACGCTTACCGATCTGCTTCCCCAGCGACCGCCCGCGACGGCAGAGACCGCGTCGGCCACCCCTGACCCGGACGCGGTGTTCAACAGTTTCGCCGGATGGGCCAAGCAGCAGGGCTTCGACCTCTATCCGCACCAGGAAGACGCGCTGATCGAAATCGTCACCGGCGCGAACGTCATCCTGTCCACCCCCACCGGGTCCGGAAAGAGCCTGGTGGCCACCGGAGCCCACTTCGCCGCGCTCGCCCGCGGCATCAAGACCTATTACACCGCCCCGATCAAGGCGCTGGTCTCGGAGAAGTTCTTCGCGCTCTGCGATGCGTTCGGGGCCAGCAACGTCGGCATGATGACCGGGGACGCCAGCGTCAACCCCAAGGCGCCGATCATCTGCTGCACCGCCGAAGTCCTGGCCAGCATCGCGCTCCGCGATGGAGCCACGGCCGACGTCGGCCAGGTCATCATGGACGAGTTTCACTTCTACGCCGACCCGGATCGCGGCTGGGCGTGGCAGGTTCCGCTGATCGAACTGCCGAGGGCGCAATTCATCCTGATGTCGGCCACCCTCGGGGACGTCACCAGGTTCGAAAAGGACCTGACCCGGCGCACCGGACGCCCGACCGCGGTGATCAAGAACACCGAGCGCCCGGTCCCGCTGATCTTCTCCTACCTGGTCCAGCCGCTGCACGAGACCCTGGAGGAACTGCTCACCACCAACCAGGCGCCGGTGTACGTGGTGCACTTCACCCAGGCACAAGCGCTGGAGCAGGCGCAGGCGCTGATGAGCACTAACGTGTGCACCCGCCAGGAGAAGGACGCGATTGCCGAGATGATCGGCAATTTCCGGTTCGCCCCTGGCTTCGGGAAGACCCTCTCCCGGCTGGTCAGGCACGGCATCGGCGTACACCACGCCGGCCTGCTCCCCAAGTACCGCCGCCTGGTCGAAACGCTGGCCCAGGCCGGCCTGCTCAAGGTCATCTGCGGCACCGACACGCTCGGCGTCGGTATCAACGTGCCGATCCGCACGGTCGTGTTCACCGCGCTGTCCAAGTTCGACGGCAAGAAGACCAGGCTGCTTCAGGCCCGCGAGTTCCACCAGATCGCCGGCCGCGCCGGCCGCGCGGGCTTCGACACCGCCGGCCGGGTCGTCGTCCAGGCCCCCGAGCACGTGGTCGAGAACGAAAAAGCGCTCGCCAAGGCGGGCGACGATCCCAAGGCACGCCGCAAGGTCGTCAAGAAGAAGCCGCCCGAGGGCTTCGTCTCCTGGGGCATGCCGACCTTCGAGCGGCTGGTGGCGGCCGAGCCCGAGCCGCTCACCTCCAGCTTCACGGTCACCCACGCCATGGTCCTGAACATCATCGACCGCCCAGGCAACGCGTATGCGGCCATGAAGCACCTGCTGACCGATAACCACGAGGACCGCGCCAGGCAGCGCAAGCATATCCATCGCGCGATAGAGATTTACCGGGCGCTGCTGGCCGGCGGCGTCGTCGAACGCCTCGCCGAGCCGGACGACCAGGGCCGGTATGTGCGCCTCACCGTCGACCTGCAGTACGACTTCGCGCTGAACCAGCCGCTGTCCCCCTTCGCCCTGGCCGCGATCGAACTGCTCAACAGGGAAGAGCCGACGTACGCCCTCGACGCCCTCTCGGTCATCGAGTCCACCCTGGACAACCCGCGCCAGGTGCTGTCCGCCCAGCAGTTCCGCGCTCGCGGCGAGGCGGTCGCGGCCATGAAGGCGGAAGGCGTCGACTACGAGAGGAGGCTTGAGCTCCTCGACGACGTGACCTATCCCAAGCCGCTTGACGACGTGCTCGAGACGGCCTACGACATCTACCGCCGCGGTCACCCCTGGGTCGCCGACTACGAGGTGTCGCCGAAGTCCGTGGTCCGCGACATGTATGAGCGGGCGATGACGTTCACCGAGTACGTCGGGTTCTACGGCCTGTCCCGGTCCGAGGGCCTGGTGCTGCGCTACCTGGCCGACGCCTACAAGGCGCTGCGGCAGACCGTGCCGGACGAGGCCAAAACCGAGGAACTGGCCGATCTGACCGAGTGGCTTGGCGAGCTCGTCCGCCAGGTCGACTCCAGCCTGATCGACGAATGGGAGCGGCTCAGCCACCCCGACCCGGAGGCACCGGAACGGCAGGCCAAGCCGGCCACCCTGACGTCGAACCGGCGGGCGTTCCGGGTGCTTGTCCGCAACGCGCTGTTCAGGCGGGTCACCCTCGCCGCACTGGAAAAATACGACGAGCTCGGCGCGCTCGACGCCGAAGACGGCTGGACCGCGGCCGCGTGGGAAGAAGCCATCGAGGGCTACTTCGACCGCTACGACGAGCTCGGCACCGGTCCGGACGCGCGCGGCCCGGCCATGCTGATCATCGACGAAGCGCCAGGCAACTGGACGGTACGGCAGATCTTCGACGACCCGGCCGGTGACCACGACTGGGGTATCTCCGCCACCGTCGACCTAGCCGCCTCCGACGAGGCCGGCGCCGCGGTGCTGCATATAACCGATGTCGGTCAGCTCGGATAAGAGCTAGCCTGACCGGGTGCCGGAAACCGTTACTGTCATCGAGAGACTCCGGGCCGCGGGCTGCGTCTTCGCCGAGGATGAGGCCCGGCTGCTCGAAAAGGCGGCCAGTACACCGGAGGAACTCGACGCGCTGGTCGACAAGCGCGTCAGCGGGCTGCCGCTTGAGCAGGTCGTCGGCTGGGCGGAGTTTTGCGACCTGCGGATCGCTGTCGAGCCCGGTGTTTTCGTGCCCCGCCGCCGGAGCGAGTTCCTCGTCCGGACCGCGATCGCGCTCACCACGGCGGCTGCTCCGGTGATCGTCGACCTGTGCTGCGGCACCGGCGCGCTTGGCCTCGCGGTGGCCACCGCGTTCCCCGCTGCCCGGCTGCACGCCGCCGACGTCGACGCGGCCGCGGTCCGCTGCGCCCGCCGCAATATCTTGCCAGCCGGAGGCCGGGTGTACCAGGGCGACCTGTTCGCCCCGCTGCCGGCGGAGCTGCGGAAGACGGTCGCGGCAGCGATCTGCAATGCCCCGTATGTTCCCACGGGCGAGGTGCCCTTCCTGCCACCCGAGGCCCGCGACCATGAGCCGCGCGTCGCGCTTGACGGCGGCCCGGACGGGCTGGCCGTGCTGCGCAGGGTGGCGGCGGAGGCGCCGCGCTGGCTGGCGCCCCGCGGGCTTTTGCTGGTGGAGACCAGCGAGCGTCAGGCACCGCTGATGGCCGATGCCATGGCTCGCGCCGGGCTTTCTCCCCACTTGCACAGCGACGACGATCTGGGGGCGAGCGTGGTCGTGGGAACCTGCCGCTCATGACCCTCAAGGTCAGCTCCGCGCAGCGCCGGGCGCGGCTCGCGGTCCGGCACCACCTGTCCGCGCCCGCAGCCACGGTCACCGAGGCGGCCGAGCGGCTGATCGCGCTGCACGCCACCGACCCGGTGACGGTGTACCTGTCCGCGTGGGCCCGCACCCAGTGCGATACCACCGCGGAGGTTGACGAGGCGCTGTTCCAAGCACGCCTGCTCGTTCGGATGCTCGGAATGCGCCGGACCATGTTCGTGGTTCCAGCCCCGCTCGCACCTGTCGTGCAGGCGGCCTGCACCGACGAGATCGCGCGGCGGCTGCGGCGGCAGCTTGAGCGGGACCTGGCCAAGGCCGGCGTCGCGGACGCGGAGCAGTGGCTGCGGGAGACGGGCCAGGCGGCGGTGCGCGCGCTCGCCGCGCGGGGCAGCGCGAGCGGCGCGCAGCTCGCCGAAGACGAGCCCAGGCTCCGCACCCAGCTCGTCTACGCGCCGGACAAGAGCTACGGCGGTCCGGTGAACATCACCAGCCGGGTGCTCATGCTGCTGTCCGCCGAAGGGCACATCGTCCGCGGCCACCGCCGCGGCGGCTGGTCGTCCGGGCAGTTCACCTGGTTTCCGGCCGGCGCGTGGCTTGAGGCCGCCGCCGCGTGGCTGGACCCCGCGGCCGCGCGGGCCGAGCTGGCGCGGCGCTGGCTGCTCGCCTTCGGCCCCGCGCCAATGTCCGACCTGCAGTGGTGGGCCGGCTGGACCGCTGCGCAGGCCAAGGCCGCGCTGGCCGCGCTGCCGGTGCGGGAGGTGGACCTAGACGGGCAGCCCGGGGTGCTGCTTGCCGGCGACGAGGCGACCGACGATGTTCCGCCGCCGGTGGCGGCGCTGCTGCCCGGCCTTGACCCCACCGCGATGGGCTGGCAGGCGCGGGAGTGGTACCTCGGCGAGCACGGCCCCGTGCTGTTCGACCGAACCGGGAACATCGGCCCGACCGTCTGGTGGGAGGGGCGGATCATCGGCGGCTGGGCGCAGCGCCCGTCGGGTGAGGTGGCCTACCGGCTGCTTGAGGACGCGGGCGCCGAGGCGGCGGCGGCCGTGGAGGCCGAGGCCGCCCGGCTGGCCGCCTGGCTGGGCACCGCGCGGGTCACGCCGCGCTTCCGCACCCCGCTGGAGCGGGAACTGTCCGCGTAACGGGATTGGTGGCTTCATCAGCCGGGCGGGAGAACTCGCCCCGAGGAATTGCGCCTGCCGGTGCATGCGATCCTTGACCACTGGACAGTAGATCCTGTGATGCGGGAGTGGCGCGATGGGCGTGTCCACCGGTGATGGGCGGGAGCCTGTACCGGGCGATGTCCCGCGCGGTGCTCCGGGTCGTCAAGCGGTTCTGGGTCGACCTCCGGTTCAAGGACCTCCACCATAACGGCAAGGAGTTTGAACTCACGCGCCGGGCCATGGGCTTCGCCGCCTCTGCCATCCTCACCGTGATCCCGCTGCTCATCGTCGTCGCCGCCACCAGCCCTACCTCGCACTACGGCCTCTCCGGGTGGGTGATCTACGGCATGGGCCTGACCGGCTCCTCCGCTGACGCGGTGAGACGGCTCTTCGTGGCACCGGCCCGGGTGCTGAGCGCGGCGAGCGCGTTCAGTGCCGTGCTGCTGAGCATCTCCGGGGTGTCGTTCGCGGCCAGCGTGCAGGGCGGGCTCGAGAAGATCTGGGACCTTCTTCCCGGGCCGTGGCACAAGATCTGGCGCCAGGCGGTGTGGGTGGTCGTCCTCGTCGCCTACATCTACGTGCAGGCCACGGTCGGCACGGTGACACACCGCGGGCTCGCCGAAACAGCGGGCCGGGCGGCAGTGGCGGTGGTGCTCGGCATCGCCTTCTTCTGGTGGGGGCTGCACTTCCTGACCGGCGGCCGGGTGACCTATCTGGCGGCGATGCCGGGCGCGATAGTGACGATGGTGTTCCTTGGTGGCCTGCGGGTTTTCTCCGGCCTTGTCTTCGAGCCGCTCATCGCGAGCAACGCGGTCAGCTACGGCCCGCTTGGCACCGTCCTGATCGTGCAGTCGTGGCTGATCGGCGTTGGCTGGGTCATCTATGGCGGCCAGTTGGTCGGGCGCTGGTTCCATGACGCCTGGCTGAAGGCCTGGGCGCAGAGCCACTGGGGCGGCGGACAGGAGGGTTCGCGCTAGCGAAGTTCCCAGACCGGGCCGGTCGAGGTGTCGGTGACCTGGACGCCCAGGCCGTCCAGTTCGGCGCGGATCTGGTCGGCGCGGCCCCAGTCTTTCTCCTTGCGGGCCTGGGTGCGCTCGGCGACCAGGCGCTCAATCGTCTCCCTCTCGGCGGCGTCGAGATCGGCGGCCGAACGGCGCTGGTCCACCTCGCGCGCGTCCAGGTCGGCGAGGCGCAGGCCGAGCAGCGCGTCGGCGGCCGCGACGATCACCCGCTGTCCCTGGACGCTGATCTCCGGGTCGCGCAGCGACTCCTGGAGGGCGGCGAGGATCCTCGGAGTCGCCAGGTCCGCCGCGATGGCCTCGTCGATCTGATCCAGGTACCCAGCCGCGCGCCTGTCTTCCGGGAGCAGAGCGCCAGCGGCGGGGAGCAGAGCGTCAGCGTCCGGGAGCAGAGCGTCAGCGGCGGGGAGCAGCGCCCGCGCCTGCTCCAGCGTCTGCGCCACCGGCAGCGGGCGCAGCGGCTCCACCCGCGTGACCAGGCGGCGCAGCGTGGCCTGGGCGGCGTCCATCGCGTGCGTGGTGAAGTCGAGCTGACTGCGGTAGTGCCCGCCGAGCAGGAACAGCCGGTACGCCATCGGGTGGTACCCGGCCGCCACCAGGTCGGCCAGCCGGGGCGCGCCACCCGCGGACTTGGCCATCTTCCGCTCGTTGAGTTGCAGGAACTCGTTGTGCAGCCAGTACCGCACCCACGGTTTGCCGTCGCCGAGGTAGGCCTCGCTCTGCGCGATCTCGTTGACGTGGTGCAGTTCGCGGTGGTCGATGCCGCCGGTGTGGGTGTCGAAGTGCTCGCCGAGCAGTTCCATCGACATCACCGAGCACTCCAGGTGCCAGCCCGGCGCGCCCCAGCCCCACGGGGAGTCCCAGCGCATGACGCGGCGGCGGCCGGGCTCTTCGGCGCGCCAGAGGGCGAAGTCCGACTTGTTCTTGCGGCCTTCGACGTGCTCGACGCGCGCTCCCTCGCGCTCGCCCTCGAGGTCAAGCAGGCCGAGGGTGCCGTACCCGGGAGACTTGGAGGTGTCGAAGTACAGCCCGGACGGCAGCCGGTAGGTGTAGCCCTTCTCCTCAAGCCGCGCCGCCAGCTCGATCATCTGCGGCACGTACTCGCTGGCGCGCGGGTACACGTCAGCCGGCTGTACGTTCAGCGCGGCCATGGCGTCGAGGTAATCCTTCGTGTAGAAGGCGGCGATCTCCTCGACCGAACGGCGTTCCTTCGCCGCCGCCACTTCCAGCTTGTCCTCGCCGGTGTCGCTGTCGGCAACGGCGTGCCCCACGTCGGTGATGTTGACGACGTGGCGGACGGCGATGCCCTTCCAGCGCAGCGCGCGGCGCAGCGTGTCGGCGAACACGTACGGGCGCATGTTGCCCAGGTGCTGAAACGAGTAGACGGTGGGACCACAGCTGTACAGGCCCGTCACGTCCGCGGACGGCACAAAGTCCTCCATCCGCCGTCCGAGCGAGTTGTAGAACCTGAGCTGGTGACCGATCACGCAAGCCATCATAGAGGTGGCTACGCGTACAACTGGTCGATCTCCTTGGCGTAGCGCTCGGCAATCACCCGGCGGCGGCGCTTCATCGTGGGGGTGAGCTCGCCGGTCTCCGCCGTCCATTCGTTCGGCAGCACCTGGAACCGGCGGACCTGCTCGACCCGGGCGAGGTGCGAATTGGCCTCCGCGACGCCGCGCTCGACTTCGGCGAGCACGTGGGGGTGCCCAGCGAGTTCGGCCAGGCTGCTCGCCTCGATCCCGCGGGCGCGGGCCCAGACCGGGGTGACCTCGGGGTCGAGCACGATCAGCGCGGTCACGTAGTTGCGCCGGTCGCCGACCGCGCACGCCTGTCCGATCAGCGGATGCCGCTGCAACTCGTACTCGATGAGCGCGGGCGAGATGTTCTTCCCGCCCGAGGTGATGATCAGCTCCTTCTTCCGGTCGGTGATCTTCAGGAAGCCGTCATCGTCCAGCGTCCCGATGTCACCGGTGTGCATCCAGCCATCCGTGTCGACAGACTCCACTGTCCGTTCCGGATCCTTGTAGTAGCCGCGCATCACGAGCGGGCCCCGCACCAGCACCTCACCGTCGTCGGCGATCTGGATCTCCATGCCGGGGAAGCGTCTGCCGACCGCCCCGATGCGGGCGTCGCCGGGAATCGCGATCGTCGCGGCGTTGGACAGCTCGGACATTCCCCAGCCCTCGGTTAGCGGCACCCCGAGCGCGCGGAAAAACTCGATGATCGTCGGGTCGAGCGGGGCGGAGCCGCTGGCCGCGAGGCGACAGCGATCCAGGCCGATCCTGGTGAGGATGGCCGTGCGCACCTCCGGGGGCAGGGCGCGAACGGCTTCCGGCGAAACGTCCGGCAGCGCGCCGCGCAACGCCGCGTAAAGCTTCTCCCACACCCGCGGGATGCCCATGATCCCGGTGGGGTGAACTTGCGCCGCGATCTCGAACAGGCGCAACGCGTCCGGGCAGTAAACCAGCGTGAGCGGGCGCGCCATAGCCGACCAGTGGTCCACGCTGCGGCCGGTGACGTGCGCCATCGGCAGATACGAGATCACCAGCGCGGTCCCGTCCGCCTCGGTCTGCTCCTCAAGCGGGATCACCTGGATCAGCGCGAACTGGTAGAAGCGCAGGTTGCGGTGGGTGAGCATGACGGCCTTCGGCTGGCCGGTGGTGCCGGAGGTGTAGATCAGGGCGGCCAGGTCGTCCGGGGTGACCCGGCGCCAGGTCTCCTCGAACAGATGACCAGACCGCTCCGCCTCAGCCCGGCCGAAGTCAAGAACCTCCGGCCAGGACTGAACGCCGGGGGCTTCGCCATCGATCAGGATGATCGTGCGCAGCTTAGGCAGTTTGTCCCGCACGGACTGCAGCTTGGGCAGGTACTCCGGCTCCACGATCGCGACGGTCGCCTCGCAGTGGCCGACGATGTAGGCGGCCTGCTCCGCCGAGACCGTGTTGTAGATGAACACCGGGACGCCGCGGGCGTGCATCACGGCGTAGTCGGCGACTGTCGCCTCCGACCGGTTGCGGGACCAGATCACCGCGAACTCACCGGGCTGGAAGCCGATGGCGCCTAGCCCGAGGGCTAGGTCACGCACCTGGTCGTAGACCTCCCGGTAAGTCAGCGAGCGCCACTGGCCGTCGTCAAGCCAGCGGTGCGCCTCGATATCGCCGTTGGATTCGACCGTCTCGGCGTACGCGGTGAGCAGGGTGGTGCCGACGATGTCGGCCTCGATCGCGGCGCGTTCGGCGGCTATGTCCGCAGGTGTCCCGGACCTCTCCATCGTGGTCATGCCAGACATTCTTGCTCGGAAGCGGCCTATACGGCTAGCCGGACCCAAACTGCTCAGCACGCTTCCCTTGACGGACACGGCCGACGCGGGCTCCAAAGCCTGACCCCGCGCCGCCGCGTCCGCGTCCCCCAAACGGCTGGCCTGCCCCCGTCCTTGCTAGGCCTGCCGTCCCGGCGATGATGTAAGAGGGCGCGGAGTGCTCGCAGATACG
>Ga0335075_10005569_pt1 | contig 19516 bp, 13 predicted proteins | sample Lox_Sample_24_FD_206723 | JGI IMG/M metagenome (GOLD analysis project Ga0335075, IMG submission 206723) | Soil microbial communities from Loxahatchee National Wildlife Refuge, Florida, United States - Lox_Sample_2.4 | ecosystem: Environmental > Terrestrial > Soil > Wetlands | place: USA...
TCCTTGAACCTTAATGTAATGAAGCTGAACAATATATTTAAAAAAGGCAATATAACCATTTCTCACGTGATACTGGTATCGTAACTTCATACCGAGATTTAGGAAAGTTGTACCGAAAAAATCCCACAGGCGTTCGGTAGAAACGGGGACGTGCACCACTCTGTCCCTTTTTCAATGTATGATATTGATAATCACCCCCCTTTTTCCTTCAAGAATGTAGACGATGACGTACTTCGGCAAAGCCATAACCCGATGAGCAAACATCGCGAGCACATTTCGCATCTTCTTCAAACCGACTTATTCGTACTGGCGCAAGAATCGAAGGCTGTGATAGAAGGAGTGCCCGGAATGCCATATATATCTCCGCAAAAAGGTACAGCCGATGCGCATCAGCAACAGCGCAAATCACAAGTCTATTTTGATAAGCGCGCGTCCAACCTTATTTAGCGTTAGCGAGCCGCCTCTCGACTCTCTGCGCAAACGTCACGCTACCCTCTAATCAACAACCACAGACCCTTAGATAATCGCACAACGGTCTCCTATGCCCGAGCGCATAGCTTCTCCTCTTCCGGTATTGCTGCTTGTGTAGGACTCTTTCGCAACAGCAGCCGACGCGCACGATCGATGCCCAAGCGCCATCGTGGCGGCCTTGACGATTCTTCAGAGTCAGGCGCAACTCTCTCTTCAACAGCATCTCGAGCTGTCGGCCGGTGTCCTTAGTTATATTGCAGAGCAGCCTGCAGACGGGGAACCACAACCGGGGAGTATGGCACAAGCGGTGCCTAATCCGCCAACAGATAGGAAGAGAGTTAAGGTCTATGAGTTGCGTAATAATGACTGGTTTGATAGAGGCACGGGCTTTTGCTCGGCAACCATCGCCACTGTAAGCCCATCATATTTTGGTTTTTGAAGATATGCGCGGCATAGGTTTTGGCACTGAGGGTTTTACCTTGACATATTTTGAGGCTAACAGCATATCACAAAGCAGGATGGCGGCCACGAAGAACCACGCATCACTGTGGAGGCAGAGGACCCGCCAGAGCGTTTGCTTTTAGAGACTAGAATTAGCAAAGAAGATGGATTCCAAAAACAACAAGGTATACGCGACTATGAGATTGGTGACAACATTACGGCTGACAGCCAGCACCAGATACCCTAATTGTGTGGACGGAGCCTATAAACGGTATTGATATGGCGCTCAGTTTCCAGGAAGCTGAAGGTTGTGCGGCGATATGGTATGTTTCCTCACGTCTCCGGGTGTTGCAAAAGTAAATCTCTCAAATTTGATCGTAATAGTCTAACTTTGTTGCGAATCATTAGGAAGTTCGTAAATTCTGTTCAGCAACATCTCACCGCGAATGGTGGACCTGGTTAGTCATTAATACCTCTTTAGCCGAGGATATGAGGTATTTCTGGATGGGGACTGACAGCTCTATACATGACAGAAGACGCTTTATCGGATGATATTCCAAACGATGCTATTCAAAATCCTGTCTCACTCCCACAACCAGAGCTTGGCAACCTGAAAGAGGTAGAAGAACAAATGCGAGCATACAGTAACACACAGGCTGGTCGCGACGGATTAACGACATTCATCATTACCGTAGATTACATTGCCAAATTGATACCGCTGGTTCAGATGGCAGAAGACCTCGAAAGTGTACATGATCTCCATAGGTTGTGCAATATCATGAAGATCATGATACTGTTGAACGACACGGCAATCATTGAGCATGCGGTCGAGGACGAGATGATACTTGGCGTCGTCGGCGCGTTGGAATATGACCCAGACTTCCCAAGCCACAAGGCAAACCACCGACAATGGTTATCCAACGAACTGCGGTATAAGGAAGTTGTGCGGATCGATAACGAAGAAGTTAGGAAGAAAATCCACAAAACATATCGACTTCAGTACCTCAAGGACGTTGTCCTGGCTCGGATCCTGGACGATCCTACGTTCTCTGTGCTCAATTCCCTAATTTTCTTCAATCAGGTTGATATACTTCAGCATTTACAAGGAAGCCCTACGTTTCTCAAGGAGTTGTTCGCTATATTCTCACCCCAAGAGCTCGACCAAAAGCGCAAGAAGGATGCAGTTCTCTTTATTCAGCAATGCTGTGCGATCGCCAAGAATTTGCAGCCGCCAGCGCGTCAGACACTATACACTAGTTTCCTTGGTCAGGGGTTGCTCTCTGTCATCAACTTCGCACTAAGACATAGCGATGTTGGTGTTCGTGTTGGGGCGACAGATGTCTTGGTGTCAATGATTGACCACGATCCTTTGCTGATTCGGCAGACTATCTTTCGTCAGATAAATGAGAAACAAACCCCTCTAACCGACTCTCTTATCGACCTCTTACTTGTTGAAGTGGATCTAGGGGTCAAGGCTCAGATAGCAGATGCAATTAAGGTGCTCCTTGATCCAGGGTCACAGTCTGCCCCTCTAGACGGATTGGCCAAAGCAAGCGGCGAATTCGCTTCACGTGCGAGGCCGCAAACTGATCCTCAACAAGAAATATTTCTTGTCAATTTCTACGAGGAGTCGGCGAAGCGGCTATTTAAACCCTTGATGGACCTAAAGGGTCGCGACAACATGGAGTTCTCCGTGCAGGAAGTTTCTCTGTTCGTTCATCTGATTGAGATATTGTGTTTCTTCATCCGTCAGCATCAACACCGGAGCAAGTACTTTGTACTTACTGAGAATCTCAGTCAGCGCATAGCTCAGTTGCTCAGCTGCCCAGAGAAGCATCTTAAGCTTAGTAAGTTCGAGTGCACATAAAGGAGAACCGGTGCTGACTTGATCAACAGCTGCGTTGAAGTTCTTCCGTAACTTGGTTAACCTGCAAGACGAATTTTACAATCAACAAATGATGCAAGAACATCTCTTCGAACCAATATTGAACGTAGTGTATGAGACCATGCCCAGAGATAATCTGCTGAACTCGGCATGTTTGGAACTTTTTGACTTTATCAGAAGGGAGAATGTGAAAGTCTTAGTCAACCATTTGGTCGAAAACTACCGTGAAAAACTCAAGGACATCGTTTATGTCGACACATTCACAAGTCTGATCCTGAAATACGATCAAATGCAAGGTTACTCGGCCAACATGGATACATCTTTCATTGACACCGAAGAGGATACTCCCGGAAGATCTCAAGTTAGTGGCGGTCGAAGGTGGCAAGGTGTGAAGGACTTGGATGCAGCAGAAGAAGAATATTTCAACACTTCGGATGATGAGGACGAAAAGTCTGAGATGACCGGAAAGACGTCCGGGAGCCGTCCGGCAATTAATGGTGCATCTCCAGGATCTAAGCCCCTCGTTGACTATCCCTCAGACGAGGAAGGCGAGATGATGGACACAGAAATGTCTGCTGTGGTCCTGCCAGACAAAGCTAAGACGGAAGGAGCCGTGAAAGCTAAGGAAGAAGTGGTCGATGGAACTCCATCGAGCCCAACGCCACCATTAGAGCGACTTTCGGAGAAGCGAAGAAGAGAAGAGGATGAAGAAGACGAATTGGGGAAGCTTTCCCACCAGCAACCAAAGCGGAGGAGTTCAACAAGCTCCACCAGTTCAGTCAGCTCCGTTTCGCCTAATGCCTCAAACGTTATCCGAAGAAAGAAAAGTTTCACTAGCACCAGAGATACGACAGGAACGACTCCGCGAAAGATTGCCATCAGCCTAGCCCCCGCCATCAAAAGCGGTGGCGAAGGCAACAAAGGCGCCGAAGACGGCAGCTGAAGAGCTGTACCGATAGACCAGTACTCAATTTACCCAACAAATTACGACAGCCCCCGGGGGAGGCTTGCCTGGCGTTTAACGGAATGCGGTCTAGGCCTTGACTGTGGGCCGAAAGTGCAGTGCTTGCTGCTTGCTCTTACTAAATCAGGAAGGGATACGAAGATGTAGATAACGGCTTTTCTATTTGTTTTGACATGAGAGATGTGACCGCCAGATGGGATTTCTCGATACGGAGATATGGGGTCACGTGTGCGGACTGAAATGCAATGGCATCTGATGACATTGGTTGCTATAGGTACTCTTTACATCATAGATCTGCGATGGCAAGGTCGCTGTTCGCGAGGCATCCTTATGGTTGTGCCTCGTCATCATGAGAATCCGATGATCAGCTATATTGTACTTTTGCTACTGACTTTTGTAATTTGTCTCTGCTGTTGAACTGTGATTTTATTCTAGTACTGTCAACCAAATCATGCAAAGCCTATCCCAAAACGTCTACAAGATCAGGAATCGCTACTCCACTGACCCCGGACCCAAGCTCATCCTCGCAACCTGCTCCGCAACTCCCCCTTGCCCGTCACGCTCTGCACTCAGCGATGGTCTGAGGCCGACCATCGCTGTGCCTTCACTGACGGGCCGCGCCGTCGCCGCATCCTCAGCCAAGGCGTCATGCTCCTCAGTCCCGTCTGTAACCGCGCTCTTGCCTGGAAAATAATCAGCATCTTTCTGGCGCGTTCCTTTCTCGTGGCGCGGAGACGCCGCTCCTTTCCCTGCGATCGCTTCGGTCCAATTCCAGCCACCGCCTGAAGTACATTTCGGAGGTGGAGGTTGGCTTGGCTCTGCGTCGCTGTCGCCTTCACTGTCCATGAAATCACCATCACTCCACTGCGCCGAGTCTTGTCTTTCCTTCATTGTGGGTCGCTGGGTGGCGTACATCGACTGAGCGAGACTGCCGACCTTGGCAGAGACGAGTGCAGGAACATGGTCTGTTGACTCGATTTCCTCGCTATTAGACCTATCTGAAAGCCGGAGGCGTTTGATGCCTTCGCTTTCATGACTATCATCTTGTCCACGCTCTGATTTCTTGATTTCATCACCTGACTCATTTGGTTTCTCACTGCTGCTTTTGGCTCTTTCCCGCTTACCCTCGTCTTCATCGCGTCTGTTGGCTACGGCTTGGTCACTAAAATGGGTGTCGACGAGATGCTTGATGACAGGCCAGCCATATGCATTAGCGAATCTCCTTCGTACAATAAGGTTATTGTGTGCATCGGGCTCAAGGCGGACAAGGACCTTGCGCCACGAAAGGTCTTGATGGTAGGCGCGGGCAATCTTCTCCTCCACCTTCATTGCTGAGCCGTCAACTACTTCCCTGGTATTATCTACGCCGCCGAGAGAGCCATTTTCGCTCTCCATAGACTGTTGGCTTTGCAAAGAAGGAGACATAGAAGACCGAACAGACAGTCGGTGTACCAGTGAGCTTTGAGACTTGCGTTTTAACGGTGGTGGTGGAATGTCATCAGGATGGTAGACCCTGTCGTGGAATATAGTTCGAGGTCGTGCGGAAGGATCGATCAGGAACTCGACAGGAGGTATAGGGGGATTCAGTATATCGCCTGCAGACTCAAAGATAGTTGTTCTGGGTGGAGCTGATAGGTCGTTCGGATCCTCCAAGCCAGCCTCGCCGCTCATTGCTTTTGTATCTCCCTTCCCCTGCACTTTCGCAGCAGTGCCGTCGGCGAGTTTGATGGTTTGGCTTCGTTTATAGATCTTGCTATACTTATGAGGATGGTTATGTAATTTCGCAGTATTCGAGCGAAAGAGTCCTAGTATACTGTCCAGAGCCCCACCATTATTGGATGTTTCCCCAGTCGGCATAGGTGGACTCTGCAATGGGACTCCGTCTCTTTCGGAAGAGGATTGAGCTTTGATAAACTTTAGACTCCGTGCATCATCTGCATCATTTGCCTCGTTCTCAGATGGCTGCGGTACTATACTGCCCTTGCCTTGACGAGTCGGCGTATTGGTGTCCGTCTCATCCATGCTATCAACACTTTCTTGTTCGTCTAACCATGCTGGACGTGGACTCGACCTTGCATTGGATCCTGTAAGTTCCGCCCAACCCCATTCCGCCATCGTTCCAACCAAACCGTTCTCGCGCCGTGCTTTCTCAACACGACCAAGCCCTTGCCAGTCCAGAAAGAGAAGGCAGCTCGTCCGCAAAGGAACAATACCATCATTCACAACATTTGAGTAGATAGTACGGTTTCGGAACTTCTTGAGGGCCGTATGTGCTGGTCCAGTGGGTAGTATTCGCAAAAGCGGCTTTGCCCTAGGATCATATTGTCGTTCCGCCTTCTTATGGGCAGTTTCGCCAATGCCGCTGACAATAGCGCCCCAGCCACTGCGAGCCAACGTAGGCGCTCGCCATGTAAGGCCTAGGTCCTGGCCCGTCCTGCCAACGAGGCCAAAATCAAGCGCAAATTTAACATAGAGAGGATTTTCGTTGCTCAAGCCAAGAAAGGGTGTAGCCAAAGCAATGAAGTTAACGGGCTTGATCAATTCAAAGAAATGTGGTGAATGTTTCTGAACGTATGCAATGGCGTACGTCTGTATCAGACCACCCAAAGAGTGTGCAATGAAACTGATACTCGTGATCTTGTATGCAAGTTTTTTATCCTTGTAAGGCTCATTGAGTATGGTGCTTTTGGAATGCACGGGTACAGCAGAATGCTCTTCTCTTTCGATTTTGATTGTAGCTGATAAACTGTGTTGTGGGGTCCTGGTGATTGGCTTGAATGGCTGATCTGGGTATGTCATTGCTAGGACGTATTTTGCAAGGCGTTTACCCAGATACTTTATTCCTTTCTCGGTCCGTACCGCGTTGCCAGAGAAGCCTCGGACGATGACTTCCTCCTCGTCTTCTGCCTCATCTGTGTTTTCTTCTTTCTGCGCGGCCGGTGCTTTTGTTTCACCGGCTTCAGTCTCTTGCTCAGCTTGGTGATGAGTTTCTTGAGTCACATTAGTACTTGCAGCCTTTGGCCTCTCTGCTTGTCGTCGCTTTGCTCGCCGTAATTTTGCATCCTCTTTGGCTCGCTTCGTTGCTGCATCTATGCTCTCTTTGAGATAAAGCATATCCGCACCCAAGTTGCTATGCAAGCCATGCGTGACCACCACCAGATGCACTTTCTTCTGCCTCTTGTTCCTAAGCTCATCCAGCTCTTCTTCCTCTCCACCAACTGCATTTTCCACAGGAGCATCCGAGTTTTTCTCTTTCGCCCTATCTTTGCCAGAACCATCCCACTCCGGCAACTTGGGCGTATTCCATAGACTGGCTGTGTCATCAACCCTCAACTTGATAGCCCGGGAGAACACTCCCTTGGGCTGCGCATTGTGATGTCCATCCTTAGCTCCCTGACTTTGTTGATGATCGCTCACTTGCCCCGGTACGCCATTCGCAAAAGCATTGCTGCCTCCAAGGCTCCCAAAGCCCAACGACAAAGACTTCTCGTCCCTCCCGAGCAGAATCTCATAATGTACAGCCGCAGAATTCGAGAATATAACCTGCGACACAACTTCTACAATCCAGCTCACACTCCTCGGCTGTTCCCTGTCTTCTGTGTAATATTGCGAATGCGAGCGCGCACTGCCAGCCGACTCGCGAATGTTCTCGGGCACAGAAAGCTTGCTCTGCCATGCGGCGCCTGCTTTCAAGTTGGGCTCAAACTCGGGGACGCCATCACGTCGCGGATTCTCGAATTTCTTGTTGGTTTGGAAGGTTGATGGGCAAGAGGACACATAAAGTGTGTATGGGCCGTGTACAAAGGCAGCTCGCAATGCTATTGCTGATGTATTCTTGATTTTGAGGTATAGATGCGGCGGCGAAGGGAGGATGCGGTCATTGGCAGGTGTGTAGGTTATGGTATAGCGGATGACTTCTCCTACCTTGACGCTGCCCGTTTGGTGCAGGAGGAGCATAGTGAATGCGCAGGGCTGGTTTGCGTGTCTAGGCTAAAGCTCCGCGCGTCCTTTCCCGCTAAGCTGCTCTCATAGCTATAAAAACATGCTGATCGTATATAGGAAGAAGAATTCAGATGTCCGAAATAGCCGGGAGATCCTCCTTTGGCGCGCGACTGTCTCTAAGTGCTCAGCTGAGCGGCGGTGTCATGGTGTGGTTAGCACGCGAGCATTGAGATTCCTTTAACTTTGAAAGACTCCCTTATCGACATCCCGGATCCCTGTTCCCGAACAATGACGTTGAGGCTGGCCTTGCTATTAACTTTCTTGCTTTGCGCATAACGCCAGACAATTAATGGTAATAGGTGATATTTCATAATATAACATTCATAAATTACAATACTGGGGTATCCAATTCCGCAGTAACCAACCACATCCAACATTGATGTCTCATAAATTGAACAAATAGGGCTGAATGCAGGCTTACCGAACGTGAGTTACCTGTTCTAACTGGCTCGTAGTTCTGTTGGTAAAGTTCTTAAAATTAGATTGATAGGACGCCTTCAGCTGGAACCACACCAGGCTCTACATGGGTTCTCCAGGCTCCAACTCTTCCTCTTCCTCTTCCCCTGCCAGCGCCTCCTAGGCCTGCAAGAACTGATGGTCTTTGTTCAGCCGCAGGTGCTGGCGCAGGTCTCCGTGGCCGTGCTCGTCTTGAAGGCGCAGCTATTATCATAGGTGCATGCCGCGCAGCATCGTTAGCATAGTCTATTCTCGACCTTCGAAGTATGGGTCTTTCTGCCTCTCTTCGCGCTGGTGGAGCGTTATCCTGTTCTGCTCGTCGACGAAGTCGAGGCCTCAGATTTGCTGGGGGCGGTGGGGGTATGTCTCTTGCTCTGTCGATCCCCGCAAGGTAGTTTGCTGGTCTGGCATCGCGAGCTGGGCGTCTGAAGTCCTCATTCACGAAATGACCCTGCGCATTACCAATGCCATCTATGTTACCGAATCTGCCATTAAAATCTTCATCGTCGTCATAGCCGAGAATCTCAAACCTCCTCGCGAGTCCTTCGTCGTCGAGCTCTTGCCTTCTTCTGGCATCAACCTCCTCATGATAGGCTCTAGGAGGCCTTGGAGGACGCCCTAAATTGCCGTGTCTTGCATGAATACGGAGGCCGTCGGGGATATCAACTCCGTCATCAAGCTCTCCAGCGAGTCTCATATGATTTAATCGGTCGTTCTCAACCTGCTCATAGTTGAACCAGGGGCAATTACAACTCTTCCATTTGAGGCCACAGATCATGCAAAACTCAGCCCTACAACGACTGGATCGGGAAGTTTCAGCATCGGCGTAGTTAGCATTAGGGACAGTAAAACTTACCACGTCATATGATTGCAGCCTTCTTTCAATTCTACCATAGTCCTACAGCTGTAACATCTCTGCCACCCAGCCTGCTTGGCAGTTTCGAGAAGCGCATTTGTTTCCTCATCTTTGGGGCAGTCTTTATTTCCGTGCCATTTTCCATTGCACAGACAGCAGATCTTTGTCTTACACCTACCACATTTGCCATATTTCTTGCCACCCTCAGAATGTATATTTCCAGGTTTTATCCACTCCCCACATCGTCGAGAGGGGCAATATATCCTGTTCTTTGTTGTGTATTCTTGGAACTTCTTGTTCCATAACTTCTTAAATGGGACATCGAAAAGACGATCAACGTGCTTCAAAGGAATATGATCGGACGTACAGCATTTCGGTGGCATATGTTGCGGGTCGTTAACTGAAAGTTTGAAAATACGCTTTAAACAAGAGTGGCACATGCGGTGCCCGCACTTGAGTTTTGCAGATTTTGATATGGGTATATCGTCAGACAAGCAAATCAGGCATCCGACCCTGTTAGCATTAGCTTTAGTTAAATGACCTTTTGAAAGAGCACCTTACAGTCTCGGCGGCTTTTCCTCCTTAATGGTAGGTGTAAATAAACCGAAGAAGCTTGCGCGCCTACTTGTAGCTTTTGAGTTCGTCATAGGAGGTTCATGGTGAGATTTTGTTGGAAGATGAGACTGGCTTAGGCTATGGCTCCTTTTCAAAACTGGTTTTGATTCCCGTACGTCTTGCGCTGATTGACTTCTAATCCTGTGGGACGATGTCGCACTGCGGTTTAAAGACTTTGTAGTGACCTTTACTTCACCTTTCGATGTTTTCTCATCACTTGCGACTTCCCTGAGTGAACGCCTTGAGGATCTAGGCCGCTCGCTTTTCACATATATTATTTTAACTTTCCTCTCTTTTGGCTTTTGCTCCCGCTCCCATTCCGACTCTTCGGAAACAGTAGACATGGCTCCATCCTCATCGCTGTCAGAAGAATCATCCTCCCGCCTCCTCTCAGATATCTTAATTGTAGAAGATCGTGTTTTCGAATAGTGCGACGAGTCGTCGTTCTTGGAAATCGATTTCCGTCTCGTATGCTGCTTCACCTCCGTCTTTGATCGGTGTACATGTGCGCTTTTATGCCTATATTTTGAGACAGGCCTCGAGTGGGATGCGCTCGACCGTGTAATAGAAGAGATCATGCTTGAAGCAGGGACGACTGCGCCTCGTAGAACCGGCAGGATAGAGCTTAGATCTAAGACCGTGCAAATCTCCCAGCGCCGGCTTCTCCAGGGCTTCTATATCGCCACATGCTCTGCAAGGTTTTCCATCCGATCCAATTGACCGCTTTCGCCACTTCTTCCTATGCGCTCGAGCCCGATAGCCTCATAGAAGATTGGGCAATTGGAACATTGTTAAGGCAAGAAGCGTCTTGAAGCGATTATTCGATGAGTGGATGAGCGGATTATGAAGAGACAGCTGTTCGTTGTGCGATAGGACAGTCTATACCCGCCGCTGATGCAGCGATTCGGGATTGGTAGCGATACTAGAAATATGCATGCACATGCAAGCGCAAGCACAACAAGGCGGGCGATGGATCGGCTGACTTCTGCAAGAGGGTCTCTAGAAGGAAAGAATGTGATTTCTCGAGGGTGTAAGATGGTAATTGCAATTTAAAGGAGGGGAAATATAGAATAAGATGGGCTGATGGGGGCTGATCAAATGTCTCGAAAAAGATCACTACCCCTGTCTGAGCGCTTAGGGCTGCCGTCTCTCCAAAAGGGGTCGACCCCGCTACAACGTTATGCCGACCCGTTTGCGTTTCGATCGGGACTTCCAGGTTGATTTTAAGGCTCTGGTTGCAAGCGCATCATTTTCACGAGGCTGGCTGTTCTCCACCAGGGCTACAGCCTGACAACAGGCTTGTATTAGCTGCCGCAATTTAATCTCAATTGAATTACGGAGACTGGCACAGAATGGCCGCCCCACTACGACTGTCACGTCACACAACTTCCTCCGTCCTCTCATTTTGCAAACCCACAGGCAGCTTGCTCCCCAATACCAAAGCCTTCCACCAACCGACCAGTCTCCTCCTCCGCCTCCCCCCGTCCTGTCGAACTTTCCACGCCTCACCCAAACCACAAATAATCGAAACTCTCCTTGCCTCCACACACACCCTCCTCACCACCCTCCACGACACAACCCACCTGTCCTGGGCCCTCACGATTCCCCTCTCTGCCCTCCTCCTCCGCCTAACCATTACCCTCCCCCTAACAATCTACTCCCGACTGGCAATCCAACAACGCCTCTCCCTCCAACCCCTCCTCCAAGCATGGTCCCACCAAATCCGCAAGCAAAACATGGCCAAGAGCGGACACATGGGCCCCGCCATCGTGTACCGCCATACCAAAGCTGATATGCGGGAGAAGCGAAACCAGATATATTCGCGCTGGGGCTGCGGGCTGTGGAAGAACTATCTGCCTCTGATGCAGCTGCCGATATGGCTCGTGATGGTGGAAACGCTACGCGGCATGGCAGGGACGAGGAAAGGATTGCTGGGATTGATGATCCCGGAAGGCATAGCAGGGGATAGTAGTGGGCTTGATGCTGCGCCCGAGCTGGCTGCGGCTGGGATGCCAGAGGCTGGTATTTTTGAGGCGGAGCTTATAGGCGAAAAGAGTATCGTGGAGGGAGTAGTGCCCGTCGAGCCGAGTCTGGCGACAGAAGGGATGCTGTGGTTCCCGGATTTGATGGCTGCGGACTCGATGCTTTTGTTGCCATTTATACTGTCCGGGACTCTGTTTTTGAATATCTATTCGGGGCGACAGAGAGTTGTGATGACGCAAGGGAGGATTAGATTAATGAGAGCGCTGGGAGTAGTGGCTTTGGCGGCGGGGCCATTGACGTTGCAGATGCCGACTGCGATGTTGCTTTATTGGGTGTCCTCTGGGATGTTGGCCTATGGGCAGAATCTGTTGATAGATTACTACATGCCGGTAAAGTCGCCCGTAAAGCCATGTGAGCCCAAGAGGACTCTTGAACAGCTTGGTAGTTAGGCACTATATACTACGGGACGCACAAATGAGTCACTATGAGGAATTGAACAGTGGAGATGATGTGTCGAGACATGTGCTTCTCATAAGCAGATTCTTAGTTATAAATTGATGATGCGACTATAAATGTAGGTCGTCTTTTGATAATGCTACAGGAATCCTCTGCCATATCCTTGTCCTAGACGCCATGCTTCCTTTGCATTCAATTGGTTCCCTCCATGTTAGATGTTAGCCTTACATATCCATATCTTATCCAAGTACACCGCCAATTTTCTTTCTTTAAGCGCCTTGCTGAATTTGAGATCATGCCACCCATTATTTACGTATGTGTAAGAGAAAAAGAGAATACAAAAAATAAAAAATTGCTGTGACTGATGAAAGACGATCCATGTGCGCCTTATTCTGCCATGAATACTTTCTTAGCTGTTTCCGTACTCCCAACCGATGCATTTGTGTCTCGCCGTACAAGCATTCCAGAGCGCTTTGACTGTGGCGGCTTCTTCCGGCTCATAGTTAAACCCTCATCACTATCGGAATCATCATCTTCGGTTTTGACGGCCAAATCACCATCAGCATTGTAGCCCTCATCATCATCGGCTACAATTGGTAGAGCGTTTAAAATTTTATGTTCAGGAAGCTCGCTGTCATTTGAAGGTTCCTTTGACAACGAAGGAGGGGTGAGAGTATCAGGGGTACCGCCTGTAGCATCGGTGGAGTCGCGAACGATGCCGGGATGAGCTAGAAAGTCTCCTTCGTGATCAGCAGATACAGATGATGCACCGGAGATCAGCGTAGGCAGTGAGGGATCCGAGGGAAATGGTTGATCGGACGTCGAACCAAGGTTGACAGAAGAGTAGTTCAAAGATGAAACGGGCGATGTCATATCCGACGGGGAGGTGATCGGTGAAGGTGACATTGGACCAACTGAGCCGACCGAGCTCGAAGATTTGGCCCGCTTGGCCTCTTCCTCCTGCTTCCGATGAAAGATGTTGTTATCAGGAGATGGAGGACAACTAGATGCTCCCTCTGACCGGACCTCTGCTGCTAATTGTCTTGCCTGCTCCTTCTCCTCTTCTGCTTTTTGATCTTCCATTCGCCGCCGCCTTTCGAGTTGCTCTTGTGCTCGTGCAAATGACTCCGGGGTTGACTCGTGGTAAACACGAGAAGCTGGAGTAACCCCTTCAGGCGTTCGGGTTGCAGTTGCAGGACGATCCTCTAGAATCGATGCCGCGTACATGCGCTCAGTTACATGGGGAACATCCGTTTCCGAAGCGGACTGCTGATATGCCGACAAATTAGAATGGCGGAAGAAGTGTGATGATGGAAATCCATAATGGTGTTCAGCGGATGAAGGGCTGACGTCAATTGACCGTGCATACTGGTGACGCTTAGGACTAGGATGCTCAAAGTTGCCAGGTGCTGTAGCATTGCTCATTGCCACACTAGGCTCTGAATGCTTGTCATTCAAGTTGAATAAAGCTCTGTCTGCCGATCGAGTACGAGTTGTGCCTTCGCTCGATTGGGCCCTGATGTCAGCACTACGGCTGTCAAAGAGGCTCCTGCTTGTATCACGGATTATGGTTCTATTATGGTCGGTGAAGGTAAAGGATGTCTCGGGAGACCGTGGTTGAGGTGACGTTGTCGATTGTGGAGAGTCCGAAAAGGATCGCGAATGAGAGAGGCGCCGTATAACAGTTGAAATTGAATCAGCAGTGGATATTGTCCTGTCTTGTAGGATTGGTCTCTGACCAAGCTCCGCTTCGGATTTCTTGCGTCGCGGTGTTTGCATAGCGGTATGCATGTCTTCTGAAAACTGCTGAGAAAATGGATCATCGTCATTAACAAGATGTTCCGGACTTGCAGAGACACTTTGGGCGAGGGGATGTTCACCAGGCTCCCGTGATTCCTTGACAGCTGCGAAGTAAGACTCATCCCCTCTCAAGCTTGCCCGACGGGCATCTTTCATGGGAGTGACCGGTGTTGATGGGCTGGCATCCGTACCAGAGCTGTTGGCATTGCTGACAGCTCTCCTGCGGGACCCCTCACCTCGGCCAAAGACCTTGCCCACGGTCTTCTTAACCGCAGACCGAGCACGTTCTAGAAAGTTAATTGGTACAACAGCGCGCTCTAATTCACGGTCGTCAACTTGGATCTTCTTTCCTGCTGTCTTGCGTGAAGGATCTGTGTCATCAAGCCAACCGATAACATTATCAATACCCTTGATTACCCATGGATGACGTTTCACTTCCCGTAGCTTTAGCCGTTCTGCTGGATCTTTGATTAACATACGGCGAAGAAGGTCATACAATTCATCATCGATATCTTCCAACATAAGTTCCCCGTCTTGCCTGTAAGGGCCGTTACAGAGCGTTGATCTGTTTGATAGACTCGTCTGTAAGGCCAACGGAGAAGGATCGACAGCCTTGAGGCGCCTTTTCGGGATATATACATCTTGATGCGCAATTGCTCGAAATAACTGATATTCGTCTTCTGCTAGGAACGGAATCCGAGCAAATATCAAACAGTAAAGTGTAACTCCTAATGACCACACGTCAATCTGATCCGTGACTTTGGGCTGTTCGATCCCAACATCCGTGTAACAGAGTTCTGGCGCGAAGAAAGCCGGTGTGCCAACAGTCTTGGCAAGCTCGAGATCGTCATCGAAATCTTGAGCATCTGACTCCGAGATGTTCTCTTCTGTCTCGCCATCACGGATCGGTCTACCGAAGTATGACACGCCAAAGTCGGAGATCTTGACACGATGATCCTTCGTCCACAAGAGATTCGCTGGCTTGATGTCCCGATGGACGATGCCTTGATAGTGCAGGTACTCCAATCCAAGTACGGTGTCTCGGAAGGTGGATCGTGCTTGATCAATCGTAAAGCAGGGAACATATGAGAAATCTTCTTCAAAAGCGTCATGTGGCATCACATCGTCGAGGGATGACATGTGCGATATGATACTGTCAGCCATGCTGGGTGATCGACCGCGGAAGTTCCCATCGCCTGCATTATTCTGTGCATCGAGAGCAGCAGCCGAGGAGTGATTTGATGGTATAGAAGGCAGTGGTCCAGGAGGTTCATCGTCATTGTCGCTGTCTATTGGGCCAATATCAAACTCAGTCGGCATAGGCGTATGAGCAGCTGCCGAACTGGCTCGTGAAGGTGCCCGGGAGGTTGCACGAGAGTGGGAACTAGAGCGTGGATGCGATCGGGCCATAGAAGTGTGGGAGGTAAATGATCGTGGCGCGAAGTGCGTTAATGAGTCTTGTGTAGATTGGCGGGAAAGTGATACCATGTCATCCTCCTCGTCAGCAATTCCATGCTCGAGGCTCCAGTAATCAGGGGGAAGCTGAAGCTTGGAAGTCTTCTCCCGCTGAGCCTCTCTTCGCAGAAGTCGGTCATTACTCCTTTTGAAATAATGAGCCTCTTCACCAATATCATTTTCACCTCGTAATTCCCTTTCTATGCGCCGTCGCTCATAAAGGCAGATCAACGGTGTTCCCTTCTTCCGCCATACTATCTCACCCAATTCAACATGCTCGAGAACCATATATATCTTCTTTAGTTCGGGGTCGTCGATGACTTCGAGGAGGCCAACAACATTAGGATGTCGTACTTTCTTCAAGATAGCTATCTCCCGCTTGGTTTTGTCCTCCGGTGTGACAGTGACCCTGCCAAGCCGACGTTTTTTGGAAAACCTTGGTATGATCTTGATAGCTACAAAGTCACCAGTCTCAAGACTGCGTGCCAGTTTGACCTTGCCATGCACACCTCTTCCTATCTCGTCAATGATCTCGTATTGATTGATGAGCTTTCGGCCAGTAATGAAATCCTGCTCGACTTGCGCCTTGTAGGTCCTGTAGAGAAGTTAGCAGTCTTGAAAATGGAAGCTCACCGCCCAACAAAGCAGACGGAAAGTGGTATGCGATATCGCTCCGAAATGGAACAATGTGACAGCGGCTCCTGTCAGAAATGCATTTGTTTGAAGCCAACGCATAGAAAACAAAGAAATTCACGATACACATTATAGAGATCAATACATACTCTCGAACTTTGTGCATTTGCAGCGGATGCAGGTAAGGACTGACAGCGGGATTGCTATCGCCCATCGAGGGGAGATGTCGCTGAGGCGGCGGTGACGGAGAATAAAGGCCAGGGCTCGACGCAGGCGTGCTGGCGGCAGTCTTTGAAGCTGATGTTGTCTCCATCGTGATGTTTACTGTTGTTGCAGGGAGTTGGAAGTACCAACATGGTACGCTTTAACCTCCTAGCAAACTCATAATATTCTCGACCGAATAGATCAGCGAGCGGACATCGGAGCGGGCCCAAAGATCGTCGTGTCGTAGTGGAATTGGTCACTGAACTTTCAAACGATGTGGTTTGTTGGTGATTGTGACTCGAGTGCATGCAAAGTAAATAAGTATAAGAATGCTATGTATGGTGGAAAGTATATGTATGGTTATGTATGTATGCAGAAGTGGAGTTTGAGTAAACAGTTTGGGCGGCGACGACGATGATGATGGGGAGGGGGGTACAGGTTAAGCATTAGGGAATTATTCGGGCTTTCGCGGCTGCCTCTGGCGTATCATCCAACGGATTGGCCGATAGTGTTGCAGAAGCGAGGCGCTATGATGGAGAGGCATGTCGAGCACACGGATGCGCAGTACAGAAAAAGAATAGGGATAAACGGCAGCACTCAGCGATTTTACCAGGACTAGGCTATTAGACTCCCCAGCCGGCCGTTGAGAAAGCAGCAAACAAAACACAACAGAAGTGCTGGGCTCAGTAATGCGCCCAAGACAGCAGCGCATCCTGGGCCGCGTTGTGGCTCGATGGCTGCGGGTTGCTGCGACTGAGAGAAGTAAGGATTTGCAGGGCAGGCCAACACTTTTGATCATTGTGCAGGTGGTGCAGCATGCATCCCTAGACAAAAAAGATTTAATCTGAGGACCCAGCAATCCGATACCACCAGCATCATATCCTGTTCCTTAAATGGACTGCAGTGCAGATGGCAAGTGCAGATCCTTTCTGTTACTCCATAGAGGGTGTCGTCTTTGAAGTCCGTTTGAACAAGTAGGGTGACTCCTGTCAAATGCCATAGTAAAAATGTGGAGAAACTGGAGGGGTGGACACACACATACAGTACACCCCTCACCACGCTGATCGTGTCGCATCGCCTAAGAGGTACTTGCCTGGCCTCGTCCAGCTCGCCTTTTCTCAAAATGGTCTTTTGCAGCACGACTCAGGACATCATATACAAGCCACCAAATGGCGAAGGCCCAACTTCTGCCTGGACAGACTTGCCACAAACACACACACCTCCTGACGACGAGACCACAGTACGGCCACAGTACGGCAAAAGGCCCGTCCGGGTCGACATTGCCGCTTGATGCGCCTTCAATTCACATCTTTTGTATCTAATCTATGTAAGGGTGCAGACAAGGCAGGGGAGAAGGAGCTTGAATGATAAAAGTACGCCTATCTTCAATTCATCCTGATTTTACCCGATCACACACATGGACCCGGCAATCTCCAGGGCAAGCAAATAGCTTATCGCCAGTGACAGCCATTGGCAGTTTCCGTCAGCTAAGCTGCATCGGGGCTGACAAGACGGCGTGCATAATCTGTTGCGTCAGTACGACTGTCTAACTGCATCTTCCTGGAAAGCCTCAGCCTTCAAAGAAACTAAGTTATTAAATTCTTTTTCCTCGGAAGACGGGAACGGATTCGTCTTTGCTTTTCACACAGGGGCTACGAGGCTGCGACGGCAGTTGCATTATCTTCCCTGTGCGTAATCCAGATCCATGAAGCGACGGGAAGATCAAATCCGTCTTTTCATAACAGTAATGATGGTATCACAGAGACACTGGATCTGACATGCTGCATCAGCAAAAGATTCACCTCGGTTTGTCCATCTGGCTAAACAGCCGATGGTCGTACACGGCAGCAATAATCACACCACTATCTCATTCGGTCGGAGGTATCAGCGAACGCCAAGAACGACTGTCAGAATCATGCATAGACAATCAAGAACATGAATCAGGATCTTCGGATGCAGTACCTACCTTGATCTTGACTTGCACTGAATCCTTCCAGGCAAGGATGAATGATACGCATATAGGCTCTGCTATAGAGACCCCTCTTTTGAACTTTGTATTCACTTGCATAGCACATAGGAAATAAAGGGTGGCTACAGTACCCAAAAAGTGACTTGTCATCTCAACCTCAAGCCCAACGCTGTCGCAAAAACGTTCTTATCCGCAGGGGAGCCTAATACTCCGCACGATCCCCAATTACATCAAAATTCACATGCATCCCCGAACCGATTCCAGCTCAATCACAGCCGGAGAAACCGCGAACGCTTTTCCCCGCATTTGGCCCCTGCGCTGCAAGCGGCGGGCGGATAGCACGCCATCATATGGTATACAATTTTTTCAGGCCATACCAGAAGCAGAAGGAAAATGCACAAGAAAAATGCAGGAACGGATGAAGTCTGGTCTAGATTTTCTTTTGTGTTTTTCTCGCTTTCTTAGAATTTTCCCTCTAATCTTCGGCCCGTCTCTGCAAGCCTTACTTCTCGGCACTGAGGAAACATGTGACCCGACTCTTGAGCCACCAACTCGACTACGGCTGAGACAGATACGAGCAGTAACCAAGATTATCTCACTATATCAAACGAGTATCATTACTGTATATCCTGCCAGCCATGAAACATATACCCAGAAATAGATGTAGTTCTCGATATCGCCATCCTAATAAGCCTGTTTTACCCATCCACAACCCCCCCCATCCACCACATCTAGATCCTGATATCGATATGCTAATCCTACTCTTCCATTCTCCCACACACACACACACACAATCCCATCCCGCCATGCCAAAGCGTCTGCCATCTGACACAGACCTACATCTCAGTGACAGATACGCAAATAGTAAAGAACACGAATATCCCTCAAGGTGTCCCAGAATCTTAGATAATCCCGCAAGGCTCGAGCAGGCTACGTCCCACACCCTCACCCTGACCATCACCATCCCAAAGTGGAAACCCCGACAGCCCCCCCCCCCAAGCCTAAAATGTCTCGGGGCGGAGGCGAGGCTCATTTCAAATCATTGCTGCGACCATAAATCCATAAACTTTGGTAATACAAGGTTCCTTCGTAATGAGAGATAACGGATAAGTGTTGGGAGTGTCAGCATCTGTCTCAGGTCAATCTCGTCTCTCTCTCGCCCCCGGCATTTCCTTTTCCCATTCCGTAGATAAGCCCGCTGCAAATGTAAAACGGTTGAGTTCCAAGCGGCTGAGGTTTTACGTCATGTCATGTAGCATTTCTAAAGAGCTTTGATCTAAAAAAGGCCTCCATGCAAAAGCCCCCACAGCTAGCTCGACCTCAACA
>Ga0335075_10005570_pt1 | contig 19515 bp, 20 predicted proteins | sample Lox_Sample_24_FD_206723 | JGI IMG/M metagenome (GOLD analysis project Ga0335075, IMG submission 206723) | Soil microbial communities from Loxahatchee National Wildlife Refuge, Florida, United States - Lox_Sample_2.4 | ecosystem: Environmental > Terrestrial > Soil > Wetlands | place: USA...
CATAGGTGTCCATGCCGGACGACGCGATCCAGCCGGGCGCGACGCAGTTCACGCGCACGCCGGCATGCGCCCATTCATACGCGGCGGTCTTGGTGAGGTTCACCATGCCGGCACGCGCTGCACCCGAATGCGCCATGCCGGGCATGCCGCGCCACATGTCGGCGGCCATGTTCACGATCGCGCCGCCATGCGTCTTCATCGACTGCTCGAATATTTCGCGCATGACAAGGAAGCCGCCGGTCAGATTGTTGGCGACGACGGCCTCGAAACCCTTCTTGGAAATCGCCGCCATCGGCGCGGGAAACTGCCCGCCGGCATTGTTGACTAGCCCGTGGATGCGTCCGTTTCTGGCAACGATCGCGGCAACCGCGGCCTTCACCGCCTCCTCGTCGCGGATGTCGAAGGCACGGACTTCGGCGCTGCCGCCGTCCTCGGCGATTTCCGCCTGCACCGCATCCAGCTTTTCCTGCTTGCGACCGGTGATGATGACGTGCGCGCCGAGGCTTGCCAGCTCATGCGCGATGCAGCGGCCGATGCCGGAACCACCACCGGTAACGACATGCACTTCACCGGAAAAACAATTCTCGCGCAGGATGCTGCGATAGGGCATGCGTGCGGTCTCTCCTCCCCGGCACCACGAAAAACATCTGCAGCGCCACTAATTTCAACGCTAATGAACGTTGACGTAAACGTCAATCACAAGCTAGATGCCGCGCATCGCTTGCCCTTGGCCGTCAGGCGGGGCACATCAGTTCATCCGCGCATCGCGCCTAAGGACGAGGAGTTTCCATGAGCATTCAGGACATTGCAGCCAAGCTGAAGTCGAAGGTCGAGAGCGCAGGCTTTGAGCGGTCGGTGAAGTTCGACACGGGTGCGGACGGCGTGATCGTCATCGACGGCAACACGATCTCCACCACGGATGGCCCGGCGGACTGCACGATCAAGCTGTCGCTATCGGATTTCGAGGACCTGATCTCTGGCGACCTGTCGGCAACCTCGGCTTTCATGACCGGCAAGATCAAGATCGAAGGCGACATGTCCGTCGCCATGGCGCTGCAGTCGCTGCTGTAGTTCAAACAGAAAGGGCGGCGCGGATCCTCGTAATCCGCGCCGCCCGATCTCATAAACTCGAGAACGCTTACTAGCCGTCTCAGGCCGCCGCACTCAACTGTTTGGTCTTCCGTCCGGTCGCCCGGATTACGCCGCGCGCGCCGTCGAGCGCCCCTGGGACAAGCTCCAGCGCCAGAAGGCGGTGACGCTCATACGGGCCCGGCATCGCCAGTTCGCCAGTCTTCTCCGCCGAGAAACCAAAGCGCCCGTAGTACGGCGCGTCGCCGACCAGCAGGATCGCCTTATGGCCGAGGCGGCGCGCTTCCGAGATGGCCGCACGCATCAGCGCCGAGCCGATGCCAGCACCTTTCAGCGACGGATCGACAGCGAGCGGGCCGAGCAGCAGCGCGCCGCGACCATCGTCGCCCGCCGCGATGTCCCACAGCCGCACGGTGCCGACCATCGCGCCGGCGCCATCGCGCGCAACGAAGGCCATGCCTTCGGACGGACGGCGGCCGCGGCGCAGCTTCTCCGAAGACTTGCGCTTGCGCTTAGTGCCCATGGCGCGGTCGAGCAGAACCTCGCGCTGAACGGCGTCGCCAGCGGTCTCGGCGAACAGGGAAAGGCTTCCCCTCTCAGCCGGCACGTCGCGCGAGCCACCCTGCTCCCCATAGGGAGCGGAGGGCGCAAACGTCGCAGCCATCGTCTTCTCCCCCCGGAGAAGGTGGCGCGTGAGGCCGGATGAGAGGGTATTCAGCAAACGAGCAGGTCCACAAGCGAACCCGTCGCCGGGACAGCTCCCGGCGGCGGGGTTCTCTGACAGTCCGGTCTGGAACTGTCAGATCACATAGGATCGGAGCGGCTCGAAGCCGTTGAAGGCGACCGAGGCGTAGGTCGTCGTGTAGGCGCCGGTCCCCTCGATCAGCACCTCGTCACCAATGGTGAGCGAGAGCGGCAGCGGGTACGGCGTCTTTTCGTACATGACGTCGGCCGAATCGCAGGTCGGGCCGGCGAGCACGCAAGGCGCGGTCTCGTCGCCGTCACGCGGCGTTACGATCGGATAGCGGATCGCCTCGTCCATCGTCTCGGCGAGACCGCCGAACTTGCCGATGTCGAGGAAGACCCAACGCACATTGTCGTTCTCGGCCTTCTTCGAGATGAGCACGACTTCCGACTTGATCACGCCGGCATTGCCGACCATGCCACGGCCCGGTTCGATGATCGTCTCCGGGATGCGGTTGCCGAAGTGCTTGCGCAGCGCCGAGAAGATCGCCTGACCGTAGGCCTGCGCCGCCGGCACGTCCTTCAGGTAGCGCGTCGGGAAGCCGCCGCCCATATTGACCATCTTCAACACGATGCCTTCCTCGGCCAGCGTCGCGAAAACTTCTCTCGCGTCGGCGAGCGCACGATCCCAGGCGGTCAGGTCGGTCTGCTGCGACCCGACGTGGAACGACACGCCGTACGCGTCGAGGCCGAGCGCCTTCGCGTGACGCAGCACCTCGATCGCCATCGCCGGCACGCAGCCGAACTTGCGGCTGAGCGGCCACTCGGCGCCCTCGCCGTCGGTCAGCACGCGGCAGAACACGCGAGCGCCGGGAGCGACACGCGCAATCTTCTCGACCTCCTCCTTCGCGTCGACCGCGAAGAGGCGGATGCCGAGTTCATAGGCGCGCGCGATGTCGCGCTCCTTCTTGATGGTGTTGCCGAAGGAGATGCGGTCGGCGGAAGCACCCGCGTCCATGGCCATCTCGACTTCGGCAACCGACGCGGTGTCGAAGGATGAGCCCATCGAGGCAAGAAGGCGCAGGATCTCCGGCGCCGGGTTTGCCTTCACCGCGTAAAAAATCTTTGAGTCCGGCAGCGCCTTCTCGAAGGCGCGGAAATTGTCGCGCACGACGTCGAGGTCGACGACGAGGCACGGGCCGTTCGGACGTCGGGTGGCGAGAAAATCGAGGATGCGCTGCGTTGCCATCGGTCTCTCCAGGCGCGCTTGCGCGCGCAGTCAAGCTTGCGCATCCACGCGCCACTCGGGCGTCGCGACCACGCGGTCAAACAAAGGCGGGACCGCTATCCATGGAACCAGCCGGTGGAGACCCCGGAACCATGAAGCGCCGTCTCGCGGCGATGAGCATGCGCCTTGCGGCGACTGCTCGCTTTGTCTGCCTTGGCTTGGATGGGAGACCCGTCCGCACTGCCGGCAATGAGGGTGTGCCTCTTTAGTAATTGCCGGCGATTGGACCGCCGACAGAGACCAGAAAGGCCCGCACCGTCGTTGCTTCAAGACGTCCTCGGATCGGCGGTTGGCCGCTGAACCGACCGGGTTCGTTACTCCCCGGGTACCGTCCCGATTGCCTCGCCATTCGAGGTTCGGGGGACGCCCACAGGCACGTGCGACTTTGGGCAAGCGCGCATATATGGATGTTCGCCTTCACAATCAATTAAAATCGGACCCCGCGCTTGTATTTTTTTGGAGCGCGAACAATTGTCGGCAGGTCGTATCTGCAGATCGAACGATGGCCCCCACGCGCGACCCACTCAATGCCTTCCTCGACTACCCTGAAGTGCCCGTGACGCGCGCGCTTGTGGGTCCGCTCGAAGGAGTCAGACTGGCGGTCAAGGACATTTACGATGTCGCCGGCTATCCGACCGGCTGCGGCAATCCTGAGAAACTGGCCGAGAATGGCGTTGCGCGCGAAACCGCGCCGGCGGTGCAGGAATTGCTCGACGCCGGCGCCCGATTCATCGGCAAGACGCAGACGGACGAACTCGCCTTCTCGCTGATGGGCGTCAACGCACACTACCCACTGCCGGTGAACAAGGCAGCACCCGAGCGCGTCACCGGAGGCTCCTCGTCGGGATCGGCAGCGGCGGTCGCGGGCGGCCTTGCCGAGGCCGCGGTCGGCTCCGATACCGGCGGCTCGATCCGCGCACCGGCAAGCTTTTGCGGCCTGATCGGCTTGCGCACGACGCACGGCCGCGTGTCGCTGAAAGGAGCGATGCCGCTTGCGCCATCGCTCGACACCTTTGGCTATTTCGCCGACGACATCGAGAGCTACGAAGCGGTCGGCAGGATCGTGCTTGGCCGCGACGAGCACAAAGCACCTCTCACCAGACTCCTGGCGCTTTCCGCGCTCGAAGACCTCGTCGCGGGCGAGGGCGAGGCCGAAGAATATCAGCGTATGAAGGCACTCGTGGAAAAGGCGCTCGGTCCCGCCATGCCGATCTCCCCCTTCTCCGCCTCGATCGACGAGCTCTACTGGGCGTTCCGCCGCATTCAGGCGCACGAGGCGTGGAACATTCACGGCGAATGGCTGTCGAAGAAAGAGCGCAATCTCGGTCCCGGCGTCGAGGACCGGTTCGGCTTCGGCCGCACGGTCGACGCCAAAGCGGAGAAAGCCGAGACCATGCGCCGTTATCTCTTCCGGGCGGAGCTGAAGGAACTGCTCGCACCGGGCGCGGTGCTGGTGCTGCCGACCGTGCCAGGCGCCGCGCCGCTGAAAAATTCGACGCAAGACCAGCTCCAAGCGTATCGCGAGCGGGCATTGAAACTGCTTTGCCTCGCAGGCCTCTCCGGCTTCCCACAGATCACCCTGCCGCTCGGCATGGTCGAGGGAGCGCCCTTCGGCATATCGCTGATCGGGCCGCCAAGCTCCGACATCACGCTGATCAAGCTTGCGCGGCGCATCCTCTCCTCAACAAAGACTGGTTGATGATGGACACTCTCACCCGCATGCGCGCCTTCATCGACGTGGTCGAGGCTGAAGGATTTTCAGCCGCGGCGCGCAAGATCGGCCGCTCCAAGGCGCTGCTGTCGAAATATGTGCGCGAGCTGGAAGACGAACTCGGCGCGCTGCTGCTCAACCGCACGACGCGCCAGTTCTCGCTGACCGAAGCCGGACACACCTACTACAAACGCGCCCTCGAGATCGTGCGCGAGATCGACAGCCTCGCCGACAGCGTGCGCGAATCGTCCGGCGATGTGCGCGGCCGCATCAAGGTGTCAGCCGCGCGTACCTTCGCCGACGCGCCGATCGGTCAGTCACTGATCGATTTCGCCAAGGCGCATCCCGATATCGTGCTCGATATCCATCTCGACGACCGCTTCGTCGATCTCGTGGAGGAAGGTTACGATCTCGCGGTGCGCATCACGCGGCTCGAAAGCTCGTCGCTGATCGCGCGGCGTCTGTCGCCATTCTCGATCAAGGTCTGCGCGTCGCCCGATCTGCTGAAGCGCGTCGGCCAGCCGGCCAAGCCGCAGGATCTCGCCACCCTGCCCTGCATCATCGATACGAACGGCCGCTGGATGTCGAACTGGACCTTCAAGGATGGTGACGACGTGATCACCGTGCCGGTGACCGGGCCGATCGAGGCGAACAGCCCGGTCGTCGCACGTGCGGCGGCCGTTTCCGGTCTCGGCTTCTGCATCCTGCCTGATTTCATCGCCGAGCCTGAGATCGAGTCAGGCCGTCTTGTCGCTCTGTTCGACAAGCAGATGCCCACGGGCGGCGGCATCTTCGCCGTCTATCCGCACCGGCGTTACCTGCCGGCGAAGGTGCGCGTCTTTGTCGATTACCTCGCCGACTGGTTCAAACAGCGCGATCGCTGATCTCGACATCTCATCGCCGTCACTTCAAGATTCCCGACTACGCCCGCTCGCAGAAATAGGCGTAGCAATCACCGACCATATGCAGCCAGAAACACGCGAACGCCTTCACGTGCGTGGCGTTTCAGTTCAGCCGGCTTCGGAATCGCGTAGTCACCGAGCAGCATGGCACGGTTCAGAGCGTCCGACATCACCAGCCAGTTGAAATGCGCGGCAGCAACCGCCGGATCGTCGATCTTCAGCACGCCGCGTTTCGCCAGGCGCTCGAACAAGGCGCCCAGCATGCCGAGAGCGCGCGCTGGGCCACGCTCGTAAAGTACCTTGGCGAGATCAGGGAAACGGCTCACCTCGCCTATCACCAGCCGGCGCAGTTGCATGATCCGCGGCGTCAGCACCGCGCTGAGCTGCTTGTGCCCGTAATCGGCAAGGTACTCGGCCAGGTCGCCGCCATCAAAGTCGGGCACCTGGTCGTGCACACTATCCCCGGCAGCGTCCGTCATGCTCGTGACGATTTCGATGAACAGCGCTTCCTTGCTGGAGAAGTGCTTGTAGACCGTCTGCTTGGACACCGAGGAGAGGGTGGCGATCTCATCCATGTTCGTGCCGAGATAGCCGCTTTTCAGGAAAACCCCGGTCGCAGCGTCGAGGATCGCCTTGCGCTTGCGCGCCGAGCGCCCCTCGTTTTCCGCCTCATCGCCAACCGTCGCGCGCGCCATTTCCATTGATACCAATATTTCTGTTGACACCACAGTACTGGACAGTCTAGTTTGATGCAAGGTCAGAACTAGACGGTCCAGTTCTATCAATAAGGAGCCCAGCCATGCATATCCAATTCGCGGAGTTGCCCGTATTCGACCAGGACCGTGCCAAGCGGTTTTACGTCGAGGCCTTCGCCTGCACGACCGTCGCCGATGTACCGATGAGCGCCGATGGCTGGCGCTGGATCGAGCTGAAATTCAACGGCGCTGACACCGCGCTGCATTTCACCCGCCGCAAGGATGAAACGACATCTGTAGACCCGGTCATGGTGCTGATAGACGCCGACGTCGCAGCCTCAGTGGCAAAGCTGAAAGCGAAAGGCGTCGAGATCGTCACGGAACCGGGACCAGCGCCGTACGATCCCGGCCGCATCGCCGCCGAGTTCCGCGACAGCGAAGGCAACCGCATGGTGCTGAGCACCGCAGGCGCGGCCTGACATGCGTCCTCACCTCACGGCGGCGCTCTTGTGCGCTGCCCTTCTCACATCCACCGCCACATCCTCTCCGGGAGATACGACGATGCACAACGACATGCTTAAGGCACCAGACGCCGAGATCTACTACGAGACGCGCGGCACCGGTCCGCTGCTGCTCATCATTCCGGGTGGCCCGCAGGATGCTGGCGTCTTCGCCGGCCTCGCCGTACGGCTGGCGGACCGCTACACCGTCGCGTCCTACGATCCACGCGGCAATTCGCGAACGACCGTCGAAGGCGGGCTCGTCGATCTCGATATGAATGTGCAAGCAGATGACGCGGCAGCGCTGATCGACAGACTCGGCGACGGCCAGGCCTATGTGTTCGGCACCAGCGGCGGCGCGCAGATCGGGCTGTCGCTCGCGGCGAAGCATCCTGAAAAGGTACGCGCGCTTATCGCGCACGAACCGCCGACCATCATGCTGCTCGATGACCCGTCGGAAGCGCTTGCCGCAGACGAGGACATTTATCAGACATATAAAAGCGATGGCGTCGATGCGGCGATGGGCAAGTTCTTCGGCATGGCCGAGCTGGATCCTGGAATGCCGGAAGGCGAAGTTCCAGCCGGCGAAGGTGGCCCAGATTTCGGGGACATGCCACCGGAAGCGGCCGAAACCTTTGCGCGCGTTTCAGGGAATTTCGAATACTGGCTGGCGCATGGCATGAAGCCGCTCGGACATTACATTCCCGATGTCGCGACACTGAAGAAAGGCAAACCGCGCATCACCGTAGCGATTGGCGAAGGCTCGGCCGGGATGCCGATCGACGAGATGGGCAAAGCGCTCGCGAGGAAGCTGGGGATCGCAGCTACGTCCTTCCCCGGCGATCACATGGGCTTCGAGACGCACGAGGAAGAGTTTGCCAAGGCCATCGATCAGGCGCTCAAGACAAAATGACGTCAGCGATGATCTGAAAAAGCCGCCGGCGGGAGCCGGCCGTTTTTTACGGCAGGATGCCGAGCACCACGGCCGAGGCGAATCCGAAGGCGAGCGTGAAGGACGCGACGGCCGCGGCGCGGGCTTTTGCCTGGCCGGGCGGCCGACGGTGGACGCGCGCAGTGTGACCGAAATTGCTCATCGCCGGGTCTCCGCGACTGGTTGGGCAGCGGACAATCGTGATTTCCTGGCGTCCTGTGGAGCCACGCCGTTCCAATTTCGGCCCGAAGCTGAGCAATTCTTGCTCATGCCCTTGCCGCCCGCCTGAGCGCCTGAGGCGGCTGGCCAAAACCGCGCATGAAGGCTCGGCGCATGCGGCCGGCATCGCCAAACCCCGTATCCTCGGCGATCCCTTCCAGCGGCGCATGACCCATCTCAACGGCCAGCCGCGCGGTTTCCAACCGCAGCCGCTCGACCGCCTTGGCCGGCGTGGTCCCAGTCTCGGCCAAGAAGGCGCGCGCGAAATTGCGCGGGCTCATCGCGGCCCGATCGGCGAGCCGTTCGACTGTGAGCGATTCGGCGAGGTGCGCGCGCATCCACTCGACGAGTTCGGCAAAGCGGCCGGTGCGCCCGCCAAGAGCGGCCGGCGCGGAAAATTGCGATTGCCCGCCCGGCCGCCGCTGATGAACGACCAGTTGCTGCGCGACGCGGCGCGCGAGCGCCGGCCCGTGATCGTCCTCGATCAGCGCCAGCGCGAGGTCGATGCCGGCGGAAATCCCGGCCGATGTCCAGATATCGCCGTCGCGAATGTAGATGCGCTCGGCATCGAGCTTCACCTTCGGATAAAGGCCGGCGAAGTGGCCGGTGCTTTCCCAATGCGTGGTAGCGCGGCGACCATCGAGCTTGCCCGTCGCGGCGAGAAGGAACGCGCCGGAGCACACACTCGCCACGCGCCTGGCCTTGACGCGCTTCAGCCAGCCGACGATTTCGGCGGCGGCGCTGCGCGAGCGGATGATCTCGCCGCCGGAAACGATCACCGTGTCGAATGTGTTGCCGGCAAGCGGCGCGGCGGCAAGCTTCAGGCCGGATGAGCTTTCGACCTCGCCGCCCGCAGCACCGAGCTCCGGCGCAAGGATCACCTGCTCGTAGCTGCCCGGCTGGAAGCGCTCGGCCATCTCGAAGGCCGTTGTCGGGCCGGCTGTGTCCATGAGCTGGAAGCCCGGATGGATGACGAGTGCGATCTTCTTCGGTCCGACTGGCTTTTTCCGCATGGCCGTTTTTGCACGATCTATGTCATTTCGGACAAAACTTAGCAGCGATAGGTTGCGCGTCAAGCGGGAGGGGGTGGGCAACGCGTCGCCGCGACCTACGTCCAGAGAGATGCTGGAGACATGCCGATGAAACTGAAGCACATCCTCTGGGGCATTGTCGGCTTGCTGGCGATAGGGCTCGCGGGCTTTGCCGGCTGGGTGGCCATGCTGCCGCCGCCACCGGCCGTCGCGGAGCAGCGGCCGATCGCGGAAACGGAAACGACCGCCACGCTCGCTGCGCTGAAGCCCCCGAAGCGCGAGCGGCCGGTCATCGCGATCATCGGCATCAACGACGCCACCGAGGTTACCGACTTCGTGATGCCCTATGGGATCCTGAAGCGTGCCGACGTCGCGGACGTGTTCGCGGTCTCGACCGCCGAAGGTGCGATCGACCTCTATCCCGCTCTGAATGTCGAGCCTGACATGACGGTCGCCGAATTCGACGCGGCGCACCCGGAAGGGGCGGACTATGTGATCGTGCCGCAGATGAGCCGGCACGACGACGCGACGGCGCTCGGCTGGATCAAGGCGCAGGCGGAAAAAGGCGCGACTGTGTTCGGCGTCTGCGTCGGCGGAACGATCGTCGCCAAGGCGGGTCTGCTCGACGGCAAGCGCGGCACGACACACTGGTTCTATGCCGACGACATGGTCGAGGAACATCCGACCATGACGTATGTCCCGAACCGCCGCATGGTGGCGGACGAAAGGGTCGCAACGACGACGGGCATCACCGCGTCGATGCCGGCGATGCTGACGCTGATCGAGGCGATCGCAGGACGCGCCAAGGCCGAGGAGGTCGCGGCCGGTCTCGGCATGCCGCAATGGGACATCCGCCACGATGGCGGGCAGTTCAAATTCAACCGGCCGTTCGCGCTCACCGCGATGGTCAACACCGTCTCGGTGTGGGACCGCGAGACGTTCGGCATCAAGCTGACGCCCAATATGGACGAGGTGGCGCTTGCACTGGTGGCCGACGCATGGGCGCGCACCTATCTCGCCAGCGTCGACACCTTCGCGGCGAGTCCCGAGCCGGTCGTTTCGCTCGGCGGCCTGCGGATCCTCCCGGACGTAACTGCAGAAAGCTGGCCGGAAAACCGGCTCGTCCCCGGTCTCGGGAGCGAGCCGCCGGCCAAGGCGCTGGACGGCGCGCTGGCGGCGATCGAGACGCGTTACGGAAACCGTACCCGCGATTTCGTCGCCTTCCAGTTGGAGTATCCGAAGCAGAATTAGCGGCACATCCGCCCCCTCCACCACGCTGCGCGTGGTTCCCCTCCCCCGCTTCGCAGGGGAGGATCAAAGCGCGCGCACGAAAACCCTCCTCGGTGTTGGACCGGGAGTTGTTGCGATCCTGATTTGCTCCGGGCGAGAGCCATCAGGACGTGTCGTGGCCTTGCAGCGACAGCCACGCGAAGTGTTGGAGATCGGCCAGCAAATCGTGCACCTCGTGGCTGGGTTTCTTCAGGCTGCCGGGCGGCCGGCCGGGTTTCAGCGGCGAGGTACGCTTAATCTTCCCCGCGTCGCGGCGCGCCTTCCAGCGGGCGAAGCGCCGCGCATAAGCATCGAGATTGTCGAGCACGTCGCCGACCGCCTGAAGCCGGAAGCCGAGACGTGTCGCATCAAGCGGCTCGTAATACTCGAATGGCCTGACTGCGGGTGCCGGACGATACCGGCGCCGCCGGCGGAATCTGCTCAGCGGATCGGCGAGCGGCAGACGGCGAAAGCCCGACTTCGTTGGCGTTTTAACGTCGCCGCCCGTCATCAGCGCGCGGAACTGCGCCTCGCTCATGCCGCGCGGCAAAACGATGCCGGAGCGGGTGCTGCCCTTCTTCACGAAGGATGTTTTCCGCTTGGGCCGTGGCGGACGCTGCTTCGGCAGGGACACGACCAGCCCGCGCGCGGCGATAATGATCAGCCGCCGGGCGGCAGACTCGGTTGGCCGCAGCAGCCTCAGCACCGCGCGGTGGATATGGCGCGGCAGATGTGTCCGGCTCTCGGACAGCCCGGCCATTTTGACCAGCGTGGCGAGAACGCGAACGAGCATCTCCCGGTTCTTCGTGACCACCACGTTCCAATCCATCGCCGCCCCCTTTCTCTCGCGCAGGCGAGGGCATTATCGCGCGGGTGCTGAGGGGGTGGACAGATCGGCAAAGACTGCTGACAGATCCTGACAGGCTACGCAGATTTTCGGCTTGCCAGTGGCTACCCGCAGCCGTATTAGTCGATATATCTAGATGGATGGATATATGGACACGACAGCAGCCTTGTTGGCCTTGTCGGCACTCGCCCAGGACACGCGCCTCGGTGTCTTTCGCCTGCTGGTCAAGGCAGGAGAACAAGGCGTTCCCGCTGGAGACATCGCCGAGCAACTGGGCGCAGTCCAGAACACGATGTCCGCGCACCTGAAGGTGTTGAACCATGCGGGCCTTGTGCACGCGAAGCGCGATGGCCGCACGATCCGCTACGTCGCGGACATGACCGGCTTTCGCGATCTGCTCACATACCTGATGGAGGATTGCTGCAACGGCAGGCCGGAGCTGTGCCGGCCTGTCATCGATGCAGTGACGTGCAACTGCTAGCTGGGGAGTGAGACGATGAGCGAACACATCTTCAACGTGCTGTTCCTGTGCACAGGCAATTCCGCACGCTCGATTCTTGCCGAAGCAATTTTGAACCGGCTTGGACGCGGCCGGTTCATCGCCCATTCGGCTGGATCACATCCGAAGGGTGTCGTTCACCCCTATGCATTGCAGCTTCTCGAGAGCCTCAATCACGACACCTCGTTCGCGCGTTCGAAAAACTGGAGCGAATTCGCCGAACCCGGCGCGCCGAAGATGGATTTCGTGTTCACCGTCTGCGACAACGCCGCAAACGAGGCCTGCCCGATCTGGCCGGGCCAGCCCATGACCGCGCATTGGGGCCTGCCGGATCCTGCCGGGGTCGAAGGAACGGAAGCCGAAAAGCATCTGGCGTTTGCCGACGCCTATCGGATGCTCAACAATCGGATTTCGATCTTCATCAATCTGCCGCTGACGACAATCGACAAGCTCGTGCTGCAGCCACGGCTCGACGAGATCGGCCGCGAGTTGCCGAAGGCAGGTTAATCCGAAATGTACGATCTTAATCGCCGTCTCGCGGCTGAAGCGATCGGCGCCGCTTTTCTCGTCGCGGCCGAGATGCCAGAGGCGATCGAATAGCTCAAGACACCGCCGTCGCGCGAACGGCTGGTCGAACGAGCAGCGACGGTTGGATTGACATTGATCGCCGCTCAGCTAGCTTGCGCGCAGTCATGGTTCTTCCGGTTCGCGCCGGAAGCTAAGAGGGAATTCCGGTGCCCCGCTCTTTTCGGGAAGTCCGGAGCTGCCCCGCAACTGTAAGCGGCGAGCCGCGTTGCCGACCACGTCACTGACGGGAAACCGTCGGGAAGACAGGCAACGAAGCACTGACCCGCAAGCCAGGAGACCTGCCTGACTGCATGGAGTTCCGTGGGCGGGGTGCCCCACCGGAGCGCGGGTTGTCTTCGGGCGCGTTGCCCTGAATCCAGCAATCCTCGTTTTGGCGGTCCCTTGTCCAGATCAGGCAAGGGATTGATCGTTGCGGACTATAGGTATCGATACGCCGGCCGGCGAACGCCGTGCCGTGCTTCTGGTGGCGAAGTCGGCCTTCGCTGCCGCGCCTCATGAGGAGATGCGGCGCATCGCCGAGCTGGCGGCGCTGCTGTCGGGCGTTGCCCACGCCGCGCACTGCTTTTCCGAACAAGGCACGCCGTCGCTGCGCGAAGCATTGCTCGATCTGCGCGGGCGCGCGTTCACGTCGATCGTGCTCGTGCCGCTTCTGCTGCCGATGGAACCGGGCTTTCTCAAATGGATCACGAAATCGATCCGCCGCTGGCAGGCCGAGCATCCCGGTGCGTGGCCACCGATCCATCTCACGCGCGATCTCGCGCAAAGCCTGCAGTTCGAGCCCCTGCTGGCGGGCCTGATCAACGGCGCCAAGGCCTCGCTGCCGATACCGCCAGCGCCCTCGCTTGTCCCGGAAGGCTCTGCCGTACCTTCGCAGAAGCGGCGCGTCCTGGTCTGCGAAGGCGCGACCTGCAACGCTGCCGGCGCGGACTCGATCTGGGGCCATCTGCGCAACGTCCAGGAGCGGCGCAAGCTCCGCGTGACCGGTGACGGCACGATGACCGCCAAGGCGACATGCCTCGGCCCCTGCAATCTCGCACCCGTCCTGCAGGTTTTTCCCGAGGGAACCTATTACGGCGGCGTCACCGAAGAGGCGATCGACAGGATCGCGGAAGAACACCTGCTTGGCGGACGCATCGTCGACGACTTCGCCTACGAGGCGACCGGGCGCAAGCAAAGGCTTCGACACACCTCCCAATCGATCAATTCGGAAAACAAGGAGAACGAGACGTGACGCGACATTTGAGGCTTACACTCGCGGCCGCGATAGCGATCGGCGCGCTTGCCGCGCTGCCTGCATGGGCACAGGACGCCCTGCGCGTCGGCGCGACTTATCTCACCAGCGGCGTCGATCCGGCGAAAGGCTCGAACGGATGGGCGCTGGTCAGCCACGGCGTCGGCGAGAAGCTGTTCGCGGTGGACAAGGACGGGGTCCTCGGCCCGGAGCTCGCGGCAAGTGCCGAGCGGGTCGATGACCTCACCTGGACGATCAAGCTCGCTCCGGGGCGCATGTTCTCGGACGGATCGCCGGTGACGGCAGCCGCGATTGCCAAGGGATTCGACAATACCTTCGCCAACAACAAGGCCGCGCTCGCCACCGGCGGCAAGCTCACATTCGAAGCTGTCGACGATGCGACGATGAAGGTCACGACCGAAAAGCCCGTGCCGCTGATCCAGGCGCTGTTCGCCGAATGGCCGCTGATTGCTTATGGGCTGAATGACGACGGCAACGCGATTTTCAGCGGACCCTATGCCGTCGAGAATTTCGCACCTGATGCAGGGATCTACCTTACGCCCAACACGCATTTCGCCGGCGCGGAGACGCGCTCCCCGGCGTCGTTCAAGCGATTCGGCGACGCGCAGACGATGGCGCTTGCCTTCGAAGCCGGCGAACTCGACCTCGCCTTCGGCCTCCCCTCGGAAGTGGTTGCGCGGCTGAAGTCCAATCCGGACGTCGCCGTAAAATCTTTTCCGGTCGGCTACCAGTACATGGCCTTCATGAACACGGCGAAGCCGGCGCTCGGCGACGCGAAGGTGCGGCAGGCGATCGATCTCGCCATCGACCGGGCGCAACTCGCCGCCGCAATCAACGGCGGCACACCGGCCACAGGCGCCTATGCGCCGTACTTCCCGTTCGCCGGAAAATCGCAACGTCCAACGGATGCGGCCAAAGCCGCAGCACTTCTGGACGAGGCGGGCTGGGCAGCCGGCGCGGACGGCAAGCGCGCCAAGGACGGAGAGCCGCTCTCGCTGCTCGTGATCGCCTATCCGCAGCGGCCGGACCTCGAGACGATGCTGCCGGTCGTCAAGGCTGCGCTGGAGAGCCTAGGCGCGACCGTGGAGACGCGTGTTGTCGAGAACATCAGCGAAGTCGCCGCCACGGGCGATTTCGACATCGCGCTCTGGGCACAGCACACCGCGCCAAGCGGCGATCCGGCTTTCTTCCTGAACTCGATGCTGAAAAGCGGCGCCGCACTTAACTACAGCAAGTATGCCGATCCGGCATTCGATGCGATCCTCGACAAGTTCGCGATCTCCGGCGATCCGGTCGAGCGCGTCGCGATCGCGCTGGAGGCGCAGGAGAAACTCTTCCAGGACGCGCCCGTGCTCTTCCTCGTCTCGCCCGAATGGCATGTCGGCGTCTCGAAGCGGCTTGCCAATTACGAGCCCTGGGGCTCGGACTATCACGTCCTGAGAGCAGACATCGGCGAAGCACGCTGAACAGGGTGCTCAGAAACGTTTCAACGGAAGTTGTACGCGCGGGGATCAGCCTTCTGGCGATCTCCGCGCTCTCGTTTTTCATCATCGCGCAAATGCCGTCCGATCCGGTGATGATCGCCATCCGGGCGTGGAACCTGCCGGCGACGGAAGAAACGATCGCGGCGATGCGGCTGGAATGGGGACTCGATCTGCCTCTGCCGTTTCGGTATTTCCACTGGCTGTCGAACTTCGTCGCAGGTGACTGGGGTCGCTCGTTCCGCACCGGCGACGCGATCCTGCAGGAATTCGTCCACCGTCTTCCCTTATCGCTTGCGATCGGTCTATCCGGTCTCCTGCTTGCCATCCTGCTCGCCATTCCGCTGGGCTTCGCAGCAGCACTTCGTCCGCGCGGACTTGCCGATCGCGTCAGCCGCGGCCTGTCCATCGGCGTACAGGCAGTACCGAGCTTCTGGCTGGGCTTGATCCTGCTCTGGGTGCTCGGCGTTCAGCTCAAACTCATCCGGCCATTCGCAAATGACATCTGGAGCTTTCTTCTTCCGGTAGCGCTGATCGCGCTTCATTCGCTTGGCATTCTCGCGCGCGTCTACCGTCGCGACCTCATCGGCACGACGGAACAGCCTCACTATCGAACGGCGCTCGCCAAAGGCCTGTCGCGCCGGAAGGCGCTCTGGCATCACGGGCATCGTGCCGCGCTTTACGCCCTGCTGTCTGCGGTTCGCTCCGAGGCTGGTTGGGCGATCGGCAGCACCGCGGCGCTGGAGATCCTGTTCGGCCTGCCCGGCATCAGCCAGTTTCTCGTCCAGAGCATGGGCGCGCGCGACTACTTCGTCCTCCAGGCCTATGTCATGGTCATCGCCATCTGGATGATCGTGGTGAACGGATCGATTTCGCTCTCACTCCAGCGGCTCGATCCGCGCTCGCGATGAAGCCATCCATGATCGCATTGGCGCTCGCTTTGGCTCTGCTGCTCGCGGGTGGGTTCTGGCAGCCCTATGATCCTGACGCGATCGACATGATGGCGCGGCATGCGCCGATGTCGTGGACGCATCTCCTCGGCACCGATCATCTCGGCCGTGATCTGGCCTCGCGGTTGATGGCAGGCGGCTGGCGGACGGCGCTGGTTATCCTGAGCGTCGGTCTCATCGCCTTCTTCGGCGGTGCGACGCTCGGGACAAGTGCGGCACTGCTCGGCGGGTGGCGCGAGATCGCGATCCTGCGCGCGGCCGAAATGTTCATCGTCGTGCCGACGCTGATCGTCGCGCTGACCGCGGCAGCGATCTTCGGGCTGACACCACTCAGCGCCGGCCTGGCACTCGGGCTTGCAGGTGTCGGACCCTATGCGCTGTTGTCGCATTCACTGACAAAGCGAGCGCTGGGCTTGCAATTCGTGCAGGCGGCGGAGGCCCTCGGCGTGGGCCGCGCACGGCTGATGACACGGCACGTCTTGCCCACTACTTTGCCGGTGATCTTTGCCTATGCCGGCAGCCAGGCCGGCCTGGCTGTGGTGGCCTACGCGTCACTCGCCTTCATCGGCCTCGGCGCGGACCCTTCGGTGCCGGACTGGGGATCGATGCTCTACGAGTACCGCATCTTCATTTTCGATCATCCGGGGTTGATGATCTGGCCGGGCTTGGCCATTGCGATGACCACCGGACTGCTGAACTGGCATTTCGATCCAGGGATGCGATAGCGGCCTGCGAGGGAGAAGGGTAGTATCCGCCGCAGGCCGCCACCGCCTAGTCTTTCGCTTCGAAAATCACGCGGCCGGCGCGAATGGTGTAAGCCACGTCGGCAAGCGCTTCGATGTCGCTCGCCGGATCGGCGGTCAGCACGGTGAGGTCGCCGTCCATGCCCGCCTCGATCCTGCCCTTGCGTTCGACCTTGAAACGCGTGGCCGGGGTCGTCGTCAGCGAGGCGAGGATCTGCTCGAAGGACAGGCCCGCACCCTGCATCAGCCGGTACTCTTCGGAGGTGTCCGCGGCCTGTATGTAGCCGATGTCCGTGCCGAACAGGACGTCGCCGCCCGCCGCCGCGAATGCGCCGAGCTGCTGCTGCGCGAGCGCGATGGTCGCCTCGATCTTTTCCGCCGGCAGCCCGCTTGCCTCGGACTCGACGCGCCACAAAGTGAGCGTCGGGGTCAGCGCCATATCATGTGACGTCAGGCGGGCGATAAGCTCCGGCGTCCAGGGTTTCCCGTCGTCGGGAGTCGTGTGCGCCAGAACGTCGACGCCGCTTTCGATCGTGACGGCGAGCCCTTCCTGGTTGCTCGGATGCGCGAAGACCGGCTTGCCGTGCTTGTGCGTCTCGGCGATCACGGCTTTCGCGTCCTCCAACGGCATGGGCAGAACACCGATTTCGCCGCCGACGATCGCGCCGGCAAAAATCTTCACGCCGTCCGCGCCGTTCTCCAACTGCCGCCGCGCCCGCTCGGCCGCCGCGTCAGGTGTGCCGATCTCCATCGAGGGCAAGCCTTCGAGGAGCTGGCGCAAATAGATCGGGGTGCCCTCGTTTGGAAAGAACGGCGCGTCGACCGTCAGGATGTTCGGGCCGCGCACCTCGCCGCTTTCGATCCGACGGCGCAGGTCAATCGCGGCGCCGGGCAGCGAGGCGATGTCGAACACGGTCGTGAAGCCCCAGCGGGTCAACATGCCTTCCAGTTCGTTCGCAAGCGCCTCGGCGTTTTCCGCGGGCGGCTGCGCCATCGACGGCAGCAGCAAATGGACATGGCTGTTCCAGAGGCCCGCAACCACGACGAGGCCGTCGCCTGAAATGACGCGGTCTGATGCATCGGGCTTGACGTCGCTGGACGGACCGACGGCGGCGATCACGCCGTCACGCACAACGATGGTGGCGTCGGCAATCGCCGGCGCATCGGGCGACGGATAGATTTTGGCGCCGACGATCGCCAGGTCCTGCGCGATTGCCGGTGAAGCCAGCAGGCATAGGGATAGCGCAGCGCTGCGAAGGGTTACGGATCGTTTCAAGATATTGGGCATGTCAGTTCCATTTACGGTGCGAGAAATGAGTTGATATGCGCCGCTCACGCGGCTGTTTTCGTGAATGTCAGATGCGTCACGCCGCTGGGCGACGACACGGCCTCGATTTGATAATCTCTCTCGAGACCTTCGAGCCCATCCCAGAGCCGGACGCCGCGGCCGAGCAGGATCGGCACCACCGCGACATGCATGTGGTCGATCAGTCCGGCGGCCAGGAACTGGCGCATGATCGTGGCGCCACCGCCGATGCGGATGTCCTTGCCGCCCGCCGCCTTGCGCGCCGCTGCCAACGCCTCGGCAGGCGATGCGTCGATGAAATGAAAAATGGTGCCGCCCTCCATCTCGATCGACGGACGCGTATGGTGCGTGAGCACGAACACCGGCGTGTGGAAGGGCGGATTGGCACCCCACGCACCCTTCCATGTCGGGTCCTTGTGCCATCCGGGATGGCCGAACTTTCCAGCGCCCATAATCTCGGCGCCAACATCCGGATCGTGCTGCCGGATGAAGACGTCATCGACGCCGCTGCCGCCACCCGCTTGCCACCAACGGGTCGCGAACATCCATTGGTGCAGCCGATCACCGGCGTGGCCGAAATGGTCGTCAGCGCTTTGTCCCTCGCCCGTGCCGAAGCCGTCGAGCGAGACGGAAAAGTTATGGACGCGGACGCGTGACATAACGGTGTTCCTTCTTTATTGGGATCAGGCTCAGAATGGCGCTGCAGGCTGCAACAAGTTGTCCAAGCCAGCATGCGCGTAGATGGCACATGACGGGCGCCTCCACAGGCTCGATTCTTGCTGTTTTGTCAGGAGACCCGGAGACCCAATGATACTGTCGCCGGTGCAGCGCGCTCGTCTTTGCGGGAGGCGCTATGAGCTTTCTCTCCCGCGCCTCCTGGTGAGTTATGCCTGGATGCCGCCGTTCGAGGGCGAGGCCCCGACGCGCCCAAATCGATTCGAGGTGGTTTTCTCTCACCACCCGCGTGCTGCGCTGGGACAATCGGGACGCGCCTACGACGTCGATGTGACCCCCGGCAGCTTCTATGTCATCGGCGAGGAGGCTACGACGCTTCTGAGCGTCACCGAATTCAGCGATACGCTGGAGATGTATCCGGATGCGTCGTTGCTGGAGGAAGTCGCAGACGAGATCGGCCGCTCACCCGTATTGGAACCGACGCTTGGTCAGCAGAAAGGCGTCCAGAAATTCGGCATCGAACCCTTGATGCTGGGCATCGCCCATGTTCTGCGACAAGCGTGCCTCGGGCAACGCATGCTTTCCCCGATGGAAGCAGGCAGCCTCGAACAGATTCTTGTCAGGCAAATGCTGGGATCGAAAGCGGCGTTACGACAGAAGGGGCAACTCGGCCTGCCCGCCCTCGGCAGGGTCATCGACAAGATAGAAAGTGACGTGGGACAAGTCCTGACCCTCGACGATCTGGCGTCGGAAGCCGGCCTCAGCACGTTCCATTTTGCCCGTGCGTTCCGCCGGACTACCGGACAACCGCCGCATCGCTATGTCATGTCGCGGCGCATGGACTATGCAAAAAAC
>Ga0335075_10005571_pt1 | contig 19513 bp, 19 predicted proteins | sample Lox_Sample_24_FD_206723 | JGI IMG/M metagenome (GOLD analysis project Ga0335075, IMG submission 206723) | Soil microbial communities from Loxahatchee National Wildlife Refuge, Florida, United States - Lox_Sample_2.4 | ecosystem: Environmental > Terrestrial > Soil > Wetlands | place: USA...
GAAAGAGTACCGGGCCGCGCCCTCGGTGGACCGCGCTGCCAGCACGCGGAAACCGCGTTCGCGGGCGCGATGACGGCCCCGCCTCCCGTAGCCTGCTTCTTGACCTGTCGATTGCGCAATCGACACTAATAGAGCGGGTCGATGGCGCAATCGACAGGTCAGCCGAGACGCGCCCCGCGCCCGGGACCGTGCCTACCGGGTACGGGTGATGGGCGGCGGGTTCCAGCGTCGGTCGATGACCTGGGGCGCCGGGGCGTAGAGGCGCATCGTGATGCCCAGGGGCGCGCCAAGCGGGGCGGGCAGCCAGTTCGGCGCCCGGTCCGGCCCGGGGCTCTCGTGCTGGATGTAGAGGTCCAGCGAGCCGTCGCTGTTGTACCTGAGGTCGTCGCGGTCACCGATGGCGTACCGGTCGGCCGGATTCGGCACGGGATACCCCTCGGGGTCGTACATGGTGACGGACCAGAACGCCGCCACCGGCGGAAGCTCGTCCTTGCCGAAGTGGAGCACGTAATCGTTGCGCCCGTCGACCGGTTGTCCGCTGGCGTCGGCCAGGTTGACCGGGTAGACGGCGTCTTCCGGCGGGTTCGCGCCGAGACCGACGAGGGCGACGATGGCGCGCTTGAGATAGTTGTTCCCGTACACGCCCATGGAGTCGGTGTTCATCTGCCAGCCGTTGACCACTGGCGCCATCCGGGGCAGCGCGTCGTTCATGAGCCGCAGCGCGCTGGCGGGGGCGCCCTCCACCGCGTTCCTCGTCGCGGTATCGAGAGCGGCGTAGTCAAAGGGCCGCCCATGCTGGAGTCCGATGCGCGTCACGCGGGCGAGGACGGACCAGTCGGTCGGATGCGGCGGGTGGAGCTCGAGCAGCTCGGCGCCCAGCCGGAAGAACTGGTCGCCGGTCATCGCCGCGACCTGGGCAGCGGGCGGAGTGTCGGTGTCCACGGCCTCGGCCCGCGCTGCCGGAACGGTGCTGCCGGGTTCCGCGGGCGTGATGCTCAGCCCGTCTTGCACTCGGCGGACGGCCGGGTAGTCGGCGGGCCCGTTGGTCTGCGTGCGGCCGATGATCCACGCGTAGCTGGTCGGCGCCTGGACCGGGACGGCGTCCGCCGGGACGCGGCCCCGCCAGCCGGGCGGGAGAACGGCGTAGCGGGCGGCGGCGGTGCCCGTGGTGCGCTTTCCCGGCACGGCGAACACGTCGGTCCACATGTCGAGCATGGGCAGCAGGTAGTAGCGGCCGTTCGTGTCCGGCACCGACACGATCACCGGGCCGCCGCGCAGATCGAGCCAGGCGGAGGAGTAGAGCGTGTCGTAGTTCGGGCGGACGACGGCCTTGAAGTCGCCGGGCGGGAACTCGCGCATGTGCGCGAACGTGCCCATCGGCCCGAAGCCGGGCTTGTTGCTGGCTGCCGGGCTGGTCGCCTGCCTGCAGGTGATCTCCATCAGGACGAGCGGATAGAGATAGATATAGGCCTCGGCCGCGATCGCCTGAGCGTCGGGCCCGGATGTCCTCGGCTCTGTGTCCGGCGTCGCTTGTGTCATCGTGTTCGCCTCCCAGGTCATGGTCGGCGCCCGGCGCGGTCGCCAACTCATCCGCCCGGGGTGACATCCAAGGTCGCGAGCCAAGACCGCGAGCCAAGACCTTGTGCGCCCGGACAGTTCCCATCCACGCCGGACAGGCGAACAATCGGAGGATGACCCTTCGCGAGGAACTAGCCGCGGGCACCTTCTCGGTCACCGCCGAACTCAACCCGCCGCTAGATCCGGTCGCTGACCCGGTGCGCGCCACCGCGGCGAAACTCGCGCCGCACGTCGCCGCGGCCAACGTGACCGACAACCAGGCGGCCACGGTCAAGGTCACCCCGCTGGCGGTCTCGGTCTGGATGATCGAGCAGGGTCTCGAGCCGATCATGCAGGTCACGACCCGCGACAGGAACATCATGGCGCTGCAGGCCGAACTCCTCGGCGCCTGGGCCCTCGGCGTCAGGAACATCCTCGCCCTGTCCGGTGACCCCCTCAAGGTCGGCAAGTACGCGGACATCGCCACCAAGGTCAGCGACATCGACTCCAACGGCCTCGTCCGGCTGATCACGAGGATGAACAACGGCGAGCTCGCGGCCGGCGAGAAACTCGGCACCCCGACGGACTTCTACATCGCGAGCGCGCTGAACCCGCTGGTCGACCCCCCGGAGAAGGTCACGTCCAAGCTCGACGCAGGCACCGAGTTCTTCCAGACCAACATCGTCTACGACGTGCCGCGCTTCGCGAAGTGGTTCGCCCCGCTCCACGAGCAGGGCCTGCTCGAGAACGTTCCTGTTCTCGTCGGCATCATGCCGCCGCGCAGCACCCGCGCGCTCGAGCACATGCACAAGAACATCCCTGGCGTCGAGGTCGACGACGCGACCTTCGCCCGCTTGAAGGGCCTGACCGGCGACGAGGCGAAGGACGCGGGCGTGCGGGTCGCCGCCGACGTGATCAGCCAGCTGCGCGAGATCCCCGGCGTGTCCGGCGTGCACATCATGGCGCCCAGCTGGGAGGCCGAGGCCGTCGAGCGGGTCGTCGAGGCGGCAGGGCTTGAAGCGTCAACCAAATGACGTAGCCTGGTGGCATGAACTGGCTCACCGATGAGGAGCAAGCCGCCTGGCGTTCCGTTGTCGCGCTGCTGATCAGGCTGCCCGCTGCCCTCGAGGCAGAGCTGCAGCGGGACGCGGGCATCAGCCAATTCGAGTACCTCGTGCTGTCCGGCCTGTCTGAGGCGCCGGACCGGACGCTGCGGATGAGCGACCTGGCCGCGATGGCGAGCGGCTCGCTGTCCAGGCTGTCGCACGTGGTCAGCCGCCTCGAGGCCAGGGGCTGGGTCCGCCGCGAAGCCTGCCCAGGCGACGGCCGGTTCATCAACGCGGTGCTCACCGACGAAGGCTGGGCGAAGGTAGTCGCGACCGCCCCCGGCCACGTCGACGCGGTGCGCAGGCTGCTCGTCGACGTGCTGACTCCGGAGCAGCTGCGGGAACTCGGTGCGATCAGCGCCGAGGTCCTCACCGGGCTAAGGCAGCACACCATCATCCAGAACGGGCCCGTGGCCTCTCCGGCCCCGCCCGCTTAACCCCGGTCCCTGGCAGGCACCACGAGCCCCGACTCGTAGGCGGCGACCACCGCCTGCGTCCTGTCGCGCAGCCCCAGCTTGGCGAGCACCCGGCTGACGTGCGTCTTCACGGTCTCTTCGGTCACGACCAGGCGGGCCGCTATCTCCGGGTTGGACAGGCCCTCGGCGACCAGCCGGAGCACTTCGGTCTCCCGCGGGGTGAGCGCGGCGAACGCCGCCGGCGCGGCCGCGGCCGGACCGGCGGCCCGGGCCCCCGGCCGCATCCGGGTGAACTCGCTGATCAGCCGGCGGGTGACCGCCGGGGCGAGCAGCGCCTCGCCGGACGCGACCACCCGGACCGCCTCGAAGAGGCGCTCCGCGGTCGCGTCCTTGAGCAGGAACCCGCTGGCGCCCGCCCGCAGCGCGTCGAAGACGTACTCGTCCAGGTCGAACGTGGTCAGGATCAGCACGTGCGGCACGTGCCCGGCGCCGGCCATCAGCTGCCTGGTCGCCTCGATGCCGTCGGTGCCGGGCATCCGAACGTCCATCAGCACCACGTCGGGCTTGAGCTGCCGGCAGGCCAGCACGGCCTCGGCGCCGTCCGACGCGGTGCCGAGCACGGTGAAGTCGTGCTGGGTGTCGAGCAGCGCCGCGAACCCGGCCCGCACCACCTCGTGGTCGTCGGCCACGACGATGCCGATGCCCTGGTCGGTCACGAGTCCGCCCCCCGTCCGGGCGCTGGGGTCCGCAGGCCGGCGACCTCCGGCTTCGCCGGCAGGAGCGCCTCGACGAGGAACCCGCCGCCCGCCGCGGGCCCGGTCCGCAGCGTGCCGCCGACCGCGAGCGCCCGCTCCCGCATCCCGAGCAGCCCGTGTCCCGCGCCCGCCGGCGCGTACTGTTCGGTCCCTGGTTTCTCCTGCGGGCTGTGCCCATCGCCGTCCGGCGATCCCGCGGGTCCCGGGCCATTGTCGCGGACCCGCAGCCGCAGCGCGTCGTCGGCGTAGCAGAGCTCCACGTCGACGGCGGCGCCAGGCGCGTGCCGCCGCACGTTGGTCAGTGCCTCCTGCACGATCCGGTAGGCGGCGAGCTCGACGCCGGGGTCGAACTCTGTCACCGGGCCGGACACGATCAGCCTGACGCCCGCCCCCGAGGCGTCCCTTGCCACGTCCACCAGCCCCGCGAGCTGCGGCAGCCCGGGCAGCGGATGCCGGTCGGCGACGTCCGCGCCGGCGTCCTCAGCGTCCTCGCGGAGCACGCCGAGCAGCCGCCGCATCTCGGTCAGCCCGGCCCGCGCGGTATCGCCGATCTCGGCGAACCGGTGCGCCCCGGCCGCGGGCAGCCCCGGCGTGGTCAGCCGCGCCGTCTCCGCCTGCACCGAGACCATCGAGATGTGGTGCGCGACGACGTCGTGCAGCTCGCGCGCGATCCGGGCCCGTTCGCCGCGCGCGGTGTGTGCGAGCAGCGTGTTCGCGAGCGCCTGGCCGGCCGCGGTCCTGGTCCGCGCCTCGCGCCGGGCCCGCACCGCGATGCCGGCGGCCGCGGCCGCGGCCCCGCCCCACGCGAGCAGCACGGCCGTGGCGCCGCCGCGGCCGTCCAGCGCCAGCACAAGGAACGGGACGGCCAGCACGACCCCGAGGTACTGCGCGCCGGCGCGTGCCCAGCCGCTGGCTCGCTCGGCACCGGGCACGCGTCGCAGCCAGTCCTCCCAGTTCACTCCGCTCCGGATCACGTCACCGGCCGCACCCGCGGCGTCCGCCAGGCCCGCCAGGCCCGTGCGGCTCAGCGGGCCCGTGCCCGCGCCGTCAGCTTGCCCGGTGCCGTTCGCGTGGTCCGCCCGGCTCGCCGCGCCTGTCCCGTCCGCCCGGCGTGTCTCGCGAGACGGCCGCGGCTCCGCGACGCCCACCCGGTAGGCGGCGATCAGCTGCGCGAGCACGCCGGCGACGGTCGCCTCGCCGAACCCCGCGAGCAGCAGCGCGTTGGCCGCCGCGATGGTGATCGCGGCGGCGGCCGGCCGCAGGAACAGCAGCGGGGCCGTGGAGGCCACGGCGAGCAGGGCCACGAGCACCCCGGTCAGCACGTCCTGGGTGCCGCTGCCCGGCACGTTCCGGCCGGGCAAGCCGGCCGTCTCCGCCGCCGCCTGCGCGAACGCGGCGATCGCGAGCAGTGCGACACCAGCCGCCGGCGCGTACCTGGCGGCCGAGGCGCGTGCGAGCCAGGCCGGGACCATGCCCTTTATTCTTCCCGCAACGCAAACGTGGCCGCGTCCCCCACGGCAGGCAATCGGCGGGTAGCTCGCGCGGGGGAGCACGGGACCGTTCAGTACCACTGGAACAGGAGCGCGGAAGACCACTCCGGGGCGTGACGACCTCAGCCGGGTGCGGACCTTAGATTTCCGAACCATGGAAGCAACTATCGAAGTTGCCGGGCTGCGTAAGCGGTTCGGGCCGGCGGTGGCGCTCGACGGGATGACCTTCGCGGTCATCCCTGGCCAGGTGACCGGTTTCGTCGGGCCGAACGGCGCCGGCAAATCCACCACGATGCGCGTCATCCTCGGCCTGGACGCGGCCGACGAGGGCACCGCGCTCATCGGCGGCCAGCCGTACGCCACGCTGCGGCACCCGCTGAACCACGTTGGCGCGCTGCTCGACGCCGCGGCCCTGCAGCCGAGCCGCAGCGCGCGCAACCACTTGCTGTGGCTGGCGCACTCGCAGGGCCTGTCCTCCGGGCGGCCCGACGAGGTGCTGCGGCTCACCGGGCTCGAGTCCGTCGCGAAGCGGAAGGCCGGCGGCTACTCCCTCGGCATGCGGCAGCGCCTCGGCATCGCCGCCGCGCTGCTCGGCGACCCGCCGGTGCTGATGATGGACGAGCCGTTCAACGGCATGGACCCGGAGGGCATCGCCTGGATGCGCTCGTTCCTCCGGGCGCTGGCGGCCGAAGGCCGCGCCGTGCTCGTCTCCAGCCACCTGATGAGCGAGCTGCAGGACACCGCCGACCACCTGGTCGTCGTCGGCCGCGGCCGGGTCATCGCGGACAGGAGCGTCGCGGACCTGATCGCGGCGGCGTCCGGGGACCGGGTCGAGCTGCGCACGACCGCGCGCGACGAGGCGATGACGGTGCTGGCCCACGCCGGGGGAACTGTCGCGGCCTTGGCGCCTGACCTGCTCACCGTCTCAGGTCTTTCTTCCGAGCGGATCGTGGCGGCTCTCACCGACAGCCGTGTCCCGTTCAGCGAGGTGAGCGCCCACCGGGCGTCGCTCGAGGAGGCCTACATGGAACTGACGCGGGATTCGGTTGAGTTCCACGCGGGGGCGAGCTCATGACCGTCATGACACCGCCGTACCGGTCCGAGCTGAGCGCCGGCCGGGACGGGTTCGGGCAATTGCTGCACGCGGAGTGGACGAAGTTCCGCACGGTGCGCGGCTGGGTCATCGGGATGATCGTCGCGGTCCTGCTCACGGCGGGTCTCGGGCTGCTCACCGCCGGAGGCTCCCAGACCTCATGCCAGACCCAGGGCGGCCCGGCGCAGAGCGGGGGGGCCTGCATGCCCGCCTTCACGCTCGGGCCAGGCGGCGAACCCGTGACCGACAGCTTCTACTTCGTGCACCAGCCGCTGACCGGAGACGGCAGCATCACCGCCCGGGTCACCTCGATGACCGGCCTGCTGCCGCCGGCCAACGCGCAGCTCGGCCAGGTCGGCCCGGCATCGACAGGGGACACGCGGCCCGGCCTCTACCCGTGGGCCAAGACCGGCATCATTATCAAGGAGAACCTCAACCAGGGATCCGCGTACGCGGCGATGATGACCGCCGCAGGCAACGGCGTGCGGATGCAGTGGAACTACACCGGGGACACGGCAGGCCTGCCTGGCGCCGTCGGGCCCGACAGCCCGCGCTGGCTGCGGCTGACCCGGTCCGGCGACGTGATCACGGGCTACGACTCGGCGGACGGCACGCACTGGAACCAGGTCGGCACGGTCACGCTGCCCGGCCTGCCGTCCGTCGTGCAAGTGGGGCTGTTCGCCGCCTCTCCCCAGTACACGGAACAGGGTCAGGCCTTCGCCGGAACCAGCACGATCGGCCTCGGCCCCACCCAGGTCACCGGGGTCTTCGATAACGTCAGCGGCGTCGGCGGCACGTGGACCGGCGAGGACATCGGGCGGCCGCTGGACTATCCGGGATTCGGCAGCTATCACCACGCCGGCGGCCAGTACACGGTGACGGGAACGGGTGACATCGCGCCGATCCCCGAGGGGCACGGCGGGGGCGCGGATTCCGCGATCACTATCAACGAGTACCTGGTGGGCACATTCGCGGGGCTGATCGCCCTCGGGGTGGTGGCCGCGCTGTTCATCACCGCGGAGTACCGGCGGAACCTGATCCGGGTGACGTTCGCCGCGAGCCCCCGGCGCGGCCGGGTGCTGCTGGCGAAGGCGGCCGTGGTCGCCGTGGTGTCGTTCGTCGTCGGGGTCGCGGGCGGCGCGCTGGCGATACTGCTCGGCGGGGCGATCACGAAGGCGCGCGGCTACTACGAGTTCCCGGTGTCCGGGGTGACCGAGCTGAAAGTGATCATCGGCACGGGGGTGTTCGCGGCCGTGGCCGCGGTGCTCGCCCTCGCCATCGGCGCGATCGTGCGGCGCGGCGCGGCGGCGGTCGCGATCGTCGTGGTGGCGATCGCGGTGCCGATCTTCCTGGCCATCTCCGGGGCGCTGCCGCTTCACGCGGCCGACTGGGTGCTGCGGGTCACGCCGGCCGCGGGCATCGCCCTGCAGCAGGCGTACATTCAGTATCCGCAGGTGACCGGGGTGATCTATTCGCCGCTGTCCGGGTACTACCCGCTGGCGTGGTGGGCGGGCCTGCTGGTGATGGCCGCCTGGGCCGGGGTTTTGCTGGCCGGAGCCGCCTACCTGCTGCGCAGGAGGGACGCGTGACCGAGGCGGTCGTCTCGGCGGGGCGGCCTGGGCGGCCGGCCCGGGACGCGTGGGGCACGTGGGGTGTCTGGGCCGGCCTGCCGGACGCGCTGCACGCCGAGTGGACCAAGCTGCGGACGCTGGCGAGTACCTGGTGGCTGCTGCTGGGGACGGCCGCGCTCACCGTGGGAGTGAGCTCGGCCGTGGCCGCGGCGTACCACTGCTCCGGCGGCCCCGGCGGGGTCGCCGGCTGCTCGCCGGCGGCCACCCTCGCCGACCCGGCCAAGATCAGCCTCACCGGCGTTGAACTCGGCCAGGTGATCGTCGCCTTGCTGGCGGTGCTGGCGGTCGGCGGCGAGTACGGCTCAGGCATGATCCGGGTGACGCTGGCCGCGACGCCGCGGCGGCTGACCATGCTGACCGCCAAGACGCTCGTCGTCACCGGCTGGGCGCTGGTCGCGGGGCTGGTCGGCGTGGCCGGCTCGCTGCTCATCGGGCGGCTGATGCTGCCCGGCCGTGGCCTGACCGCGGCGAACGGCTACGTCGTGCCGTCGCTGGCGAACGGCGCCGACCTGCGCGCGTTCGGCGGCTCGGTGCTGTACCTGGTGCTGATCGCGTGGCTGGCGCTTGGCGTCGCGACCGCGGTCCGCGACTCCGGGGTCGCGATCGGCCTGGTCCTCGGCGTGCTGTTCCTGTTCACGATCGTCGCCGCGGTGGTCCCCGACCAGCACCTGGCCCGCCACCTGCAGCAGATCGCGCCGATGACCAGCGGCCTCTTCATCCAGGACACCGTGAACTTGCGGGTGCTGCCGCTCACCCCGTGGCAGGGCCTCGGCGTCCTGGCGCTATGGGCGGCCGGCGCGCTGCTCCTGGGCGCAACCATCCTCCGCCTCCGCGACGCGTAGCGTCTCCGGCCGGCTCCGCGACGCATAACCCACCGTCGCTGACCACCTCACACACGCCCGCCACCGCCTCGATGTATTGTTCCGGGCCACTATGCCCCGGAACAACGCACGTAGTGCCTGCTAGCCCGCTGCGCCGCCATGATGATGGGTCGTTGTGCACCCTCTGGTGTGCCTAACGACCCATCATGATGAAAAACCGTCCCTCAGGCGGGCTCGCCGGGGCACGCTGGGCCGTGGTCGCCGGTACGCCGAAGTCCGGGCCAGGCCGCCTGGACGAGGCTGACGTTACGGCCGACGGGAGGCTGCGAGCAATACCTGAATTGCCTAGCGGAGCCGCGACGCGAATTCGGCCGCGGCCGCGGCCGGGTCGTCGGCGTCCGTGATCGCGCGCACGACCACGACCCGGGAAGCGCCGGCCGCCAGCACGTCGTCCAGCCGCGCCAGGCTGATCCCGCCGATCGCGAACCAGGGCCGCGCGGTGCGGAGCGACGCGACCCGTGAGATCAGCGGGAGCCCGGTGGCCGGCCGGCCCGGCTTGGTCGGCGTGGTCCACACCGGCCCGGCGCAGAAGTAATCCACCCCGTCCTCGACCGCCGCCGCAGCTGACTGCGCGGGACTATGGCTGCTCCGCCCGATGAGCGGGCCGGGCCCGAGGATCTGGCGCGCCACCGGCACCGGCAGGTCGTCCTGCCCCAGGTGCAGCACGTCGGCCCCCGCCGCCAGCGCGACGTCGGCCCGGTCGTTGACCGCCAGCAGCCGGCCGTGCCGCTGACAGGCGGCGGCGAACACCTTGAGCAGCGCCAGTTCCTCACCGGCCTCCAGGCCTTTCTCCCGCAACTGGACGATGTCCACCCCGGCGGCGAGCACCGCGTCAAGGAATGACACCAGGTCACCCTGGCGGCGCCGCCCGTCGGTACAGAGATAGAGCCGCGCCGCCGCCAGCCGCTCACGCACGTCCGTCATGGCCCCATCGAACCACGGGTTAAACTGACGTGAACAACCACGGGAGCCCTGACGGGGCTGAGAGGGAGGCGGCGAGCCTCCGACCGTCGAACCTGATCCGGGTAATGCCGGCGAAGGGAGAGGGAGCGTGGACGCTGATGCGGTCATCGTCGGCGGCGGGGTGATCGGCACCGCGATCGCCTGGCGCGCCGCGATTCTGGGACTCTCCGTGACCCTCATCGATCCCGCCCGGGACGCGGACAAGGCCAGCCTGGTCGCGGCCGGCATGCTCGGCCCCGTGTCGGAGAGCGTGTTCGGCGAGCGCCACCTGCTGGCGCTGAACCTGCTGTCCGTCGGCCGGTTCCCCAGTTTCACCGAGGAGCTCGAGGACGCCACCGGGATGGTGACCGGCCTGCGCACCGAAGGAACCCTGGCGGTCGCCTACGACAGCGGCGACCTGGCCGCCCTGCGCCGCCTTACCGAGTTCCGCCACTCCATCGGCCTGAAGGCCGAAGCGCTCGACGCGAAGCAGTGCCGCGCGCTGGAGCCGTTCCTGGCGCCGGCGACCCGCGGCGGCGTGCTCGCCACCGGCGACCTGTCGGTCGACAACCGGCGCTACCTCGCCGCTCTGCAGGCGGCGGCAGGCAACGCGGGCGTGAAGCACCTCACCGGCACGGTCACCGAGGTCGCGCCCGGCCGCAGCCACGCACGGGTCACCGCCCGCCTCGACCAGTCGTCGGCCACCACGGAGATAGCCGCCCGCGACGTCGTGGTCGCGGCCGGCTTCGCGACCAGCACAATGGCTGGCGTCCCCGACGCGATCCGCCGGGCGGTCCGCCCCGTCAAGGGCCAGCTGCTCCGCCTCAGGCACCCGGAACACCTGCCTCGCATCGCCACCCGCACCATCCGCGCCACCGTCCAGGGCCGCGACATCTACATCGTGCCCCGCGCGGACGGCGAGGTGGTGGTCGGCGCCACCCAGGAGGAACGCGACGACAGGGATGTCACGGCCGGCGCGGTGCACGACCTGCTCCGCGACGCGGTCACCGCGCTGCCCGCGATCAGCGAGCTCATCCTCGCCGAGATCAACGTCGGCCTGCGGCCGGGCAGCAAGGACAACGGGCCTATCGTCGGCCGGGTGACCGACGGCCTCGTCGTGGCCACCGGCCACTTCCGCAACGGCATCCTGCTGTCCGCGGCCACCGCCGACGCGGTCGCCGCGCTCCTCGGCGGCAACGGCCCAGACCCCGCGTGGGCGCCCTTCGATCCCGGCAGGCTCTCATGACCGTCACCGTCAACGGCGAACCCCGCGAGGTCGCCGCAGGCACCACCGTGGCACAGCTCGTCGCCCAGGTCACCGACGCGCCGTCCGGCGTCGCGGCGGCCGTCAACGGCGACGTGCTGCCCCGCCGCGCGTGGGCTGGCACCCCGCTCGCGGACCGTGACGAGATCGAAGTCGTGACCGCGGTCCAAGGAGGTTAGTCACATGAACGAACCCTGGAAGCTCGCTAATCGCGAGCTGACCTCCAGGCTGATCGTCGGCACCGGGGGAGTGCAGTCCCTCGACGTCCTTGGCGCGGTGCTCGCCGCCGCAGGCACCGAGCTCACCACGGTCGCCATGCGCCGAGTGAACGCGACGGCCGACGGCTCGCTGCTCGGCGCCATCCGGCAGGCAGGAGTCGACGTCCTGCCGAACACCGCCGGCTGCCACACCGCGGCCGAAGCCCTGCTCGTCGCCCGGCTGGCCCGCGAGGCCCTCGGCACCGACTGGGTGAAGCTGGAAGTCATCGCCGACGACACCACACTGCTGCCGGACCCGGTCGAGCTGCTCGACGCGGCCCAGCAGCTCGTCGCCGACGGGTTCACCGTGCTGCCGTACACCAGCGACGACCCGGTGCTCGCGCTGCGGCTCGAGGAAGCCGGCTGCGCCGCGGTGATGCCGCTCGGCTCGCCGATCGGATCGGGGCTCGGCATCAGGAACCCGCACAACGTCGCGATGATCGTCGAGCGGGCCGCCGTGCCAGTGATCCTGGACGCGGGGATCGGCACCGCGAGCGACGCGGCCCTCGCGATGGAGCTCGGCTGCGACGCCGTGCTGGTCGCGTCGGCGATCACCAGGGCCGCGGACCCGGAGCGGATGGCGGTCGCGATACGATTGGCGGTCGAGGCGGGCCGCGCCGCCAGCCAGGCGGGCCGCATCCCGCGCCGCTGGCACGCGGTCGCCTCCAGTCCGATGGCGGGCCAGGTCCTGGGATGACGATCCCGAGAGTCTTGACGATCGCCTCGTCGGACTCCGGCGGCGGCGCGGGAATCCAGGCCGACCTGAAGGCGATCGCCCGCTGCGGAGCGCACGGCATGTCCGCGATCGTCGCGCTCACCGCGCAGAACACGCTCGGCGTGACGGCCATCGCCGAACAGCCAGCCGGGATCGTCCGGGATCAGATAAGGACAGTTCTCGATGATCTCGGCGCGGACGCGGCAAAGACCGGCATGCTCTTCTCCGCTGCCATCATCGAGGCGGTGGCGGACGAGCTGACCGGGCGCGGGCTGCCGCTCGTGGTCGACCCGGTGATGGTGGCCAGCTCAGGGAGCCGGCTGCTGCAGCCCGACGCGGTCGCGACGCTGACCGGGCGGCTCTTCCCGCTGGCGACGGTCGTGACGCCGAACCTGCCTGAGGCGCAGGCGCTGACCGGCATGGCGACCGAGGACCGGGCCCTGCTGGCCGAACGGCTCGTCGCCATGGGCACGGCCGCCGCGCTCGTCACCGGCGGGCACGGCACGGAGCCGGTGGACCACCTGTTCGACGGGGTCAGCCACCTGCGGATCAGCGTGCCGCGGTACCCGGTCGCGGCGACGCACGGGGCGGGCTGCACGCACTCGGCGGCGCTCGCGGCCGGCCTGGCGGCCGGGCTGCCGCTCGCGGACGCGGCCCGGCGGGCCGCCTGCGTGGCCGGTGACGCGGTGGCGCACGGCCTGGCGGCCCTCGGCGGCGGCGAGGGCCCGGTGCACGCGCTGCACGGCCTGCGCGCCCCAGGATGCCATCTGCAGCCTCAGTAGCGCCTGAGCAGGTTTTCAGCAGACGTCCAGTTCCGGCCCCTACGGTGGCCACTGTAAGGAACCCATTGCTGGGGACAGGGCACGATCATGGAGGCTGGCACCGTGCCGGAGAAGCTGACCATCTCGCACCGGGGCGCGAAGTACGAGATCGGACGCGGAAAGCGCTTTTACGGCATCTGGGTGGCCGGCGCGCCGGAATCCGACCCGATCGACCGGTGGCCGGAAACCCGTGAGGGCTGGGAGCAGGCCTGGGGCCGGTTCATCACGATCGAGAAGCCGGAGACGATCACGGCGGTCCAAACGCCGCGTGCCGGGTTCAAGCTGCCCAGGCTGACAGCCCCGGCGGCGCTGCGCCCGCGCGGTCGCGGACCCGCCTGGCTCGCGGCGGGTGCGGGACTGCTCGGCCTGGGCGTGCTGCTCGGGCTGATCGGGTTGTTCCCGCATTACACCGGGACGCAGAGCCTCGCCGGGCAGGCCGGCCAGCTGGTGCCGCACCTGCTGTACCTGCTGACGTGGGCGGTGAGCGGCGTGCTCGTCGCGGGCGGGCTCAGGGCCCGGCGCGGTCCTGGCAGCCTGGGGCACGCGCGGATCGGGGCGCTGCTCGGCATCGGGCTGAGCGCGGTGACGTTCGGCCTGTTCTTCACCGACCTCGGCCAGGTGATCGCGTACGGCGGCCTCGGGGCCGGCCTGGTGCTGAGCCTGCTCGGCTGGCTCGCGTGCGCCACCGGCTCGGTGGTCGCGTTCGCCGCGCCGTCACGCGCCTCCGTACCAGGCGCCCCTGTACCCGGCGGCACAGTTCCTGGCGGCACAGTTCCTGGCGGCGCAGTTCCTGGCGGCACTGTTCCCGCTGCCATGCAGCCGGGGTACCCGGCTGGCAGGAGCGGCCCGGCCCGGCCGCGCGCCGCGGACGCGGGCCCGGTCGCGCTGCTGCTGCTGGCGGCGATCGGCACGGTGGCCGCCTTCGTGCCCTCGTGGGACACCTACACACTGACCTCGTCGCAGTCCGCGCAGACCATCACGGCGGGCAACGCGTTCTCTGAGCCCGGCCCGATGATCGCGGGGAACGTCGCCGTCATGGTCGCGGTCGTCGGGGTAGCGGTGCTCGCCGCCCTGTGGCGCCCGGCTCGGCAGGGCGCCGCGCTGCTGGCGGGCGCGATAGTGCCGCTGGCCGCGCAGGCGATATCCGCGCTCATTCAGGCGAGTCAGCCTGCGACGCCGGGGATGTTCGGCATCTCGCAGAGTCAGGCGCAGGCCGCCGGGCTTACGATCAGCTCCGGTCTCACGCCGATTTTCTGGGTTTACTGTGTGTTTGTTATATCGCTCCTCATTTCGTGCGCGTGGCTGCTGACCGCCCCGCAGTATCACGGAATGCCGGCCGGGCCGCTGCACCCCGCTTCCGGTCATACCCCTGAAGCGCAAAGCGCGCCCTCAGGCGAAGCAGGCGATAGCGGAGCCGAAACGGGCGATAGCGGCGCGGAAGCAGGCGATAACACGGCCAGCCCCGCCGGCGATAGCGACGGCGGCGATGACCACGAGGAATCGACTTACGCCTGAGCGCTCCGCCCAGCGTCCCATCCTGCGGAACAATAAGGCCCCCCGGCCGTCTCGCCGGGGGGCCTTTCGCTGAATATGGTCGCGGGTCGCGGGGAAACTAGGTATTTCTGCGCACCTGTTACTTACCGGTCGCCGCCTGGTACTTGGCGACGAGGTCCGCCGGCACCCGGCCGCGGTCCTTAATGTCATAACCCTGCTCGCGCGCCCAGTTCCTGATCTCGGTGGTGTTCAGCGCGGAGCCAGCCCCCCTGCTGGTCCGGCCCGCGGTGCGCCCAGCGCGCCGGGCGCCGCCGCCCACCTTGCGGGCGTGGGTGACGTACTTGCCGATGGCGTTGCGAAGTTCCTCGGAGTGCTTGGCGTTGAGGTCGATCTCGTATTCGGTGCCGTCTAGCGCAAAGCGCACCGTGCCTTCCGCCGCCCCGCCGTCGATGTCGTCGATGAAGAGTGTTTGGATCTTCTGGGCCACTTGGATTTCCGCCTTTCGTGGTATCGACAGTCATCATAATCGATGACTGCAGTGTTACCGGCGCCGGACCCACCCCGTCCCAACGCACCGACAGCAATTGCCGGAGGCCGCACCCCGGTTGCTGAAGCTATTGTGCCTCGCATAGCAGACGTGATCTTATCTGACTCACCCCTATGCCACGTGACATTCACGGCAATCAGGGCGTGTCGCGGGTGTGGCGATCGCTATGCGAGTTGGGGGTTCACACATCACAACCGCTTAACGAGGACAACGACTGGAAGGTGCCAGTCGTTACCGCAATGCGATAGATGCGTCCAGATTCCCGGCGATACTAGATGTCACCGCGGAGCAACCGCCTGCACTTGGCCGCTGTTCACCGTTTCGCCGTCGAGAGTTCCGGCATCGGCGGTGGAGACCGCTTGAACGCAGGCCTACCGTGCTGTCTGAATATTCAGTCGGCACGGATTGGCGGGGTTTCTATGGCCTTTCGCACGGCTACGTCGCGTCGCTTCGGCGCGGGAATCCTGGGCATCTTCGCAGTGCTGCTCGCGGCGGTACTCGCGACGAGCCAGCAGGCCCGGTACTGGCCGCCACGCCAGCCAGGGAAGCCGCGGCCATCGCCGGCCTGGCCCCACCGGGAACGAATCTCCTGCTCAATCCCGCAGCCACCGCGGGCGCCACCTCGGCCCAAGGGTGGGACGCCGTCACAATTCCCGGCTGGCAGATCGCCGGCGGCCTGCCCACTGTCGTCCGCTACGGCACGCCGGGATTTCCGAAAGCCGCCAAATCCTGGCCGGCTAACCGCGGCAATCTGTTCGCGGGCGGCGCCGGGGGGACCGCGAAACTTGTGCAGCAGGCCTCCGTCACGCCGAAAGCACGCTACGACATCGCCGCCTGGCTTGGCGGCACGAAGACCAGCGCCGCGGAACTCACCGTCCAGTTCCTGGACACGGGCAACAGAATTCTCGGTGCCGCCACGACCGGGCCAGCCGGGAAACAGGCCAAGCCCGCACTCGATTACCGGCAGGCGGCCGGCACGGTTCCCGCGGGCGCCACGCGGGCCCGGGTGACGATTACCCTGACGACCACCTCACTAACTGGAATGGCCCCGACGCGCCGCAGGCCGGCTACGACTATGCCACCGCGGGCGATATCAGCCTTACTCTCAGCGAGCCGGCCGCCGCGCCGCCGCCGCTGACGACCCCGGCGGTCAATGTCCCGGGATACCAGCACGTTTTCCTCTTCTACTTCGAGAACGAGGACTATAGCCAGATCATCGGGAACACCAAGCAGGCGCCGTACCTGAATAGCCTCAGGCAGCAGGGCACCACGCTGACGAACTTCTACGCGGAAGAGCATCCGAGCGATGCCAATTACCTCGCGCTCGCCGGCGGCAGCGCGTTCGGCGTTCCGCTCGACGACCCGGAAGAGGAGAATCCGCTCTACACCATCGACGCCGCGAACATCGGAGACCTCGTCACCGGCAGCGGCGAATCGTGGAAGGCCTACCTGCAGAGCGCGAACGGCCCGTGCGACGACACCGTGCACGGCTACTACCGGAACGACGACCAGCCGATGATGTACTTCCAGGACGTCAGGAACCGTCCCCGCTACTGCGCGAGCCACGTCGTCCCGCTCGAGGAACTCACCAGCGACCTGGCGAGCCACGCCACCACGCCGAACTTCGCCTGGGTGTCTCCCGACGACTGCGCCGACATGGAAGGCTGCGGCATCGCCGCGGGCGACGCGTTCCTCAAGACCGAGCTGACCGCGATCATGAGCTCGCCGGCCTGGCGGACCCAGCGCTCGCTGGCGATCATCACGTTCGACGAGGACGCCCAGGACTACCAGCACCCGGCGCAGCGCGTGCCGACGATCGTGCTCGCCTCGTCCGGCGTCAAAGCCGGCTACCAGGACGCCACCCGCTACACCCACTACAGCCTGCTGCGCACGATCGAGGCGGCCCTCGGCCTGGGTACCCTCACCGCCAATGACCGTTACGCCCAGCCGCTGAACGACATTTTCGATTCAGAACGGGCCCTTGTCTCCGCCCCCCAGCCCGCCGTCTCCGCCAGCGCGGACTCTCCGATGCCCGCGACCGTGGCGCCGCCCGGCACGGCGACGTTCCTCGCCGCGGCGGCCAAAGCCCGCGACCCCGTCGCCTGGGTAGCGAACTACGCCTCCAACACGGTCAGCCCGGTCAACGTCACGACGCGGAAGGCCGGCCCGCAGATCCCGGTGGGCGCGGGCCCGCGCGCCGTCGTCGCGACCCCGGACGGCAAGACGGTGTACATCGCCGACAGTCTTTCCGGCACCGTCACCCCGATCGCCGCGAGCACCGGCACGCCAGGCAAGCCGATCCCGGTGGGCGACGAGCCGTGGGCGCTCGCCGTGACACGGGACGGCACGACGCTGTACGTCGCCAACTCAGGTTCCGGCACCGTCACCCCGGTGAGCACCGCGACCAATAAGCCTGGCATCCCGATCGCCGTGGGCGACGCGCCACGGCTGATCACGATGGCTCCGGGCGGAAAGACCGCGTACGTGCTGAACTGGCTGAGCGGCACCGTCACGCCGATCGCCGTGGCGGCGAACGCGGCGGGGAAGCCGATCAGGACGGGCGCGTTCCCTGTGGCGGCGGCGTTCGGCCCGGGCGGCCCGCGCGGCGCGACCCTCTACGTCGCGAACTTCGGCGGTGACTCCGTGACCCCTGTCAACACCAGCACGGATCGCCCGGACCGCGCTGTCCCGGCCGGCTACGCCCCTACCGCGCTCGCCGGCCAGACCGCCATCGTGGTGGAGCCGTACAACTACACGCTCGCGCTGTTCGACACCAAGACCGGCCGCGTCTACCCATCGATCACGGTCGGCAGTTTCCCGCTGGCCGTCGCCGTCACGGGGTGACCGTTACCCTTAGGCGGCGTGACGACCTTTGCGGCGACGTGCATTCCCCAGGTTCCCCCGGAACGGCTGCGTGAAGTCGCCCGCGCGGCGGAAGACGCGGGCCTGGACGAACTGTGGATCTGGGAGGACTGCTTCTGGGGCGGCGGAATCGCGACCGCCACCGCGGCGCTCGCCTGGACCACGCGACTACGGGTGGGCATCGGCGTGCTTCCCGTCCCGCTCAGGAACGTCGCGCTGGCCGCGATGGAGATCGCCGCGCTGCACCGGCTGTTCCCCGGCCGGGCGATCGTCGGCGTGGGCCACGGCGTGCAGGACTGGATGGGCCAGGTGGGCGCCCGCCCCGAGTCGCCGGTCACGCTGCTGCGCGAGTACATCGACGCGCTGCGCGTGCTGCTGCGCGGCGACCGGGTGACCACGCACGGCCGTTACGTGCACCTGGACGACGTGCAGCTCGGCTGGCCGCCCGCCGCGCCGCCTCCGGTCCTCGCGGCAGCGCGCGGCCCGCGCACCCTGCGACTGAGCGGCGAGGTCGCGGACGGCAGCATCCTGGACCAGGTCACGACTCTGGGGGAGTTCGAGGCCGCTCGCGCGCGGATCGACGCGGGCCGTACCGCCGCGGGCCGCTCCGATCCGCACCGCATCGTCCAGTACCTGGCCGCCGGCCCGGGCGCCGACCCCGCCGCCATCGCGGAAACGGCCCGCGCCTGGTCGGTGGCCGGCGCCGACACGATCGTCCTGCACCCCACCTCGGCCGACCAGGACCCGATAACCCACCTCCGCTTCGCCGCCGAGGTCAGCCTTCTGCTTGATCAGTAGTGGATCGGCCCGATCGGGCCGCCGCCCACGCTGATCGCGTCGCCGTTGATGGCCACGCTCTTCGGTGAGGCCAGGAACGTGACGACGGCCGCCACCTCGTCGGCGGTGGGCGGGCGCCCGATGGCGACGGCGGCACCGAGGCGGCGCTCGATCTCGGCCACGGACACCCCGGCGCGTTCGGCCCGCAGCGCGAGGACCCGCGGGGTCTGCTCGGTCACGGTGACGCCGGGGTGCACCACGGTCACGTTGATGCCGTCCCTGCCGAGCTCGTCGGCGAGGTTCTTGGTGAGCGCGGCGACGGCCACATTGCGGACCGTGCCGGTGATCGCCCCGGTGGACCTGGCGGCCAGGCCGCTGATGTTGATGATCCGGCCCCAGCCGGCCGCCCGCATGAGCGGCACGACAGCGCGGATGCACCGCAGGTAGCCGAGCACCTTCACGTTGACCTGCTCGGAGAACTCGGCGGCGTCGAAGCCGTCGATGCCGACCACCGCGCCGGTGTTCGGCCGGGCCGCGGCGTTGACCAGGATGTCAGCGCCGCCGAGCCCGTTCACGACGGCGCGCATCCCCTCCCGCACGGCCTGGTCGTCGCCGGTGTCGGCGCTGACCGCGAGCACCCGCCGCCCCGACGCGGCGGCGACCGCCTCCCGTGCCGCCTCGAGGGCGGTCTTATCGCGCGCCACCAGCGCGACATCCGCGCCCTCGGCCGCGAGCGCCCTGGCCACCGCCAGCCCGATGCCCCGGCTCCCGCCGGTGACAACCGCCCGCTTCCCCGTCAGCTCAAGATCCACTCGCCGATCCTCCCACGGGCCCAAGGCCCATCCGCCGCGCCCGGTCGCAACCCGCGCTAGTGGTGGCCATACGGGGGGTGATAACCCCGGATG
>Ga0335075_10005572_pt1 | contig 19511 bp, 16 predicted proteins | sample Lox_Sample_24_FD_206723 | JGI IMG/M metagenome (GOLD analysis project Ga0335075, IMG submission 206723) | Soil microbial communities from Loxahatchee National Wildlife Refuge, Florida, United States - Lox_Sample_2.4 | ecosystem: Environmental > Terrestrial > Soil > Wetlands | place: USA...
CGTCGTCGGTCTCGAACTTGTTGGTCAGCGTGTTGACGATGCCGAGGAATGCCGCTACCGGCGCGACCTGAATGGTCAACGCCGACGAGCTGAGCACCACGGTGTGCCCACGAGCCAGGTGGGCACGGACCAGCTCGCGCATCTCGGGGTAGATCCTTGACTCAATTCTCTGGTTGAACAGCCGCTCGCCGATCTCCTCCAGATCGCTCAACATCCGTCCACGCAAGGCTGAGGCCGCTTTGGCGATCAGCTCTTCGAATTCGATGCGTCCAAGTTGATGATTCAGGCCAGCAGTGACCATGCTGAACAATTCGCCCACGCCCATGTCGCGTCGACGCAGCCGCTCCTGGGTGAGAATGACGGCGGTGAACCCGGCCACTAAAGTCCCGTCCAAGTCGAAGAATGCGCCGATTTTGGGCCCGGGCGGGCTCGCCATGATTTCGGCGACCGAGCCCGGCAACCGAAGATCGCGCGCCGGTTTCCGCGCCTGGCGCTCCTCCTGCTCGGCGGGCGTCATGCGCCGCTCCTCCTCATCGCTTCGCTCGGCATCGTCGCGGCGCGGGCAGTCATGACCCCGACGCCGATCGGTGCGGCGAGCGGGACGGCTCGGCGTCGAACGACGCGGGCACCACATGCAAGGCAGGTTCGCCGGCCAGTGCGAGGATCTCGTCGAAACCCTCCAAGAAGCATCGCGCCCATAGCTTCTCATCACGCACCGCGGCGCGATCGTAGCGCGAGGTGATCGTGCAGTAGCCGCCCCTCGATATCAGCACGACCATCATCGCGACGCCGGGCAACGGGCCAATGCCGTACTGCCGCAAAATCTTTGCACCGGCCAAAAAGGTGTCGCCGGGAAACACCGGAACGTTGCTGGCCTGCACGTCGGAGCCGACGATCGAGCCGGTCATCGACTCCAGCAACGGTGTCGGCAACACGCTCAGCACCGGGGCGATGGATCCGATGATGTCCATCGCGGGCTCGTCGCGGCGCTGGGTCATCTGCGCACGGATCTTCCTCATCCGGTCGACCGGATCCGCGGTACCGATTGGCGCGGCCAGGTTGACACCGGTGAACCGGTTGCCGCCGGCCGCGTCGGACTCCGCACGCAAGCTGACCGGCACCGCCATCGGCAGCGTGGCGACCGGCACGCCGAGTGCCTCGTGGTAACGGCCCAGCGCGCCGCACAAACCCGCCAGGTAGGCGTCGTTGATGGAGCCCCCGCCCGCTTTTGCCGCCCTGTGCAAGTCGGCGAGCGGGATGTCGAGGGCTTCGCTGCGGGTAGCCAGGCTGCGGCGACGAAGCAGCGGTGACGGTTCAGCGGCCCTGCTCATCACCCGCCTTCCCGAGCGCGCATAGTCGACCGCACCCGCCACCGCCGCGCCCGGGTTGAACACCGCTCGCCCGACCGCCGACGCGGCTCCCGATACCGCGCCCAGAATCCCGCCGACGACATTGGCGGGCAGGTGGTTGAACCCTTCGCGCATCAAGTCGTTGCCCGAGAGATCTTGCGGAATAGGTTGTGCCGGCGTCGGCTGAGGCGGCGCATCCCGCTCGAGATCGTAGATCTGGGCGAACATCTCCACACTGCCGACACCGTCAGTGACTGCGTGGGACAGGTGCAGCAGCGTCGCGGCCTTGCCGTCGGCGAGCCCCTCGATCAGGGTGGCCGTCCACAGCGGACGGGCGATGTCGAGCGGCGACTGCACCATCACCTCGGCCAGATCGAATACCTGCCGCAGCGAGCCTGGTTCGGCGACCCGGATCCTGCGCACGTGGAAGTCCAGGTTGAAATCGGGATCGACCACCCAGCGCGGCGCGGCTGTCGGCAAGGTCGGCACGACCACCTTCTGCCGCAGCCGCAACACGCGCCGGGACGCATTCTCAAAGCGGGTTCGGAAGCGGTCCCAATCCGGGGTGGTGTCGAGGATTTCCAACGCCATGATGCCCGAACGGGTACGCGGGTTGGCCTCCCCGCGGTGCAACAGGTAATCAACCGGCCCCAGCGCCGCGGGCAATCCGGCCGCGTCGACCGTCTCAGCCACCGGCACTCCTCCGTCCTGTCACCGCGCCCCTACTCGACGCGCCCGTACGCTTTGCCAAGGCCCAGCGTTGCACCCCCGGCCACTCCAACGCTAGCTCGGTTGGCGCGGTGGCGGTACCCGATTGTGCGGATCAGAACGCCAGGTTAAACGTGCCGACGAGACCCTGCGAATTGCCCTGTTGGGCTGCCGGATTGGAACTAGACGGCCGGTTGCGCGCCGGACAGTTCAGCTGGCCGGTGTTGCTCGTCTACGCGAAGCCGCCGATCGGGAGCGGAGATATCGTCCGTAAACGACACCGAAAAAGTCGGCGACGGCATCGGCGGCCAGTCGGGACCGCATGGTGGCGAACATGTCGAAGGCGTGGTGGGCGTTGGGAAGCTCGGCGTAGCTGACGCTAGGGGCCCCGGCCTCGCGCAGCGCGGCGCAGAAGGTCCGGGCCTGCAGGCTGGGGATCACCGAATCGTTCTCGCCGTGCAACACAAAGAACGGCGGCGCGTGACGGTGCACATGTGAAATCGGTGACGCCGATTCGAACAATGCCGGTTGGTCGGCGTAGCGCGCTTGCATCACGAAATGCTCGAGAAACGGGAGCATCATTTCGTGCATTTTCTTGACATCGGTCAGGTCGTAGACACCGTAATACGGTGCCGCCGCCTGAACGGTGGTGTCGGCATCCTCGAAGCCGGGCTGCAGCCGCTCGTCGTTAGCCGTGAGCGCGGCTAACGAGGCCAAGTGTCCGCCGGCGGAGCCGCCCGTCACCGCGATGAAGTCCGGGTCGCCACCGTAGTCGGCGATATTCTCGCGGACCCAGGCCAGCGCCCGCTTGACGTCGATGATGTGCGCCGGCCACGCGCTGCGCGGACTCTTGCTGTAATCGATGGACACGCAGATCCAGCCCAGCTCGGCCATCCGACCCATCAGCGGATATGCCTGCGGCCGTTTGCCGTTGACGGTCCATGCACCGCCCGGGATCTGTACCAGCACCGGTGCCCGGTCGCCCGCCTTCATGTCCGGATGGCGCCAGATGTCCAGCAGGTGGTCGCGACCGTCCGGGCCGTAGGCGATGTCCGATGTCTGCGCCGCGTAGCGGCGACGGTGCCCGGTCGCCTCCAATAGGCCCGCGCGGCGCGCGCACGCCGGGTCCTCGGTGATCGGATGACGAGCCCTTTTTCGATATTGCGGTCCAAAGGAGTCGGCCAGCGCGGCGGTGAGGATGTGATCAGCGCGCTGCGCCGCCCAGCCCGTCGCAACCCGGCCGACCGACAGCGGCATCACCCCGGACAGCGCATGCCCGGTGACCACGTGCGGGGGAAATTCGGCCGATAGCCATTCGGCCACAAAGCGCACGACGGTCGGCGACCCGCGGAGAAGCAGCGAGCCGGTCCGGTAAGCACCCATCGGCCCGGACGCCAGCTGCAGTCCGTATCGCAGCACCTCGGCGCTGGCCCGCGAGTATCGGGCCCCTATGGCTACCGTCATGCCTGCCACTCCTCAACGTTGAGCACACGCAGCCGGTAGCGTACGTGTGTGGCGGGCCTCACGATAGCCGAATCACTGTTCCCGCCAACGACATTTCTCTCGGCGTTGCGCTCCTGGAGTTCACCTGCGGCGCCGTTGGCTACACTGACCTGGGCTTAGTAGTCTCGGGGCCCCCGTAGCTCAGCTGGACAGAGCACATGACTTCTAATCTTGTGGTCGCAGGTTCGAGTCCTGCCGGGGGCGCAAGATGCCACTGTGGCAAATGCGGTCTATGTGGCAGAAGTTTTGCGGAGGTGTGCGGTGTCCCAGCCCGATCGGATCTTGTTCCGCGTGGACAACCATGTCGCGCTGATCACCGTCAATGACCCCGATCGACGCAACGCCGTCACCGACGAGATATCGAAGCAGCTGCGGACCGCGGTGGAACGAGCCGAAGCCGACCAGGACGTCCACGCCGTCGTCGTTACCGGCGCCGGCAAAGCATTCTGCGCCGGCGCCGACCTGAGTGCGTTGGGCAGTGCAGCAAAGGAGGGACTGCTGCGGATCTACGACGGCTTCATGGCCGTCGGCAAGTGCACGCTGCCCACGATCGCCGCCGTCAACGGCCCCGCCGTCGGCGCAGGCCTGAACTTGGCGCTGGCGGCCGATGTGCGCATCGCCGGGCCGAACGCGTTGTTCGACGCGCGTTTTCAGAAGCTCGGTCTGCATCCCGGCGGCGGCGCGACGTGGATGCTGCAGCGCGCGGTCGGGCCGCAGGCGGCCCGTGCGGCCTTGCTGTTCGGTATGCGCTTCGACGCGGAATCGGCTGTGCGGCATGGGCTGGCGCTCAGCATCGCCGACGACCCGGTGGCCGCGGCCTTGGAGCTGGCGGCCGGGCCCGCGGCCGCCCCCCGCGAGGTCGTGCTCGCGACGAAGGCCACCATGCGGGCGACGGCCAGCCCGGGGTCGCTCGACACCGAGCAGCACGAAGCCGCCAAAAACATCGAACTCGGGCCGCAAGTCACCTCGATTCAGTCACCGGACTTCGCGGCCCGGCTGGCCGCAGCGCAACGTAAGTGAGCGCGACCGCTACAGATCGAGCAGCGCCGTCTCCGGTGATTCGATCAGCCGGCGCAGCTCCCCCAAAAACTGCGCCACGTTGGCGCCGTCAGCGACCCGGTGGTCGAACACGCAGGTCAGGGTCATCTGAGGGCGTACGACGACGGTGTCGTCGAGCGCCACGGGCCGCGGTTTGAGAGAGCCCATGCCCAGGATGGCGGCCTCCGGATAGTTGATCACTGGCACCCCGTCATCGAGCCCGAGCGCCCCGAAGTTCGACACGGTAAACGTCGAGCCCGCGAGCTCAGCCGGTTTCAGGGTGCCCGCGCGGGCGTCCCGAATCAGCCGCTCGACGCATTCAGCGAGTTCACGGGTGGTCTTATCCTGCGCGTCAGCCACCACCGGGACCAGCAGACCGCGGGGCGCGGCGACGGCGAAACCCAGATGGATCGCGTGATGGGAGTGCACCTGCGGACCGTGCGAGCCGTCAACCCATGTCGAGTTGAGAATCTTGTTGTGCGCCAATGCGATTACCAAAAGCCGTAGCGTGAGTACGAACGGCGAGATGGCGTCATCGGCTAGGCGCACCAAGGCTGTGCAGTCGACCTGGACGCTGGCATGTGCATCAGGAATGTTGCTGCGCGACAGTGTCATCCGCTCTGCCATATGCGCGTGGACCCCGCGCACTGGCAACACGTCGTATGACACTCCGGGTCGCTGGGCGCCGACACCCGCGGCCGCCAACACCGCCTCCCGGCTGACCAGGCCGTCTGCGCCCGGCTCGACATTACCCAGATCGACGAGCAGCTCGGCGGCCAGTTTCCGCACGGAGGGTTTGGCTTTCGGACGTCGTCGGCTGGTGTCCAGTGCGTCATCGGCCCCGTATCCGACGAGTACCGGCCTGCGCGTGGACAATGCACCGTTGGACGCGCCGGCGTCCTGCATCGCACCCGGCGCGGTATCGATACGTACCAGCAGCGATCCGACGGCCAGCACGTCACCTTCTCCCCCACGCAACTCCACGATCTTGCCGGCATACGGGCTGGGGATCTCGACTTCGGCCTTGGCGGTCTCGACCGAACACAACGGTTGGTTGAGTTCGACGTCATCACCAACTGCGACGCGCCAGCAGGACAGCGTCACCTCTTCGAGGCCCTCGCCGAGGTCGGGAACGATGAAGGCCTTGACGCGGTCGTTGTCGGCGGGCGTAGTCACGGCAGTTCCAGCACGCGCTCGACGCAATCGAGCAGTCGATCGGGACCGGGTAGCCACAGCTTCTCGAGCCTGGCCGGTGGATAAGGGGTGTCAAACCCGCAGGCGCGCAACACCGGTGCTTCGAGTTCGTAGAAAAGCTCTTCTTGGATCCGGGCAGCCAGACCTGCGCCGTAGCCCAGGCTCCGCGGGCCCTCGTGCAGCACTACGCACCGACCGGTGCGGCGGATCGATGCGGCTACGGTGTCGAAATCCAGCGGGACCAGGGACCGCAGGTCGACAACCTCGAGGCTCCAATCACGTTGCTGAGCAGCCATTTCAGCCGCTGACAGTGCCGTGCCCACCAGGCCGCCGTAGGTCAGCACCGTGACGTCGGTGCCGGCGCGACGCACCGCAGCGCGCCCGATCGGAAGCCCTGGATGGGCGGTGTCGACGACCTCACGACCCCAGTAGCGCCGCTTGGGCTCTAAGAACATCACCGGGTCCGGACAGGCGATAGCGTGGCGCAGCAGCCAGTAGGCGTCTGACGGTGTGGACGGCACCACAACCTTGAGGCCCGCGGTGTGCGCCCAGTAGGACTCGGTGGATTCCGAATGATGCTCGACCGCACCGATTCCGCCGAACGACGGTATCCGCACGGTGACCGCCATGTTGATTTCGCCGCGGGTACGGGTTCGATACTTCGCCAGGTGGCTGACCACCTGATCAAAGGCGGGATAGGAGAAGCCGTCGAACTGGATCTCGGGCACCGGCACGAAGCCCCGGAGCGCCAAGCCGACGGCGATGCCGATCACCGCGGACTCGGCCAGCGGGGTATCGAAACAGCGCTGCGGGCCGAATGTCGCGGTAAGTCCTTCGGTCACCCGGAAAACACCGCCGAGTGTCGCCACGTCCTCACCGAAAACCAGCACCCGGTCGTCGCCGGCCATCGCATCGTGTAGTGCCCGGTTGAGCGCCTGGACCATCGTCAGCGGCGTCGCGGTGAACACGTCCGCGGTCGAACGGGTGGGGGGTTCGGCGATCTGCGTCATCACACCTCCCGGCAGATTTCCGTGCGCAACTGCCGGCGCTGCGCTTCGAGTCCCGGCGTCATTTCCGCGTACACCGAAGTGAAGACCTCGTCGACGTCGATGTCGGGGGCCGCGGACACCGCGTCGCGCAGATCGGCGCGCAGCCGCCTGCAGCGTGCGGCGACCCGGTCTTGCAGCCGCTCCGACCACAGTCCCTGGTGCTCCAGGTAATTCCGGTAGCGCGGAATCGGGTCCAGCAGCTGCCACCGATCCAGTTCTTCCTGGCTGCGATATCGCGTCGGATCATCCGATGTGGTGTGCGGGCCGAGCCGGTAGGTGATCGCCTCGATCAACGTCGGACCGCCGCCGGCTCTGGCCCGGGCTGCGGCTTCGGCCACCACCGCGTAACACGCCAGCACATCGTTGCCGTCCACCCGAACACCGGGCATGCCGTATCCGATCGCCTTGTGCGCGATGGAAGGTGCGGCCGTCTGGCTGCTCAGCGGCACCGAGATCGCCCACTGGTTGTTCTGCACATAGAACACACATGGCGCTTTGAAGACCGCCGCAAAGTTGAGCGCTTCGTGCACGTCGCCCTCGCTGGTGGCGCCGTCGCCGAGAAAGGCCACCGTCATCGAGTCCTCGCCGAGGCGCTGGGCCGCCATGGCCGCGCCGACGGCATGCAACGTCTGGGTGCCGATCGGAACCGATATCGGGGCGCAGCACTTCTTGATGAAATCCAGCCCGCCATGCCATGTTCCGCGCCAGGCGGCGCCGACGTGGCCGGGTGGGATGCCACGCACGAGGTAGACGCCCAATTCGCGGTACTGTGGAAACAACCAATCGGTCTTGCGCAGGCAAGCGGCAGCACCGACCTGTGCCGCCTCTTGGCCGCAGCACGACGCGAACAGCGCTAATTCACCCTGACGTTGCAAGTTGACGAATTCGGCGTCCACATCGCGGGTGACCACCATCATCTCGTAGAGCCAGCACAGTGTCTCGGCCGGAAGCTCACGGTTGTAACGGAATTCCGCGGTTGGCGTCCCGTCCGGCGCGACGAGCTGCACCGGCTCGATTTCGACCGTCATCGGTGTGAGAGCAGCTTCAGTCATACCGCCTCCAACCATCGGTCGGCGCGGGTGTACGGCGCGTCGAAGCAAACCCCAAGACCGGTGCCGCTACGAGCTGATGTCAGCCCCTAGCTGCACAATTCGTTCGGCTCGCCGCAACACGGGCGCATCTACCATTATGCCCTCGAATGCGAAGACGCCGCGCTCATCGGCGGCGGCGGCGAGTACGTGTCGCGCCCACTGCACCTGGTCGGCGGACGGCGCGTACCCGGCCCGGATCACAGGGATCTGCGTGGGGTGGATGGCAACCTTCGCGTCGAAGCCCACCGCCACCGCGTCGTCGACTTCAGCGCGCAGCCCGTCGAGGTTCTTGATGTCGAGGTAGACCGAATCCAGCGCAAGTCGGCCGTGCGCCTTGGCGGCCAGCAGGGATTGCGAGCGGACGTGGCGGGCGACCTCGCGGTATGTCCCGTCCGGGTAGCGGTTGGCCGTTCCGCCGAGCACCGCGAACAAATCCTCGGCACCCCACATCACCGCGATGGCGTTGTCCACGGATACCGTTTCGGTGACGACGAGGGCACCCATCGGCGATTCGACCAGCACGACCACATTCAGCGGCGCCAGCGCGCTAACCTGTTCGGGTGCTTCACATTTAGGCAACATAACCGTGTCGTAGTCCGTGCGCTCAAGTACCGCCAGGTCGAGTTGCTGATCGGCGGTGCCGAACTGATTGACGCGCACCACGGTGCGGGCCGGATCGAGCGGCACGTCGACCAGCGCTTCGCGGGCGGCAGGGCGGTCGGCAGCGGCACATCCGTCCTCGAGGTCAAGAATAACGATATCCGCTGCAGCAGCGGCTTTTTCGTAACGTTCCGGACGGTCGGCCGGGCAGAAAAGCCATGCCGGGCCGGGATTTTGCAGGCCCATCAGTCGGTTGCCTCGGCCGGCCGCATGCGGACCATGGTCTTGCGGCTCGCGGTGGCCACCACGTCACCGTGCTGATTTCGACCGGTATGCGCAAACGTCACAATGCCTTCCCCGGGACGGCTCTTCGATGTCCGCTTCTCGGTGATGACGGTCTCGGCGTAGAGCGTGTCGCCGTGGAACAGCGGCTTCGGGAAAGCGATTTCGGAGAAACCGAGATTGCCCACAATGGTGCCCTGGGTCAGCTGCGCGACCGACAATCCGACCAGGGTCGACAGGGTGAACATCGAGTTCACCAATCGCTGATTGAACGGCGGCAGCGCGTCGGAGAATGCGGCATCCAGATGCAGCGCTTGGGTATTCATGGTCAACGTGGTGAAGAGGACATTGTCGGCTTCGGTGATGGTGCGCCCCGGCCGGTGCAGATACCGCACGCCCGTCTCGAATTCTTCAAACCACAACCCGCGCTGGATTATCTCGCGCACTTCATCACTCACAGACCGGCCTCCCGCGCGATCAGCATCAACTGCACCTCGGTGGTGCCCTCGCCGATTTCCAAGATCTTGCTGTCCCGGTAGTGGCGGGCCACGACGAATTCATTGATAAACCCGTAGCCGCCGTGGATTTGGGTAGCGTCACGCGCGTTGTCCATCGCCGCCTCGCTGGCCACCAACTTGGCGATGGCCGCCTGCTTTTTGAACGGCTTGCCGGCCAGCATCAGCGCCGCAGCGTCGTAATAGGCGGTGCGAGCCGTGTGCGCACGGGCCTCCATCCGCGCGATCGTGAATGCGATCGATTGATATCGGCCGATCGGTTGACCAAACGCTTCGCGTTCCTTCGCGTACTTGACGCTCTCGTCGACGCAACCCTGCGCGGCTCCGGTGGACAACGCGGCGATCGCGATGCGGCCCTCGTCGAGTATGCGCAAGAAATTGGCATACCCGCGACCGCGTTCACCGAGCAGGTTCTCCTCGGGTACACGCGCGTCGTCGAAGCTCAGCGGATGGGTGTCCGAGGCGTTCCAGCCCACCTTGTTATAGGCCGGCTCCACGGTGAACCCCGGCGTGGGTACCGGGACCAAGATCGATGAAATCTCCTTTTTGCCGTCCCGCTCGCCGGTGACCGCCGTGACGGTCACCAACTTGGTGATGTCGGTGCCGGAGTTGGTGATGAACTGCTTGGACCCGTTGATCACCCAATGGCCGTCGTCGAGGCGCGCGGTGGTTTTGGTGGCGCCGGCATCGGTGCCGCCGCCCGGCTCGGTCAGCCCGAACGCGCCCAGTGCAGCACCACTTGCCAACTGCGGCAGCCATTCCCGCTTCTGCGCCTCGGTGCCGAATCGGTACACGGGCATGGCGCCCAGTGAAACACCGGCCTCCAGCGTGATCGCGACGCTTTGGTCGACCTTGCCCAATTCCTCAAGTGCCAGGCACAGGGCGAAGTAGTCGCCGCCCATCCCGCCGAACTCCTCCGGGAAGGGCAGACCGAACAGCCCCATGTCCGCCATGCCGGCGACCACCTCGTAGGGGAACGAGTGCTCGGCGTCGTGCTGCGCGGCTACCGGTGCGACGACGCTCTGGGCGAAATCACGGACCGTCTTGGCCAGTTGTTGGTACTCGTCCGGCAATGTCCCGGTGGACAGGAAGTCAGACATTCGCGCCGTCCTCTGCATTTGCGTTGCTATTCACAATGATCCGGGCCAGCGGCTGGCCCACCTTGACTTGGTCGCCTACCGCGACGAGGAGGTCGACCACACCGTCGACGGGTGCCGTTAACGCGTGCTCCATCTTCATCGCCTCGACCGTCACGACCACGGCCCCGGCCTCGACTTGCGCCCCGTCGTCGACACTTACCGCCACTACCGCCCCTGGCATCGGGCTGGCCAACTCGGCGTCGCCGGTGTGCTCGTCCTCCGGGCGCACCGGCGCTTCCCGAACCTCCTCGAGCACCGCGACGGTACCGCGCCCGGCCAGCCAGATCTTCCTGTCAGCCGTCGCGACGATGTACTCAGTACGGAGCCCGTCCACTGTCACCGTGAGCCGGGCGTCGGTCAGATCGGCTAGCAGCGAATGAGATTCGCCATCCTCGATGCGTACTTCGGCAGATCCCGGGGAGCCCGTGATGTGGACGTGATCGGTACGCTCGCCGGCGCGGAGCCGGACGCTGACCGGCGCTCTGGCCCCGACGCGCCAGCCAGAGGGCACTTCCCACAGGTCAGCGCCCGGTGCGGGGAAAAGCCGCAACCAATGGAAGGCTGCCGCCGCGATGAACAGCTCGTCGCCGACCGGCGCCGCGGCGAAATCCCCAGCCCGTCGGTCCAACAGCCCGGTGTCAAGCCGACCCGCGATGACGTCGGGATCGGCGAGCAGGAACCGGGCGAACTCGACATTGGTGACCACGCCGAGTACCGCCGTGTCCGCCAGAGCCCCATCGAGAGCGCGCAACGCCGCAGCGCGATCCGCGCCGTGCGCAACGACTTTCGCCAGCATCGGGTCGTAATCGCTGCCCACGACCATTCCCGCGGACAGGCCCGAGTCAACCCGCACACCGGCCGCGTCCGGTTCCACCACCGCCAGCACGTCGCCACCGGTCGGCAGGAAGCCGTGCGCGGGATCCTCAGCGTAGACACGCGCTTCAATCGCGTGCCCGTGCAAGGTGATATCGGCCTGGCTAATGGTCAGCTTCTCCCCCGCTGCGATCCGGACCTGCCACTCGACCAGATCCCAGCCCGTCACCATCTCGGTGACCGGGTGCTCGACCTGCAGCCGGGTGTTCATCTCCATGAAGAAGAACTCGTCGGGCCGCTCCGCCGACACGATGAACTCCACCGTGCCGGCACCGGTGTAATCCACGCTGCGGGCGGTGTCGCATGCCGCGGCACCGATTCGTGCCCGGGTCGCGGCGTCCAGCAGCGGCGAGGGCGCTTCTTCGATGACCTTCTGGTGTCGCCGCTGCAGACTGCACTCACGTTCTCCGAGATGCACAACATTGCCGTAGCTATCGGCCAGCACCTGAACTTCGATATGCCTGGGGCGCAAAACAAATCGCTCGAGAAAAAGAGTGTCATCGCCGAACGCAGCCGCCGATTCCCGGCGAGCGCTGACCAGCGTGGCGGGCAGGTCAGCGGGTTGCTCGACCATCCGCATGCCCTTGCCACCGCCTCCGGCGGACGGCTTGACCAGGACCGGGTAGCCGATCTGGTCGGCGGCGGCGATAAGTTCATCGTCGGTCAGTCCAGGCCGCGCGATCCCGGGAACGACGGGCACCCCGAACTCCGACACGGTGCCCTTGGCGGCGATCTTGTCGCCCATGGTTTGAATCGCACTCACCGGCGGACCGATGAATGTCACCCCCGCCGATGCCAACGCGGCCGCGAAATCTGCATTCTCCGAAAGGAATCCGTAACCCGGGTGTACGGCCTGGGCGCCGGTGCGCACAGCCGCGTTGACGACCGCGGGAATGTTGAGATAGCTGTCGCGCGCAGGCGCTGGGCCGATTGCGACCGCCAGGTCGGCCGCGGCGACATGGCGGGCGGTGGTGTCGGCGTCGCTGTAGACGGCCACCGCCCGGATACCCATCGCCTTCAGCGTGCGGATCACCCGGACGGCGATCTCACCCCGGTTGGCGACCAAAACGGTACGGAAGCCCTCTGAAATCATCTCGACATCACATCCTGAACACGCCGTAGGAGACCGGTTCGACAGGCGCATTGGCCACTGCCGAAAGTGCAAGACCGACAACTGTTCTGGTATCGGCGGGATCGATCACGCCGTCGTCCCAGAGCCGCGCCGTCGAGTAGTACGGATTGCCCTGCTGTTCGTACTGTGCGCGGATGGGAGCTTTGAAGGCTTGTTCCTCCTCAGCGGTCATTTCCCCGCGGACCGTTGCCAGCACGGAGGCCGCCTGCTCACCACCCATGACCGAGATTCGGGCGTTGGGCCACATCCACAGGAAGCGCGGCGAATACGCCCGTCCACACATCGAGTAATTGCCCGCACCATAGGACCCGCCGATCACCACGGTGAGCTTGGGCACTCGTGCACACGCGACCGCGGTCACCATCTTTGCGCCGTGTTTGGCGATGCCACCGGCCTCGTAATCGCGGCCGACCATGAACCCGGAAATGTTCTGCAAGAACAACAACGGGACCAACCGTTTATCGCACAGCTCGATGAAATGCGCACCCTTGAGCGCGGATTCGGAGAACAGCACGCCATTGTTGGCGACGATGCCGACCGGATGGCCGTGGATGTGCGCGAATCCCGTGACGAGTGTGTTGCCGTATTCGGCTTTGAATTCCACGAATTCGCCCCCGTCGACAATCCGGCTGATGACGTCGTGCACGTCGTAGGGAATTCGCGGATCCACTGGGACAACGTCGTAGAGCTCGCTTTGGTCGGCGATCGGATCCACGGTGGGCCGCACATCCCAGGCGCGCGGTCCGCGCGGTCCCAGCGTGGAGACGATCCGGCGGATGATGTTCAGCGCGTCGCGGTCGTCGTGCGCGAGATGATCGGTGACGCCCGAGGTCTTGGAGTGCAGATCGCCGCCGCCGAGCTCCTCGGCGGTGACCACTTCCCCGGTGGCGGCTTTCACCAACGGCGGGCCGCCGAGGAAGATGGTGCCCTGGTTGCGGACGATCACCGCTTCGTCGCTCATTGCCGGTACGTAAGCGCCACCGGCGGTGCAGGATCCGAGCACGGCAGCGATCTGCGGGATGCCCTCAGAGCTGAGTTTGGCCTGGTTGTAGAAGATCCGGCCGAAATGGTCGCGGTCCGGGAACACTTCGTCTTGACGGGGCAGGAAGGCACCGCCGGAGTCGACGAGGTAGATGCAGGGCAGCCGATTCTGTCCGGCGATCTCCTGGGCGCGCAGGTGCTTTTTGACCGTAATCGGGTAGTAGGTGCCGCCTTTGACCGTCGCATCGTTGGCCACGATCATGCATTCGCGGCCAGAAATCCGGCCGATGCCGGTGATGATGCTTGCGCCGGGGCATTCGTTGTCGTACATGCCGTCGGCGGCCAGCGGCGCAATTTCGAGCAACGGGCTGCCCGCATCGAGCAAGCCGTTGACGCGGTCGCGGGGCAGTAGTTTGCCGCGCTCGACGTGGCGTGTGCGAGCACGTTCCGGGCCACCCAGCGCGGCCGCGGCCAGCTTCTCGCGCAGCTGCGCGACCAGCGCGGCGTGCGCTTCGCGGTTTTCCGCCGGAGAGGTCATGGAGTGCGCCAATTTCGGTTAATGGTCACTAACTCGTGATATGTTAGTGGTGATTAACCGAAGTGTCCAGCACGGGTTGTCGAGGGAGGCCCTCATGGCAGTGCCTGCTTCGGCGGCCCACGCCAAGGCGCCGAACGGCCGGACTCGACGCAAATCGGACCGGCGCTTGCAACTGCTGTCGGCCGCCGAGCGGCTGTTCGCCGAACGCGGGTTCCTGGCTGTGCGGCTCGAAGACATCGGCGCCGCCGCGGGAGTCAGCGGCCCGGCGATCTACCGGCACTTCCCCAACAAGGAGTCGCTGCTGGTCGAGTTGCTGGTGGGCATCAGCACGCGCTTGCTTGCCGGCGCGCGGGAAGTCCGATCGCGCGAGGCCGCCGCCGACGCGGCGCTCGACGGGTTGATCGACTTCCACCTCGACTTCGCGCTGAGCGAACCGGATCTCATTCGGATTCAGGACCGCGACCTCGCGCATCTGCCGGCCGCAGCGGAACGGCAGGTGCGCCGGGCGCAGCGCCAGTATGTGGAGGTCTGGGTCGGGGTGCTGCGCGAATTCGAGCCCGGCCTCGCCGAGGCCGACGCCCGGCTGATGGCGCACGCGGTGTTCGGGCTGCTCAACTCGACTCCGCATAGCTTGAAGCCTGCAGACGGTCGTGGGGCGCGGTCACGCGCGGTGATGCGGGCGATGACGGTTGCCGCGCTAACCGTCGACGCTTCCCGGCAGTGACGCTCTTGCTCAATTTGAGCCACAGCTGATCGGCCGGCCGTATTCTCACCGTCAACCTGCTAACGCTCGATTGCCGTCGATCGATGGCCTTCATGCAGGGTGCGAGAGGACTTCGATGAGTCCCGAGTACGACGTGATCGTGATCGGATCGGGTTTCGGCGGATCGGTTACCGCTCTTCGCTTGAGCGAGAAGGGATATCGCGTCGGCGTGCTCGAGCAGGGAGGGCGCTGGCGGGCGGAGGACTACCCTCCCGACAGCGTGCCCATGCGAAAGACTTTGTGGCAGCCCTATTTCGGCCTCACTGGCCCGCTGCGAATCACCGTTTTGAAGAACGTCGCGATCCAGTCGGCCGTTGGCGTCGGTGGCGGTTCACTCGTCTACGGCAACGTTCTCTACGAACCGCCGAAGCAGTTCTACAACGATCCGCAATGGGCTTCGATCACGGACTGGAAGGCCGAACTGGCGCCGTACTACGAGCAGGCCAAACGAATGCTCGGCGTCGCGACCAATCCGAGGTTGACGCCTGCAGACGACGTGTTCAAGGCGGTTGCAGACGACTTGGGTATCGCCGACACCTTTCACCCGACCCAGGTGGGCGTGTTCTTCGGCGAGCCCGGCAAGACGGTTTCGGACCCGTACTTCGGTGGCATCGGACCAGACCGTGCCGGCTGCGTCTTCTGTGGGCGCTGCATCAATGGATGCGCGCACAATGCCAAGAACACCCTCGAACGAAACTACCTGTACCTGGCGGAATTGGCGGGCGCGCAGGTTCACCCGACGACAACCGTCGTCGACGTCCGTGAATCGCCTGACGGCGGTTATCGGGTTGAAACCGTCGAAACTGGGCGGTGGACACGTAAGCGACACCGGACCTGGCGCGCCGATCAGGTGGTGTTCTCGGCCGCCGCGCTCGGCACGCAGAACTTGCTCCATCGACTGCGGGCCAACGGTTCCCTACCCCGGATCTCGGCGCGGTTGGGCGAACTGGCGCGGACCAACTCGGAGGTCAGCCTGCTGGCGACCTCGCGGACCCGTACGGATTTGGCCCACGGTGTGGCCGGGACGTCATCGATCCACCCCGATGCGAACACGCACATCGAAGCCTTCCGCCTCGGCAGGGGCAGCAACTGGGGATTTCTACTCACCACCACCCTGGTCGACGGCGACCGGCACCGTCTCACAAGATGGATGTTGACGAACCTGCGCCACCCGGCTGCGTTCGCCCGCTCGTTCAATGCTCAGAGCGCCTCCGACCGAACGATATCCGTGCTTGTGATGCAGGATTTGAACAATTCGCTGACCACCTACCTGAAACGCGGCCTTTTCGGCGCGAAGATGACCTCCCGACAAGGAGTGGGCGCGCCCAATCCGAACTGGAATCCGGTCGGCAATGACGTAGTCCGACGTGCTGCAGAAAAGATCGATGGTGACCCTCGCGGCTATTACTTCGATGTCGTCAACCGCCCGACTACGGCGCATTTCATCGGCGGCTGCCCTATCGGCGATTCAGCGACCACCGGTGTCGTCGACCCTTACCAGCGGCTGTACGGGTATCCGGGCCTGCACATCATCGATGGTTCGACGATCACGGCCAACCTCGGCGTGAACCCTGCTCTCACAATCACGGCGCAGTCGGAGCGTGCGGTCGCGCTCTGGCCCAACAAGGGTGAACTCGACCCGCGTCCTCCACTCGGCTCCGCCTATCAGCGGGTCTCCCCGGTCCGGCCGCGCAATCCGATCGTGCCCCAAAGCGCACCGGGGGCGCTTCGGCTTTCGGCGATCTAACTCAGTCGCTGAGCGGATGCTCGGCGCCGGACGTCGCGCGTTAGGTACCCTGCCAACATGAGGTGGGCATGAACGATCCACGTCGGTCCGAGCACACCCGTTCGGCTCAAGAGTGGACCGAGGAAACCCGACGACTACGTCAGCCTTATCCGCAGTACGTCGACCCGGCCTACAGCGGGCAGTCGTCCTATTCGCCCCCCTACTACACCGGCTCGTCACCCAACGCAAACGCAAACCACCCGACCGACAAGATTCCTCAGTACTGGCTACACGGTCAGCCTCCGCCGGACCAGCCACCAGAAGAACCCCCACCTGGGCGGCCGAAAGCACCACGCTGGTTGTGGATCGCCGCAGCCGCGGCGGTGCTGCTGGTCTCGGCACTGGTCATCGCGCTGGTGCTCGCCAATGGCACGGCAAGAAAGCAGAACGCGGTGCCCGCGCTGCCGGCGATGCCGAGTTCAGAAAATCCGCCGTCATCCAATCCGGCGTCGCCCTCCCCGTCCGCCAGCGCGTCCGCGCCGCCCAGCACCGAGACCAGCGAGCCCGGCAACGCTAGCGCGATGCAGACCGTGGACTACAACGTCAACGGCGAAGGCCGGGCGATCAGCATCACCTATGTGGACAACGACGGGATGATGCAGACCGAATTCAACGTCCCGTTGCCGTGGAGCAAGGAAGTCAGCCTGCCGGCGTCGGGAAACGCCAAGGCCAATATCACGATCATCAATATCGGCCACGATGTCACCTGTTCACTGACCGTAGACGGGGTCGAGGTCACCGAGCGAACCGGTGTTGGCCTGACGGTGTGCAACACATCGAGCTGAGGCCGACTCAACCCACATCGACGATGAGGGCGCGGTGCGGGGCACGCACCATCAACAAGCCGAGCAGCCCGACACCCATGACCAGACACAGCCCGCCCATGCCCGCGCGGACGGCGCCGAACACGTCGACGAAGACCGAAAACAGCCAGGGCGCCACGAAAGACACCGCACGGCCGGTCATCGTGAAGAGGCCGAAAGCCACGCCTTCTTTGCCGTCGCTGGACATCCGCAGCAGCAGCGTGCGCGCCGACGCCTGCGCCGGACCGATGAACAGCGCCAGCAGCAGTCCGCAGACCCAGAACGCGCGCGGACCCGACAGGATCATCATGGTGAGCCCGGCCGCGATGATGCTGACCAATGATCCGATGATCACCCGCTTAGATCCGATCCGGTCGTCCAAGAACCCGCCGAGGACAGCGCCCAGCGCCGCCACCACGCTTGCGGCCACTCCGAAGATCAGCACGTCGGCCGGTGAGATCCCGTATGCATTGACGCCCAACACGCCCCCGAACGTGAATACGCCCGCTAGGCCGTCCCGAAAAATTGCCGCAGCCAGCAGGTAAAACACCAGGTTATGGTCTCGGCGCCACTCGGCGACCAGGTCCGTCCAGAGCTTGCGATAACCGCCCAACAAGCGCCGCGCGGGACTGAGAGCTTCGGCAGGCGAAGGCAGCCGGTGCGCGGTCAGCAACAGCGGCAGCGCGAACACCACGAACCACCCGGCGGCCAACAGCATCGCCATCCGGACGTTCATCCCGTCGCCGGCCGGTAGCCGCAGAAACCCGCGGGTGGCGCCGTTGCCGGCGATAGCGCCGAAGTAGACGACAAGCAGCAAGCCGACGCTGCCGACAAAAGCCGCGGCCAGCCCGAGCCCGGAGATCCGGCCGGAGTTCTGCGGCGTCGAGAGCTGGCGCAGCATGGCGTTGTACGGAACGCTGGCCAGATCGCCACACGCCGCAGCGGCAGCCAGCAATGCCAGTCCCGGCCACAGGTACTCCGGGCGGTCGCGGATCAGGCTCATCGTGCTCACCAGGCCCACCACCATGCCGGTCAGCACTGTCAGCACGACGCGGCGCCGCCGTGGATCCTCGACCCACACCCCGATCACCGGCGCCAGCACGGCGATCGACAACCCGGCGATCGCCAGCGCGCGACCCAGCCAACTCGCCGGCGTAGCACCACCGGGCAGCCCCTTGCCGACGGTCCCGGTCAGGTAGACCGAGAACACGAACGTCACCACGATCGAACTCACACCGGCGGCACCGGTGTCCCACAACGCCCATGCCAGTACTTGAGATCGCTCGGATCTGCGCGAGTCGTTACTGATGGAATCGATCATTGTTGGTCTGTCTACCATTGGCGCATGCCGGTACCCGCCCCCAGTCCCGACGCTCGTGCCGTTGTCACCGGAGCCTCGCAAAACATCGGCGAGGCACTGGCCACCGAACTGGCCCGCCGCGGCCACAGCCTGATCATCACTGCACGACGCGAGGACCTTCTCGCCACACTCGCCGGCCGACTGGTCGACGAATACGGGGTGGCCGTCGAAGTGCACCCGGCCGACCTCGGCGACCCCGCGGAACGGCAGAAACTGGTCGACGAGCTGGCCACCCGCAACATCTCGATCCTGTGCGCCAACGCCGGCACGGCAACCTTTGGTCCGGTCTCCACACTCGACCCAGCCGTGGAACGGGCGCAGGTCCAGCTCAACGCGATCGCCGTGCACGACCTCGTGCTCGCCGTGCTGCCGGGAATGGTTGAGCGAAAGGCCGGCGGCATCTTGATTTCCGGCTCGGCGGCAGGCAATTCACCGATCCCCTATAACGCCACCTACGCGGCCACCAAGGCGTTCACGAACACGTTCAGCGAGTCGTTGCGCGGCGAATTGCGAAAGTCCGGTGTGCACGTCACGCTGCTGGCGCCCGGTCCGGTGCGCACCGAACTGCCAGATCCGGCCGAAGCTTCGATCGTCGAGAAGCTGGTACCGGACTTCCTCTGGATCTCCACCGAGTACACCGCCAAAAAATCGCTAGATGCCTTGGCGCGCAACAAGATGCGTGTTGTACCCGGCGTGACGTCCAAGGCCATGTCGGTGGCAAGTCAGTACGCGCCACGCGCCATCGTCGCGCCGATCGTCGGAAGCTTCTACAAGAAGATGGGCGGCTGACCTACCGGCGGCGACGAC
>Ga0335075_10005573_pt1 | contig 19510 bp, 15 predicted proteins | sample Lox_Sample_24_FD_206723 | JGI IMG/M metagenome (GOLD analysis project Ga0335075, IMG submission 206723) | Soil microbial communities from Loxahatchee National Wildlife Refuge, Florida, United States - Lox_Sample_2.4 | ecosystem: Environmental > Terrestrial > Soil > Wetlands | place: USA...
ACATACATCATCGGCCGGATTTCGATCGCCTCGCCCACCGCGACCGGACGCCGCTCGATCTTGTGCATGCCAAGAATGCCGGATTGCGGCGGGTTCAGGATCGGCGTCGACAAGAGCGAGCCGTAGACGCCGCCATTCGAAATCGTGAAGGTTCCGCCCGACAATTCCTCGATCGACAATTTCCCGTCACGCGCCTTGCGGCCGAGGGCGGCGATCGTCTTCTCGATGTCGGCGAAGCCCATGCGATCGGCATCGCGCAGCACCGGCACGACGAGGCCGTGCTCGGTGCCGACCGCGACCCCGATGTCGTAATGCTCCTTGTAGACGATGTCGTCGCCGTCGATCTCGGCATTGACGCCGGGTGTCTCGCGCAGGGCGATGATCGCGGCCTTGACGAAGATCGACATGAAACCGAGCCGGACCCCATGCTTCTTCTCGAATGCCTCGCGCCAGTGCTCGCGCCAGGCGATCGCCTCCTTCATGTCGATCTCGTTGAAGGTGGTCAGCATCGCCGCGGCGTTCTGCGCTGCTTTCAACCGTTCGGCGATCCGCCGGCGCAGCCGGGTCATACGCACCCGCACCTCGCGCTCGCCGGTCGTGGGGGACGCTGGCAAGGGAGGTGTTGACGGGGCAAACGCAGGCGGCGGGGAGGGTAGTGGCGCGGCCGGGGCGGGCGGTGGCAGCGGATGCGCCAACGCCGCGAGCACATCCGTTTTGGTGATGCGACGGCCGGGGCCGGTTGCCGCGATCGCTACGGCATCGAGCCCGTTTTCTTCGATCAGCTTGCGCACCGCCGGCCCCGCCCGCTCGAGAGCGGCACGGCTCTCGCCCGCCGGTCGTGGCGCACCGCCTTCCTGGGAGCTGGGCCCAGGTCGCAGCACCGGATGCCTGCCGCCATGATCGGCCGGCACGGCCTGCGGCTCCGCCGTCCGCTCCGGTTCCGCGCGCGCGAGGGCGGAGGTGGCCGCCATGGCGGCGGCGCCGTTCTCGATCCGGCCGAGCACCGCGCCGACCGGCAGGCTCGTTCCTTCCGCGGCGGTGATTTCGGCGAGCGTCCCGTCCGCGGGTGCGGGCACTTCGAGCGTCACCTTGTCGGTTTCGAGCTCGACCAGCGGCTCGTCGCGCGCGACCGCCTCGCCAGCGCGCTTCAGCCATTTCGCGACGGTCGCCTCGGTCACCGACTCGCCGAGGCTCGGCACCCTGATTTCGGTCGCCATCGCCGCCGCACCGGATCAGCTGGCGAGCGCCGAGGCGACGAGCCGCACCTGCTCCTCGACATGGCGCTTGAACAGCCCGGTTGCCGGCGACGCGGCCTCGGCGCGCCCGACAAAGCGCGGCCGCCTGGCGGCGATGTCGAGCCCGGCCAGAACCGCCTCGAGGCGGCGATCGACAAAATTCCAGGCACCCATGTTCTGCGGCTCTTCCTGGCACCAGACGATCTCGGCATTGCGCCACCGTGGCAGCAGCCTGGCGAGTGCCTCGGCCGGAAACGGATAGAGCTGCTCGATCCTGACGAGCGCGATCCGGTTGTCGCCGCTGTCGGCGCGCGCCTTCGCCAGATCGAAATAAACCTTGCCGCTGCATAAGACGACGCGGCGCACCGCATCATCCGCCGCGATCGAACCGGTTTCCGTGATGACCGGGCGAAAGCTGCTCCCCGGTCCCATCGCGTCGAGCCGCGAAGCGACCTCCCTCGCGCGTAGCAGCGATTTCGGGGTGAAGACAATGAGCGGCTTTCTGAAATTACGGCGGATCTGGCGGCGCAGCGCGTGAAAGTAGTTGGCGGCGGTAGTCAGGTTGCAGATTTGCAGATTGTCTTCGGCGCAGAGCTGCAAATAACGCTCGATGCGGGCCGAGGAATGCTCCGGACCCTGCCCCTCATAGCCGTGCGGCAGCAATAACACGAGCCCGCTCATGCGCAGCCATTTTGCTTCGCCAGCCGAGAGGAACTGGTCGATGATGACTTGCGCGCCATTGGCGAAATCACCGAATTGCGCCTCCCACAGCACCAGGGTCATCGGATCGGCGAGACTGTAGCCATATTCGAAGCCGACGACCGCCGCTTCTGAGAGCGGGCTGTCGATGATCTCGAACGGTGCCTGCCCAGCGCGGACATGATTGATCGGGACCCAGCGCGCCTCGCTCTCCTGATCGACTAGGATCGCGTGGCGGTGCGAGAAGGTGCCGCGCCCGCTATCCTGCCCCGACAGGCGCACATGCGTGCCCTCGGCACAGAGCGAGGCGATCGCCAGCGCCTCGGCGGTCGCCCAGTCGATGCCCTCTCCGGTTTCGAGGGCCGCGCGCTTGGCGTCGAGCTGCCGGGCAATCTTCGGGTTGAGACGAAAGCCCTCGGGGACGGCCACCAGCCCTTGCCCCAATTCGCGCAACAGCGCGGGCTCGACACCGGTAGCACAGCCGCTATCGCCATGCGGCGCCGGTTCGAGCCCGGCCCACGCACCTTCGAGCCAGTCCGCCTTGTTCGGCCGGTAATTCTCGGCCGCGGCGAACTCCTGTTCGAGCCGGGTGACAAACCGCGCCGCGATCGCCTCCGGCGCGCCCGCGGCGACGATGCCCTCGGTGACGAGACGCTCGGCATAAAGCTGCCGGGTGGTCGGATGGCGTGCGATCGTGCGGTACATCAAGGGCTGGGTGAAGGCCGGCTCGTCGCCCTCATTGTGGCCGTGACGCCGGTAGCAGAACAGGTCGATGACGACGTCCTTGTTGAATTCCTGGCGATATTCGGTGGCGATGCGCGCCACCGCGACGACCGCCTCGGGATCGTCGCCGTTGACGTGGAGGATCGGCGCCTGCACCCCCTTGGCGACATCCGAGGGGTAGGGGCTCGACCGCGCCGCTGCGGGTGCGGTGGTGAAGCCGATCTGGTTGTTGACGATGATGTGGATCGTGCCGCCGGTCGCAAACCCGGTCAGCTCCGACAATTCCAGGGATTCGGCGACCAGGCCCTGGCCGGCAAAGGCGGCGTCGCCATGCATCAGAATGCCGGCAACCTCGTTGCGCGCGCCGTCGCCGCGCTGGCGCTGCTTCGCCCGCACCTTGCCGAGCACGACCGGGTTTACGGCTTCGAGATGCGACGGGTTCGCCGCCAACGACAGGTGGATGCGGCACCCATCAATCTCGCGGTCGGCCGAGGTGCCGAGATGATATTTGACATCGCCCGAGCCGTGCACGTGTTCGGGATGCGTCGCGTTGCCCTGGAATTCGGAAAAGATCGCAGCAAACGGCTTGCCGACAAAATTGGCCAGCACATTGAGCCGCCCGCGATGTGGCATGCCGATCACGAATTCGCGGATGCCGAGCGCGGCACCGTGCCGCAGGATCGCCTCGAGCGCCGGCATCAAGGATTCGCCGCCTTCGATGCCGAACCGCTTGGTCCCGGTATAGCGGCGGTCGAGAAACCGCTCGAAGGTCTCGGCGACGGTCAGGATGTCGAGGATTTCTTTCTGTTCGGCCGCCGCCGGCGACGCCCGATGCGGCACCTCGAATTTCTGCTGGATCCAGGCGCGTTCGGCCGGGACCTGGATGTGCATGTATTCGACGCCGATCGTGCCGCAATAAGTCTGCCGCAGGATCGCAACGATCTCGCGCAGGCTGGCACGCTCGCGGCCGAAAATGCCGTTGATAAAGATGTCGCGGTCGAGATCGGCCTCGGCAAAGCCGTAGCTGCGCCAGTTGAGCTCCGGGTAGGGGCCGCGTTTTTCCAGACCGAGCGGGTCGAGATCGGCTTCGAGATGGCCGCGCACACGATAGGCGCGGATCAATTGCAAGGCGCGGATCGAGTCGGTCGTCGCCCGGCGCAGGCTGTCGATGCCGGGTGCAGGTCGGGGCGTGCTGCCGGCTTGCGGGGTGGTGGGCGCCCAGGGCGGAGCACGCAATTCGCCGAGCCCCGCCGCCGCGTCCTCGCCGAGCTCGGCGAAAAATCGCCGCCAGCTCTCGTCGACCGAGGCCGGATCGTCGAGAAAGCGCGCGTAGAGATCGGCGATAAATCCGGCATTGGCGCCGGAAAGAAATGTCGCACCGTCAGTATCAGCCATCCGCAAGCCTCCGAATTCCTTCTCTCGATTATCAAACTCGTGTGAGCTGGAGACCCGCCGCCTTCGACATCGGCTCTCACCCGGTGAAATATGGGGAGGCGCCGCCGCAAATCCGTTGCGAGTTAGCGTCTTCTGTCCTGCAAAAAGGCTGCGGGCGTGAGAATCGGGATGCCGTGGAACGGGTTCAAAGCCAGCAGATCGCCCTCGCTGCTCACAATCAGATCCGCTTACCCGCTTCCGGCCAGCTCCAGAAGTTTGTCGTCGGTCGGATCGCGGCAGGCAACGATCGGTTCAGTGATCGCGACCAACTCGGCTGAGGTCATCAGGCGCCGCAGCAAAACCCGCGTTCCGGCACCAATCAGCGGCACGAAACAGGATCGTGCCAGGGCTCGACTTCGTGCTGGACCTGCTCGATCAGCCGAGCGATATCATCGTCACCTAGGCCAGCCGCGATGACAAGCGGGTGCGCTTCTCGGCGGCCGGGGATAAGCTCGTCGGGTTCGATCGCGATCACGACACGATCATGCCGATCGAGGCCGCGGCGCACCAGTTCTGCGGCCACCTCGCCCACCGTAATCTCAATGACTTCGCCCTGTCGCGCCATCGCACTCCCTTTGTCAACCCCGCAGCACGTCGCGCATCGTGGTGCCGATCTCGGCGGGGGAGCGGGTGACGGTGACGCCGGCGCTCTGGAGCGCTTCGATCTTATCCTCGGCCCCGCCTCTGCCACCGGCGATGATCGCCCCGGCATGACCCATGCGCCGGCCAGAGGGTGCGGTGCCGCCGGCGATAAAGCCGACCATCGGCTTCTTGCGCCGGTCGGCTTTGAGGAACGCCGCACCATCCTCCTCGGCCGACCCGCCGATCTCGCCGATCATGATGATCGCCTGGGTCTCGTCATCGGCGAGAAACATCTCCAGCACCTCGACAAAATTGGTGCCGTTGACCGGATCGCCGCCGATACCCACACAAGTCGACTGGCCGAGCCCGACCGCACTCGTCTGCGCCACCGCCTCGTAGGTCAGCGTGCCCGAGCGCGAGACGATGCCGATCGGCCCGCGGCGGTGGATGTGCCCCGGCATGATGCCGATCTTGCATTCGTCGGGAGTGATGACCCCCGGGCAATTGGGTCCGATCAGCCGCGTCCTGGTGCCGGAAAGCGCGCGCTTGACCCGCACCATGTCGATCACCGGGATGCCCTCGGTGATGCAGGCGACGAGCGGGATTTCGGCATCGACCGCTTCGAGGATCGCATCGGCTGCGTAGGGCGGCGGCACATAGATGACGCTGGCGTCGCAGCCGGTCTTGGCGCGCGCCTCGTGCACGGTGTTGAAGACCGGCAGGTCGAGATGCCGCGTCCCGCCTTTGCCCGGCGTCACCCCGCCGACCATCTTCGTGCCATAGGCGATCGCCTGCTCCGAGTGGAACGTGCCCTGCGCCCCGGTGAAGCCCTGGCACAGGACCTTGGTCGCGGCGCTGACCAGGATCGCCATCAGCGCGCCTCCTTGACCGCGGTCACGATCTTCTGCGCGGCGTCGGCGAGGTTTGCCGCGGCGAGGATCGGCAGTCCCGATTGCTGCATGATCTTTTTGCCGAGATCGACATTGGTGCCTTCGAGGCGAACCACCAGCGGCACATGCAAATTGACCTCGCGGGCCGCGGCGACCACACCCTCGGCGATGACGTCGCAGCGCATGATGCCACCGAAGATGTTGACGAGAATGCCTTCGACATTCGGGTCGGAGAGGATCAGCTTGAATGCGGTGCCGACCCGCTCGCGCGTCGCCCCGCCGCCGACATCGAGAAAATTGGCCGGGCTGCCGCCATAGAGCTTGATGATGTCCATCGTCGCCATGGCGAGCCCGGCGCCGTTGACCATGCAGCCGATATTGCCGTCGAGCTTGATGTAGTTGAGCGCGTGTTTGGCGGCCTCGACCTCGCTCGGATCCTCCTCGTCCTCGTCGCGCAACGCTGCGATCTCGGGATGGCGGAAGAGTGCGTTGTCGTCGAACCCGACCTTGGCGTCGAGCGCCAAAAGCTGGCCCGTGGCGGTCACGACCAGCGGGTTGATCTCGGCAATCGAGGCGTCGAGCTCGGTAAAGGCCCGGTAGAGTGCCGTAATGAAATTGACCGCGGTGCCGACCTGCCGGCCCTCGAGGCCGAGGCCAAAGGCGATCTCGCGTGCATGAAACGGCTGGATGCCGCTCGCCGGATCGATCGCCACCTTCAGGATCTTGTCCGGCGAACGCTCGGCCACCTCCTCGATCTCGACCCCGCCTTCGGTCGAAGCGATCAGTGTCACCCGTCCGGTCTCGCGGTCGATCAACAAGCCGAGATAGAGCTCGCGGGCAATATCGCAGCCTTCCTCGACATAGACGCGCTTGACCTCGCGTCCCTGGGGTCCGGTCTGGTGGGTGACGAGGTTCTTGCCGAGCATTGCCATTGCCGCCGCGGCGACCTCGTCCTCGGAATGCGCCAGCTTGACGCCGCCGGCCTTGCCGCGCCCGCCGGCATGGATCTGCGCCTTGACGACCCAGACCCCGCCGCCGAGCTGGCGTGCAGCGGCGACCGCCTCGGCTGTGGTATAGGCGACCGTACCCCGCGGCACGGTTACGCCGAACTTCGCCAGCAGCTCCTTTGCCTGGTATTCGTGAATGTTCATCGGGTCAGCCCACCAGTTCGGATCAGCCTAGGACTTTCATCGTCTTGACGACGTCGATCAGTTCGCGCACGCCGGCGGCCGATTTGGCAAAGGCGGCCTGCTCCTCACGGTTGAGCTCGATCTCGACGATGCGCTCGACGCCGCCAGCGCCGATCACTGCCGGCACCCCGACATAGAGATCGTTCACCCCGTACTGGCCTTGTAGCAGTGCCGCGCAGGGCAATACCCGCTTCTTGTCACGCAGATAGGCCTCGGCCATTTCGATCGCCGAGCTCGCCGGCGCGTAGAAGGCCGAGCCGGTTTTCAACAGGCTGACGATCTCGGCGCCGCCATCGCGGGTGCGCTGCACGATCCGGTCCAGCCGCTCCTTGGTGGTCCAGCCCATCTTGACGAGATCGGGCAACGGGATGCCGGCGACCGTCGAATAGCGCACCAGCGGCACCATCATGTCGCCGTGACCGCCGAGCACAAAGGCGCTGACATCCTCGACCGAGACGCCGAGCTCCTCGGCAAGGAAATAGCGGAACCGCGCGCTGTCGAGCACGCCGGCCATGCCGACGACACGCTCCGGCGGCAGCCCGCAGGCTTCGCGCATGACCCACACCATGACATCGAGCGGGTTGGTGATCGTGATCACAAACGCTTCGGGACAGTGGCGCTTGATCGCCTGGCCGACGGTGGCGACGACCTTGGCGTTGGTGCCGATCAGATCGTCGCGACTCATGCCCGGCTTGCGGGCGATCCCGGCGGTGACGATGACGATATCGGCGCCGGCGATGTCGGCATAATTGTTGGAGCCGGTGACAATCGCGTCGTAGCCCTCGATCGTCGAGCCCTCGGCGATGTCGAGCGCCTTGCCCTGCGGCACGCCCTCGACGATGTCGAAAAGAATGATGTCGCCCAATTCTTTGAGCCCGGCGAGCAGCGCGATGGTGCCGCCGACCTGGCCGGCGCCAATCAGCGCGATCTTGTTGCGTGCCATCGGGATGCCTCGTCTTTATGCCGGCGCCGCGAGCCGGCGCGATGGGCCGCGTCTTAACCCGAATTCCCGCAGCCGGCAAGGCGGCGGGCGGCAGGCAGATTGCGGGCGGGGCTCAGTACGGGGACCGGGCCAGCGGCGGTCAATACCGCGCCTTTGCCCAGGACCCCGCTTCCGCGGGGGCGACGCTAAACCAGCAGATGGGAATCATCTGTCTGGGTTGCGCCACTAGACGTTTTAAGGGAAATGGGCAAAATAGCGACCGTCGATGGCCTTCGCGTTTGACAGTTTGAGCTTCGCAAAGAAACTGCGGGATGCCGGTATCCCGCAGGATCAGGCCGAGGCCCATGCCGAAGCGGCGCGGGAGTTCATCATGCTCGAGCTGGTGACGCGTCACGACCTCGACACCGCCCGCCGCGAACTGCAGTCTGCGATCGATGCCACCCGGCACGATCTCGAAGCTTCGATCGCTACGCTGCGCCGCGAGCTGCAGTCTGCGATCGATGCCACCCGGCACGATCTCGAAGCTTCGATCGCTACGCTGCGCCGCGAGCTCGAGGCCTCGATCGACAATCTCGGCCTGCGCCTCACCGTGCGCATGGGCGTGATGCTCGCCGCCGGCCTGAGCCTGCTCGGCGCCGTCCTCAAACTCCATTCATAGCAGCGACGTTTTCTCGGCCTGCTGTTGCATCATCAGCCTCGGCAGCTGGTTTTGGCTGCCGGTATCAGCCTTTCGCCCGGGTCGCCTGCTCGATCGCCGCCAGCACCCGACGTGGGGTGATCGGCGTCTCGTTGATTTCGGCACCGATCTTGGCGAGCGCGTCGCGCACGGCGTTGGCGATTGCCGCAGGCGGAGCGACGGCACCCCCTTCGCCCATCCCTTTCATGCCGTATTCGGTCGCGGTCGCCGGCGTGTGCAAGTGGCCGATCTTGATCGCCGGCATCTCGACGGCACCCGGCATCAGATAATCGGCGAATGTGCCGACCAGCGGCTGGCCGTGCTCGTCATACGGGATCTCCTCATAGAGCGCGGTGCCGATCCCCTGCACCACGCCGCCGCGGATCTGGCCCTCGACGATCATCGGGTTGACCATCGTCCCGCAATCCTCGGCGACGGCGAAATCGAGCACCTCGACAAACCCGGTCTCGGGATCGACCGCGACGAGCGCGCCATGCGTCGCATAGGAAAAGACGCCGGTGCCGATGCCGGGCTCGTAGGTCGCGGTCGCGTCGAGCAACGGTTCGACCCCCGGCGGCAGCCCGTCCATCCGCAGATGCGCCACCTTGGCGATTTCGGCGATCGTGACCGAACCCTGCGGTCCCTGCACCACCCCATTGGTGCATCGCACCGCACCCATATCGCACTGCAGCAGATGCGCGCCGATCCGGCATAGCTTGTCGCGCAAAATGCGGCTCGCGCGTGCGACGGCACCGCCCGACATGACCATACTGCGCGAGGCGAAGGTGCCAAAGCCGAACGCCGAAGTTTCGGTGTCGCCGTGGCGCACCGCGATCCGTGCCGGGTCGATACCGAGCTCGTGATGGGCGATCTGCGCGAGCGTGGTTTCGAGCCCCTGGCCGTGCGACTGGATGCCGACCGTCAGCACCAGGCTGCCATCGGGCAGGATGCGCGCGGTGCAGCTCTCGAAGCCCGGCACGATCGAGGCGCCGCGGCTGACGAACTCGGCCATGCCATGAGCGGTCTGCTCGGCAAAGGAGGCGAAACCGATGCCGACGAGCTTTCCGTCGGGCTCTCCCTGCTGCTGGCGGGCGCGGACCGCCGGCAGGTCCAACAGCTCGGCGCAGAGCCGGACACTCTGCGGATAGTCGCCATTGTCGAAACGCATGCCGCCGACTGTTGCGAACGGCATCTCTTCCGGCCGCACCATGTTCAACATCCGCACTTCGGCCGGGTCGCGGCCGACCGCGCGCGCGACCTCGTCGATCGTGCGCTCGATCGCAAAGCAGGCACCCGGCCGGCCGACACCGCGAAACGGCCCGAGCGGCGCCTTGTTGGTGGCGACCGTTATCGCGCGGCAGCGGTAATTCGCGATCGTATAAGGCCCGGGCAGGTTGCGTGCGGCCATCGACGCTTCGTTGTAGGGTCCCTGCGGCCACAGCCCATAGGCGCCGGCATCGACGATGATCTCGGCATCGACCCCGAGGATGCGCCCGTCACGATCGGCATAGGCGGCGATCGTGTAATGATGGTCGCGGGTATGCGCCGCGGTCAGGAGATGTTCGCCGCGATCCTCGACCCAGCGCACCGGATGGTCGAGCTCGAGCGCCAGTGCCGCCAGGATCAGCTCTTCGGGATAGAGCCGCGCCTTGGGCCCGAAGCCGCCGCCGACATCGGGGGCGACGACGCGCAGCCGGCGCAGATCGAGCCCGAGGAATTCGCCGAGTGCGACGCGCACGGTGTGCGGCGTCTGGGTCGAGGTGTGGACCACGATCTCGTCGAGCCGGTGGTCCAGGTGGGCGAGCACGGCGCGGCCCTCGAGCGGTGCCCCCGATTGCCGGTGCATGCGGTAGCGGCGGCGAATCGTGACCGCGGCGGCGCGCTGTGCCGCGTCGATGTTGCCACCCTCGAACACCCGCTCGCTATAGAGGTTGTCGCCCCACTGTTCATGCACCGGATGGCGGCTGCCGCGCATGTCGCACGGGGCGTCGACAACCGCGTCGAGCACATCGAACTCGACCGCGATGGCGGCGGCGAGGTCCTCGGCCTCGGCGCGGCTCGGCGCCAGGCAGGCGGCGATCGCCTCGCCGACATAGCGCACCTTGTCGCTGGCGAGCGGTGGCCAGGCCGGCGATTTGGCGCCTGCTGCCTGGGTCACGACGCGGATCGGCCGGAGGCGCGGCAGATCGGCGGCGGTGAACACGCGGCCGGCGGCGCCGGGCGGCTTTGCGATCGACCGGATGCGCGCATGCGCGTGCGGGCTGCGCAGAAACGCGACCTCCAGCGTGCCCGGCAAATTGATGTCCGAGACAAACTCGCCGCGGCCGTCGAGGTGGCGCCGATCCTCGCGCCGCAGCACCGAAGCGCCGATCCCGGCAGCATTCGTCCGGGCGGCGCTCGCCGGGGCGTCATTCGCCATCGCCCGGACCCCCGGCGCGCGGAGCCGCCGACCTTGCCGCCTCGGCGATCGCCGTGACGATGTTGGTGTAGCCGGTACATCGGCAGATGTTGCCGGCAAGACCGGCCCGGATCGCGCGCTCGGAGCCGGCGCCGCGGCGGCGGACCAGATCCCATGCCGAGATCAGCATCGCCGGGGTGCAGAAACCGCATTGCACCCCGTGATGCCGGTGAAAGCTGTCGCGCAGCGTCGTCATCAGCGGATCGCCGGCAAAGCCCTCGATGGTCCGCACCCGGCGTTGATCGCAAGCGACCGCCAGCATCAGGCAGGCCCGCGCCGGCGCGTCATCGACCAGCACCGTGCAGGCGCCGCACACCCCGTGCTCACAGCCGAGATGGGTCCCGGTCAGATGGCATCGCTCGCGCAGAAAATCGGCGAGCGACAGCCGCGCCGGCACCTCGTCGACAACCGCCCTATCATTGAGCTCGATCCGGATCGCGGTCATGCCCATGCCTGCCTTGTCGCGCGCATTGCCGCGACGAGATGGAGATGGCGCTGATAATCGTCGAAATGCCGGTCGGCGGCACTGTCGAGATCGGCGGCGATCGCCTGCCGCAGAGCATCGGGGTCGTGGCCATCGCCGGCCAGCGCATCGCCGGCCAGCCGATCCCCGGCGAGGCCATTCCCGGCCAGCGCCCGCGATCCCGATTCGAGCAGCAGCGGCGGACCGTTGGCGGCACCGAGAGCGATCCGCCAGTAGCGACGCGCCGGGTCGGCGACCGCGACGGCGAGCGCCTCGGCGAATTCGCCGGCCTTGCGGCCGAGCTTGCAATAACCCCAGCGCGCGCCCGGCGACAGCTTCGGAATGCTCAGCCGCTCGACAATCTCGTCCTCGGCGAGCCGGGTCTCGTAAACCCCGGTTGCGAACCGGGTGCATTCGACCGTGCGTCGCCCATCGACGCCGCACAGCTCGGCCTGCGCGTCGAGGGCGGCCAGCACCACCGGCCAGTCCGCCGCCGGGTCGGCGAGTGCCAGGCTGCCGCCCAAGGTGCCGCGAGTGCGGATCGCGCGATAGGCGAGGTTTGCCGCCACCCGCGGCATCAGCCCCAGCGACGGGTCGGGCACGGCCCGATCCTCGATCGCGGCGTGGGTGATCCCGGCGCCGAGCGTCACCCAATCCTCGTCTTCGGCAGCCACCCCCAGCTCGTCCAGGCGGGCAATGTCGATCAGCAGCGCCGGTGCCGCCAGCCGCAGGTTCATCATCGCCAGCAGCGATTGGCCGCCGGCGATCAGCCGCGCCTCGCCGCCGCTGCCGGCCAGCAGACCCACGGCCTCGCTCAGGCTTTGCGGCCGGACATAGTCGAAGGCCGGGGCTTTCATCGTCAGCCGCCTCCGATTGCGGGCGGATCACGGCACGCTGTCGCCGCACGGCGACTGCACCATTATGGGGGAATGCTGTCAATCGTCCGACATGCCTGGCATGCGCGCAGGGCGAGACGATTGCCGCAAGCCTGCCTATAATCGTGACGCGGCTGTTGGCTGGTGATGTGATGATCCACGAAATCCCGAGCCGCACGCTCGGTTTTGTCCTCAACGACGTGGCGCGTCTACTGCGCAAGCGGTTCGAGCAGCGGGCGCGTGCCGCGGCACTTGGGCTCACCCGCGCCCAATCCTCGGTGCTGGCCTATCTCGCCCGCCAGGAAGGGATCAACCAGGCGGCGCTGGCGCAGATTCTCGAACTCGAACCGATCACTCTCGCCCGCCTGCTCGACCGGCTGCAGGCGGCGGAGCTGATCGAGCGCCGCCCCGATCCGAAGGACCGGCGCGCGCATCTGCTCTATTTGACCGAGGCCGCCTATCCGCTGCTCGACCGGATCTTTGTGCTCGCCGCCGAGGTGCGCGAAGAGGCGCTGGCCGGCATCGGCGAACCCGACCGGGCCCGCCTGCTCGACATGCTGATCGAGATGAAGGCGAACCTGATCGAGCAGGCCGATCTGAGCGATACCGCGGTGGCCCCGGCGGATCCGTGAGGCACCGCCCGGCTGGCGGTGGAGACCAGCGGGGTTTGCGTCGGCCGGGCTTGCGGCCGGCGTGCGGCGCGCTCATGTTCGGCCTGAACCAGTGGAGGATCAATCATGGCAGCGGCAGCAGCGAACCCAAAGCCGGCAACGCGCGAATCCGGGTTCAAGACCAATCCCGATTACAAGATCACCTTCGAGCCGTCACCGCGTCGCGTGCGCGTCAGCTTCAATGGCGAGACCATCGCCGATAGCACCAACGCGCATCTGCTGTTCGAGACCCGGCACTTGCCGGTTTACTACTTTCCGCGCGGCGATGTGCGCATGGAGCTGATGACGCCGACCGATCATCACACGTTTTGCCCGTATAAAGGCACCGCCGCGTACTGGACCATCAAGGTCGGCAACCGGGTCGCCGAAAACGCGGTCTGGGGCTATCCCGAGCCGTTCGAGGAGGTCGCGGCGATCGGCGACTTTGTCGCTTTCTACTGGGACCGGGTCGATCACTGGTACGAAGAGGACGAGGAAATCTTTGTCCATCCGCGCGACCCCTACAAACGGATCGATGTGGTGCCGTCGTCCCGCCCGGTGCAGATCATCGTCGGCGGCGAGATCGTTGCCGACACAAGCCGCGCGCGCTTCCTGTTCGAGACCCGGCTGCCGACCCGCTATTACATCCCGGCCGAGGATGTGCGCATGGACCTTTTGGTCCCGAGCGACAAGACCACCGCTTGCCCTTATAAGGGCCGGGCGCGCTACTACTCGGTCAAGCTCGGCGACCGGGTCTTCGAAGATCTGGTATGGAGCTACCCCGAGCCGATCCCCGAATGCCCGAAGATCAAGGGCTATCTGTGCTTTTTTAACGAGCATGTCGACGAGATCCGGGTCGACGGCAAGCCGATGCCGCGACCGCTGACCCCGTGGTCGAAGGACTGGGCGCAACAGGCCAAGACCGTTCCCGACATGCGCGGCCCGGTGGCACGGCCCTGACTTGTCCGCCGCCGCGACGCGCGGCTGATCGACCGGGTAACGCACGCGGTCAGCAGCCGTAGCGGCGCTGGCGGTCCTGGAACGAGCGGATCGCGCGCAGGAAATCGATCTTGCGCAGCGCCGGCCACAAGACGTCGGTGAAGTAGTACTCGCTGTGCGCGCTCTGCCATAAGAGGAAACCGGACAAGCGGATTTCGCCCGAAGTGCGGATGATCAGATCCGGGTCCGGCAACCCCGCGGTGTAGAGATGGCGGGCGATCGCTTCGGGGGTCACCCGATCGATCGCCTCGGCCAGTGTCACTTGGCGTGCCGCGAGGCACGACAACAGCGCGCGCACCGCATCGGCGATTTCGCGACGGCCGCCATAGGCGACGGCAAGGTTCAGTTCCAGCCCGTCATAGCCGGCGGTCGCTTCCTCGGCCGAGCGGATCGCGGCCAGCACCGGCGATGGCAGCATCTCCATGCAGCCGATCGCTCGCACCCGGACCCGGCGCCGGTGGATCGCCGGATCGCTGGCGAGCGCCATCAGCTTGGCCGCGACCGAGCCGAGAATGCCTGTGACTTCGGCGGCCGGACGACGAAAATTCTCGGTCGAGAACACCCATAGGGTCACGGTCGGGATTGCCAGCTCGGTGCACCAGTCGAGGATTTCATCAAGCTTGTCGGCGCCGAGATCGTAGACCGCCCGCGGCTCGGTGATGCCGAGCGAGCGGCCGTGGCGGCGGTTGCCGTCGAGGATGATGCCGATATGGCGTGGCCGTTCGCCCCGGCGCAACAGGCGCGCCAGCCGGCGGGCATAGAGGAAATAGACGAGCCGGGATATCGGCCGCAACGGAAGCGCCCCCGTGCGGCGGATCGCGAGCTATCGGACGCGCCCGCCGCCAGCCATGGGATTCGCTGAAATTACGGCAGGCATATGACCAAGCCGTTAAATCCACGCCGTCGGCGGCCGCGGCGCCGACCGCGGGTCGCGAGGGTGTTGCCCGCCGGTGTCACGTCCGGCCGGCGCGCTCGGCTTCAAGCGCGATTTCGGCGGCGAGGCTGTCGCGGTCGCGCCCGACTGTCAGCACTGCGCGCCGCTGCATGCCTTGCCAATAGGTGACGGCCGCATCACCGGCGTCGAGGCTGCCATCGATCGAGAGCCGATCCCACTCCCGGGCGTGGCCGACATAGGACATGGTCAGATCGTGCTGCTGGGTCCAAAAAAACGGGACGGCATCAAACCGCTCGCCGCGTCCCAGCATGTTGCGGGCGGCGGTCTGGCCCTGGCGCTCGGCGACGACCCAGTGCTCGATGCGCACGGGCCCGCCGCTGTGCGGATCAGGCCAGCGGGCGATGTCGCCGGCGGCCCAGATGCCGGGAACACTGGTTTCGAGACCGGCTCCGACACGAATACCATGGTCGGTGGCGATCCCGGCGGCAGCCGCGAGTTCGATCGCGGGCCGAACTCCGATGCCGACGACAACCAGACCAGCGTCGAGCCGGACGCCGTTTTCGAGCTCCAGACCATGCGCATCGATCGCGCGCACCGTGGTGCCGAGGTGGAAGACGACGCCATGCCGCTCGTGTGCCTGGCGCACGAGCTGGCCGATTTCGGCCCCGAACACGCGCTCCATCGGCAATGCCTCGGGGGCGACCACCGCCACTTCGAGCCCCCGGGCGCGCAGCGAAGACGCCACTTCGAGCCCGATAAAGCTGGCCCCGATCACCACCGCGCGCTTTACCGTCTCGGCCTTGGCGATCAATCCCCGGCAATCGGCGAGGCTGCGCAAAGTGCGCACCTGTGGCAAATCCGCTCCGGGGACGGCAGGCCGGATCGGCTCGGCGCCGGTCGCCAGCAGCAGCGCGCCCCAGCGGTGGCGCCGGCCATCTGCCAGCTGCACCTCCTTTGCCGCGGTATCGATCGCGACGACGCGCGTGCCGGTTTCGAGCGTGATCGCCTGGTCGGTGTAGAATTCGGGGGGGCGCAGGGGCAGCCAGTCCTCGGGCGCATTGCCGGCGAGAAAATCCTTCGACAGGTTGGGACGGTCGCAGGGCCGGTCGGAATCGGCGCTCAGCATCGTGACCGGGCCGGCATAGCCTTCGCGCCGCAGCATCTCGGCCGCGGCCTGCCCCGCGGCCCCGCCGCCAACAATGACGACCGAGGCCGGGGCCTGTGGCGAGCGGGCCTGTGGCGAACCGGCCTGTGGCGAACCGGCACGCGCCGCCTTGGCCGCCGGTTGCCGCTTTTCGCCGACAAAGACGACGCCATCCCGCTGCTCGACGCGCCAGCATGCCACGGGATCAAGCGCCGGGGCGCGCAACGCCTCTCCGGTGCGCAGGCTGAAGCAGGCATGGTGCCACGGACAGCGCACCGTGTCCCCGACCCGGACGCCCTGCGCGAGCGGGCCGTGGTAATGGGTGCACAGCGCGCCGATCGCCAATAGCTCGCCACCGCTGCGCGCCAGCAGCACCGGCTCGCCATCGGCATGGCCGAGCAGCATGCCGTCTTTATCGAGATCGGCGAGCGGCACGCCGCGGGCAAGGTCGGGACCGTCGAGCTTGCTGTCGTCGCTCATGGCCGTTCTCCCCGATAGCCAACCGTCGCGACGGCAAACGCGCGGCGCCGCCCTCGGGTTGCACGCCAGACCATAATGGCCTGCACACCATAATGGCCTGCGCCCGACGGGGTCCGGTCGCGGCCGTCGCCCGGGGCGCCTCGGTCAGCTGGACCAGTCGAAATCCATATTCGCCGCGGCAAGGAGGTCAGGGCCGCAATACTGAGCGATCTGGGCATGCGGCACCGGCACCGGCTCGACCCGATAGCGCCGCCCGAGCTGCGCTGCGACATCCGGGTCGAAGGCGGCGAGCCGGCGCGCGATCGACCGCCCGACCTCGCGCGAGAACGGGCCGGTCTGCCGCTCTAGATAGAGGACGCGCAGCGCGCCCTGGCGTTGCGGCTCCATCGCCAGCCGCTGGTCGAGCCAGCGCTCGAGCGTGTCCAACCCGCGCATCGGATCGCCGGTCGCGGGGTCGCGGCCATAAAGACCGTCGAACACGTGAAGCTCGTCGGGCGCGCGCTCGGCATCGGTGATCGCATCGATTGCCGGCATGCCGCCCCCGGAATGCGCGGTCAGGATCAGGCGATCGGCGCGGAGGCGGGCTGGAGACGAAGCAGACCGGACGGCGGCGAAGCGGTCGAGCGCATAGTCGACGAGCCGGTCGAGCCCGCCGCCGAGCAGCGCCGGGAAGTCGTACCAGCTGTAGCGCAGCCAGTTGCCGCGCGGCAGCAAGGCGAGGGTCGGCCGCGCCCGCCGCGACAAATCGAGACCGCTGCGCGCAACCTTCTCGGCGAGCGGCATCGCCCCGCCCTGGCGAGAGAACCCGTGCAGATGAACCGCGACATCGATCGCCGCGGCGTCGCGCGGGATTGCATTCCAGCACAGGAACAGGTCGGGCTGGGTCCCGGCATGGGTCCGCAGCAGCGGGGTGTCGCCGAGATACGCCGCGCCGGGTTGGCCGGCTTCGACGCTGATTCCGGTTGGGCCAAATCCGGTCTGGGAACCTGTCATCCGCATCTCCTCGCTGCCCGGCTGCGGTGGCGTCAGCCTGCCACGCCAGCGGTCCCGGCTGCGGCCGGCTCGGGCATCGGGACCAGCGACAGGATCAACGTGATCACGAACAGGATCGAGAGCCCGCCCATGACCCCGACCAGACGCTCGAAGCCGGGCCCGATCGACAGCGGCGGCCCCAGGCTCTGCACCATGCTCATCAAAAACGCTAGCATCGCCTGGGTTCCGATATAGCTGACGCCGGTGGTCCCGGTCTGGATCTGCGAACATAGCCACACCCCGGTGACCAGCAGGGCAAACCACAGCAGAAAGTCACTGCCGACAAAGGCGAGGCAGCCGAGCCCGATCAATGCGCCGATCAGGCAGCCGATGACGCGATGCGCGGCACGCTCGATGATCGCCGCGGTATTGGCTTGCAGGATTGCCGTCGTCGGGATGGCCATGACGATGACCACCGTCACCCCCATCGTCACCGGGCTCACCGGAGCGAGCCAGTTGGCCAACGCCGGCAGCAGCATGACGGTGAGCCCGCCGCGCAGGACATGCATGACGATCAGCCATTTGCCGGGAAGCCAGCGCTGCAGCGCGGCGCCATAATCCCTGCGCCAGAAGGCGAGTGGCGGCGGGGTCAACCCGGCCGCGGCGGCGGGTGGCGCTGCCGGCTCGGGCGGTGCCGGCATCAAGGCACAGACCAGGATCGACGCCGCAGTCCCGAGCACGACATCGGCGACGCGGTCGACCGCGATCGTGAAGGCGCCCTGCGGTGCGGTGAACGCCATCAGCATGACCAGGTTTCCGGTCACCCCGCCGATCAGCCAGGCATAGCCGTGAGACGAGGTCGCAAAGCCAAAGAACCCGACGCCGGACAGCACGAACAGACACACGCAGAACGGCAATGGCTGGTAGGCAAAAAGGCCGAGTGCCGCCACCCCCAATATCGCGCCGACAACGCTGCCGGCGATCCGCATCAGGCCGCGTGACAAGGCGAGCGCGAACGAGGCGCGCGTCACCATGAAGGCGCTGATCCCGGCCCACCACGGATCATCGGAATGGACCGCCAGCGCCGCCAGCACGGCGAGGCTGACCGACAACGCCGCCTCCAGTGCCTCGAGCCCGCGCGGACCCTTGAACTCGACATGGCCAAGTTCGGTGACGAGCGCCTGCGGGATCTCGCGCAGCCTCATCATGGTTCAGTAAATGACCAGCGTGCGCGCATCGGAGCCCATATGCAGGATCATCTCGGTCTGCGGATTGCGCAGCAGGATGGTCACCGGGAACCGCCGTTCAAGGCGGATCCAATCGGTCGTCGGCGCGACATAGGGCAACAGCTTCGGCGCGGTCTGGGTGCGGCTGATGCCGCGGGCGATCCCCTGGATCACCGCCCGGTGCAGGTGCCAGGGATAGGTGTCGAGCCACACCCAGGCGGGATGCCCGACCTGCATGTGGCGGATCACGCTTTCCTTGTAATTGGCGAGAATCCGCCAGGCATGCGCATCGACCAGACCGATCAGCGGCTTGTTCGCGACGGCTTGGTCGCCGACCCGCAATGTCAAATTGGTGATCGTGCCATCAACCGGGGCGAGGACCCGGGTCTGGTCGAGCTGCCATTGCAGGTAGGCGATCTCGGCACTGATCGCCTTGACCGTCGCCTCGTGCAAGACCTGCATCTGGCGCTCTTTGACGACCGCAGTCTCGGCATCGGCGAGCGCGGCCTCGGCCTCCTGCTGCTGCGCGGTTGCCGCATCGAGCGCCTGGCGTGACAGAAAGCCGGCGGCGGCGATCGGGGTGGCGCGGCGCAGATTGTCTTCGGCGAGCCGCTCCTTGGCGACGGAGGCGTCGCGCGCCGCCTTGGCCGATTTGACGAGGTCGTGATCGACCTTGAGCTGGGCCTCGGCCTCGACCCGCTTGGCCTCCTGCTGGGCCAGCGCCAGCCGGAACGGTTGCGGGTCGATCGCGGCGAGCAGCATGCCCTTTTTGACGGTCTCGTTGTCGGTGACCGGCACGGCGATGATCCGCCCGGTGACCTGCGGGGCGACCGCGACAAGATCGGAGGTAACATAGGCGTCGTCGGTATAGGCGAACAGGTAGCTCGCCCCCCAATAGAGGGCGAATGCCGCGGCGATCGCGATGAGCGCCAGCAGCACCCGCCGCCGGTAGCGCTTTGCCGCCACAGCCTTCGGA
>Ga0335075_10005575_pt1 | contig 19506 bp, 10 predicted proteins | sample Lox_Sample_24_FD_206723 | JGI IMG/M metagenome (GOLD analysis project Ga0335075, IMG submission 206723) | Soil microbial communities from Loxahatchee National Wildlife Refuge, Florida, United States - Lox_Sample_2.4 | ecosystem: Environmental > Terrestrial > Soil > Wetlands | place: USA...
CCTCGAAGCAGGAAAGAACTTGATAATAGGTGGAAATTTGAAGGTAGGAAGGAATTCGACAGCAGGAAGGACATCCGACAACAGAAAACATTGATTGGGATATGTATTCTTCATTTACTATGCGTACTATGCTGTAAAAGCTCGAAAGCCCTCATTATCCAATAAAAGGGAGTCTACCTTATTAACGCTGCATGAATCAGGCTTACATATGACGTGCATCTAAACGCCATAACTAGCTGCTCCTAACACCAAGCACATCCTCCACACCCGTCCAAACACTCTTCGCCCTCTCTTCCCAATACCCTTCCTTTCCACCCTTGAGCTTCCACACCTCCTCTCCCTGATCTCCAGTATCGAGCCGCGTAAACCACCGCGCTTTCCACAATTCCCCTTTCGCCTCGAGCAGTTTTCTGCGGTTCCTTTGCTCATCCTCCAGCCGAGCTTTCTCCGCCTCCGCAACATCCAGATTCCCAATCTCCGCAGCGCGCTGGTCTTTCCTAAACCGACTATCCGTAATAGCGATCTTCCCCTTTTCCACCTCCGTGATCTCATTCAGAGCGGCAGCGAACTCCGTAAGGCCATATCGCGTCTCGAAGCCCTCGACTAGTTTGCCGGCTTTCCAGATTTCGGGCCCCGCGCCTTTTCCTGCTTCGATGAGGCGGAGAGAGGAGGTCCACGTTCCCAAGAGGCTCAGACCGGAGTGTGATCCATCGGGACAATACGATTCCACAGAGACATCTTCGGCACGGCCACCGAACATACCTTTCGATTTGAATTCGATAGTCGCCTTTGCGCCAGTGGTTTCGTTCACCACAGTCATTGTACCAAAGGGCTCGACATATTTCTCGCCCATAACGATATTCCTCAAGAAGACGGTCGCAAGGGTCCAGCTATAGTACTCGTCTGTGCCGTCTTTAAGCCTAAGAACGACGCGGAAGCGACCATCTGTTATGAGCTCTGCGGATTTTCCCCAGAATTTCTGCGTCGGCACGGGAGAGTGGGAGAAGGACCAATTAGAAGAGTCTGCTTGGCAGGCCATCTTCACAGGTCTGTGAGAGACTTTCTCAGCAAGGAATCGAAAGTTTCCCGGTGTTTCTGAGTCACCCCGAACGAGTTCATATGTCTCGCCTAACATTGGGTTGAACGGTTTGCGAATGGCACGCTCCCGAGCTCGGCCATTTGCAAAGTATGACACTGCAAAAGCCGCTACGTGCAGAAGACGTTGGTCTGGGTTTTTAAGCCCAGAGGCAGTATCTAGGAGAGAAACGTATTCAAGAGCTTCTGCGAGGCGTTGGAGGAGGGAGATAGGTTCATTGGCAGAAACAGGCATGCTGATTGTGCTAAGGTCTTTACCGACGTTCTTACGTAGGAAAGAAATAAGACTGGGTGGGAGTACCGTGGCTGGCGGAATATTGATACGACGTTTGACTGGTTTTATTGGGAGAGGGACGAAGCTTTTTGGTTTCGTAGGGAATAGCGATATCGCGCCAAGTTGGGGAGAGATAACGTCATCTTCTCCAATGGAGGAAATAGATGAAGTATCACTGAGGAACTCATCATCTCCTTCCGACTCGGGCGTACCCTCTTCGCTTCGGCGTTGGATCATTACAAGCTGAGACCGATTTTCTTCGGCGTCATAGAATTCATCGGCATCCGAATCCATACTCTTCCTTGAGACTGCAGCTGACCCAGGGGCTGGCATCCGTCTTCTTTTACTGTTCGCAATGAGCGTTGAGAATTCTACTAGGACGGAATCTAGATCACTGAGTAATGCAGTACAGTGTTCGTGCATAGTGGGTTCCTCGCGTGATTTTCCTCTCTTGTGAAACGGCGAGGCCATTGATCCATTTGAAGTGACAGTAGTTACTGTTGTAGATGCTAACTGAGAAGATCGGTCGGATGCTCGAAGAGAAGAAGTCGAAGAGCTTGTTTTGCGTTTCCAGAAGGGTCTTTTTTCATTCAGACCAAAATAGTCTCCCTTGTCGTCGGGGACACTGGACCCTATGGAGGACGGGCCCAAGATAGGCGGGCATAATTTACTGGACAAATTGGTATCTTTGGCTAGCCTTCGTATGGCGTCCCGTGTACCAACAATCCTACTGACCAAAGATTCAACTTGACCCCATTCTCGCTCCTCTTCAGGATTTACCTGTGCTAATCCACCCTGTAATCCGTTGGTTCTGATTTGCGGCCGTGTAGTTGATGAATCCATAGTAGATGTTATGCCACGGGCTGCATTGCTGGCTGCCTCAAGAGCTTTCGTCCACTCATCGAAATCTCTCGCATTTGAAGCCCTTAAATGCCATACTTCCGCGCCGGAGTCGATACTAATTTCTCTTCTTCTCTCGTCCGCAGCAATTGCAGCCAAACTTAAAGGTATGGCCCCTCGTAACGCTGAAGAATTCCGACTGTAATAGTATGATAGTGTGCAAGACACAAAATCTAGGGAGAAATACCGTCGAGCATAACCTTGTCCTCTCTTTCGTCGTCTCTTCTGCAGGATTCCGACGTGGTATGTACTCGGAATGCTCTCAGTATCGCCGCGTCCTGCCACTGATGTACCTCTGCTTCCTGAACCAGCCAGGTGACTATGCAAACTGTCCACTGAATCCGAAGCCGTTGCACCTAGTCTAGGACTTTGTCCTTTGTTTCCAATGTTTATTGCACTTGACATAGCTCCAGGAGCTCCTTGAAGGAGATGGTGTGTCGTGTTGGGAGGCGCATTAGAAGGATATGTAAGAAGGACGAACGTAGCTGTCTTCGACGTTGTTTTCGAGAAGGTGTTGTCGAAGACCAACCCGTACATTCCGCCCTGGCCGGGAAGTATAGCATAGGTACCCAAGGAGACCTTATCCGCCTCACATTTGCCATGCCAATTTATGGGTATAAAGCCTTTCGATTTTAAGAGCTCTTGTGCGGTACCGGAGTCATTTCGCGTACTCGAGGGTCTTCGTGTCTTCCCTGATTCCGAACTGGTTTCGTGCTCATGGGAAGAATGAGTGTCCTCCGGAGAGAGGGCCGGAAGCTTCGGTGTAGCTGTAGCTGAACTGCCCACTCCCGGATGCTTCACAATACCAAAATTTCTGGTTGACATTAGCAGCTAGCTCGGTCGCGGGGAGTGCGATGCTTTACATGGACTTCTTGTGTGGCTGAACACTCCATGATATTGTATGGCCGTCCTCCACTTTGACCCAACGCACGATATAAGACTGTTAGAACTGTTAGCTTCTCTGCGCAATCACACTTCAATACATAGTATACCTTGCTATGGATCTCGAGCTGCTCCATTCCCGCCATTGCGGCTCTTAATAGGGAAAACGTGAACAACTGTCATGAGCAAGGTACCTCTGATTTTGCTGATTTGTGAAAGAGAATGATGAGGTTGCATATACGGCTTCCAATATTATTTAGAGTGTCTAACCCTCAACAAAAAAAAAAAAAGCAACAATACACAAGTCTGCTTTATAATTCTGCAGGTGCCTTGCAACTCGATAAAGTTCCGCGCAACGCCAAATGTTTAGGAAGCGATCTGACCACTTAAGAAGCGGCTCTCGCACGGCTGTGCGCCTCAACCCCACGAGTGGCTGAAACCGATGTCCTACTCCTGGCAATAATCTAAGAGGCTGGGAAGAGATGGTTAACAATTCGGTAGGAGCAAAAGTGTAGAGAATCTCACAAACAAGTTAATAAGCAGCGAGTTATGAGATGAAGAAAAAGCATGGTTTCAGCTCCAGCCTCGCGGCTTACTGGATTGTACACTGACATTCCTTCCGAGATTACTGCATGCAATGGTAAACGCCACTTCTTCAAATCCATCAATCTTATCATAGCAAAGGGGCGTGCTGATGTGATCGCTATGTACTTTTTGTTCCCATATCAAATGCAACCCCAATTTGAAATCCATCGAGACGCTAGTGTACACGCGGCTACGGCCAAATAAGGCCCCGAATGACAATCTATCTAAACTCCCCATATAGCCTAGCGATAAGTATGCCAATTTATCCCCGCTTCCTGTTGATCTCGTTTGCATGTCTAAGTTTGAAGCCATTACACAAAGCCCTCATATCAGGGTATGCACTCTTCATTAGCTCGAATGCCTGTGGAATTACTCGGACTGCCCATGAATTGACTTTAGCGTTCTGGCCGGCTTTGAAGCAAAGATAGAAGTATCCTGGATGTTTAGGATCAATGCAGAATGCGTAGACTGATCGCTTGGGGTTGGCTTCAGTATAGGTTGTTAACCAGCGTTCTATGTTCAACTTAGCAAATATCTGTATATTTCAGGACGTCATAGCTTACCAATCTCGGCCTTAGTGCCGGTCTGGTACTTCTCATATCCCATCATCTCAACCACCTTTTTGGCCATTGCTTTGACATGATCTACTATCAGTTCGTCGAGATCGGTGTAGGTCCACTTGCCACCAATGCGTAATTGCCTGCCTACGGAAAACTCGTTCTCTTTCTGAAGTTCTAGGACATCAATGTGCTGATATACACCATCTGCAACCTTCCATGTGACTGCTAGGTGATCATTCCCCTTTGATGATGGCCGGATGACTGCATCACCTATTGACTGTGATCCTAAGTACTCCTCGGCCTGTGTGGAATTGAACGGCCGGAAAAGCGGATGTTTGATGACTCTCTGGGCTCGGCCAGTAGCCTTGTCCTTTTCTCGAAGCTCCTCCTTATCCTTGGCCTCCTGGAATGTGTCCCACTGATCAAGATGATGATTGAAGTCACGCCGGAAGCCGCGCCTTATTTGCTCTTCCCGCAATGATAATTTAGCACTAAACTCCCGCCGATCAAGAGAAAGGAGTTTTGCTTGGGCAGTTTGTCCAACAGAGAATAGACGGGTGATTGGAACATCAGAATTGTCCGAGGCCTCATAAGATTCGACTCGCCCCTCGAGGCCAGAATCAAGCTTGGCGATGATGAAGTCCTCCTTTACTACTCTGATATTAACCGATACAATCATTCCCTCGCACAATGACTCAGGAGTCTCTCCTGTCAGCATTGTAAAGATCTCGTCTTCCGAGAGCATGGCAAAGTTGCGACGAAGTTCCTCATATGGTTGCTGCAATTCAGCACGAATGGTCTCCAAAGTCGCTCGTTTTCGTTGGTTGTAGTTCCGCTCCAATTGCTCTGCATACTCCTCAAGGATAAGATCGTTAACTTTCTCTTGTTCGTCGTCCTTAATAAGCTTACGAACAATAGCCCCAGGACCGCCCTCATCAACTTCCGCTTTGACATCTTCTTCGTCAAGTTCGAGAGCGTCGGCAGCCATCTTTCTACCCAACTCATAGTCTTCAGGATGTACTCGAGTGTTGTCTAGATAATCTGAGGTTGGCATAGTCTGATCATACTCGATGCTTAAGAAACTGGCGCAATTGTTCCAAACAAGCGGTCCGACAACAGGTAGTTTGCCACTATCAGGATCACCTACCAGCTCATCGCGAGTGTTAACAACACCTCCGTTGACGTTGATTGCTTTAATAACGCTGGTTGCCTTTCTCGGGCCCAAACCACAAATATAGGGGAGAAGATTTGCGGTGTATGCGTCACTGACCGCCTCGTTGATATCTACTCCACATAGGTTGACCATGTCGACCATAGCAGTCTCAAGTTGCTTGCGAAGCTTCTCCTCAGGCACAAGGTGCTGACAGGGATGAAAGGGTAGAGAGATAATGTCTTCCCCGAGCGAAGCGTACTCTTTGAGAGGGTTCTGCAGATACTTCGCCAATGCAACACAATAACGCGTGAGAGGAGTAAGGGTCGGATGTTCTACCATAGCTCTTGGACTGTCTTTGTAAAGACGAGCCACTTCGTCATTGACCACAACAACTTCGAGAGGTTCGTTTCGTGTTTCATCCGTTTCTGGATCATCAAAATCGGCGCCTCGTAGTCCCTTTTCTGATACAAGATCTCTGAGATCTTTAATGAGCTTGCTGGATTCGACAGAATAGCCACTGACCCCCAATACATCTGGCTTCCTCCGCTGAACAAGCTCGACGAAACGTTCTCGTGCTGTCTCGTCTCGCGATAAGTTGTTGAAGTTTCCGTGCTCTAAGACTCGTCCATCTTCCTCCACCCATGCCCAATGTACAGGCTGCCGAGTAGGATCTCCATTACCGTTGGAGAGTGTGAGTACACGGGGCACCGTGCCAAGAACCATCCCCTTTGGCTTATATGGTGCTTGATCAAGCTTCCGTGAATATTCCTCTCGGCAAGCTTTGAGTACTTCAGATTCGCATTCGGCTCTCATATTTTCCTTAACGCTCTTGATCATGAATCTGTCGAGCTTAACAAACGCAAGGTCAAGTACCTTAAGACGCTCGTCATTCCAGGCATCAGCAATCTCGCTGTAATTATCAGATGTGAACTCAGAAAGTAGTTGTCTGCGGAACTCCTTCTCATTTTGTAGAGTGACCTTGACTTCTAGCAAGCCTTCCTCTTCAGCTTTGAGCATTTTTAAGAGTATTTCCGGTTTCAAGGCGATATCTCTCATCGAAATATTTTTTAGATATTTCAGCTCATAATACTGATGCTGCTCATCGATCTTTCGCAATCCTTTCTCAGTTCTGTGACAACTGAAGACTGCCATACCACCAAAGTAAGTCATCCGAAAGTACTTCCGCATTCTGGGGCTCATGAACATCTCCTCCGCAAACATTTGTCTGGCAGCTAGTAGAACCTGTTCGCCCGTACTGAATTCTCCTTCACTGGTTAGTTCATCAGCTATAGTAATCGGCCGTTCTGGCTGATCCTCAGTAAATTGCTTCCGCCCTTCTCGGAGGAGATTTTGAGCAATTTGATCCGGTGTAGTACCATAAGCCCTGACAAGATTATATGCCTTGCCCTTGCGAACGCGGTCGAAAATAGACGATCGGCCCCCGGGGCGTCTCTGTGTGTCTTTCGAGTGTCCCTCCGCCGCATTAAGATCTTTTATTTGAGATGAGTACGTGAAGTAGAGGTAGTCTTGCAAGTCCTGTAGCTCTTCCATCGTAGCAGCAGCGGGTAGCATTTGCTCAAACATCTCATCCTTTATGCCAGCCACCGATTTTAAGTTGTCAAATGTTTTCTCAAGCACATTGCGTTTATCGATCAAAGCCCGAAACTTCAAGTCCAGTTCCAGAATTCGCCAGAGATCATCTTGATTAAGCAACTTCTCCGCAGTGACATAATATTCAGGCTGATCCGGATTATCTGGATCTGGCGGTACTCTTGTCTTCTTGGCATGGATAAGGTAATCTTTGCGATGTTGAAAGACGTATGGAACCTCGACCTCATCAACAACGAAGAACTCTAGCACCTTACCAACGGCCTTTTGGAATGGTACTTGTAGGTCAGCGCTTAGCTGGCCTTGGCCGAGACCCTGTTTTCTTGGCCACATAAAGTTGGTAATCCAATGTGCTTCCTCTTTGAATTGTTCATCAGTGATCTGAACATGCTTGTATGGCTTCCGATCCAGTTGGAATCGTTCTGGCTCGTCAGCCCAGCGAATTTGATTATCCTCATCCGTAAGAAGTTTCTCCGCAAGCTGTGAAGGTTCGAAGACATCTTTCAATTCCAGTTGTTGATCTCCCACCTCACGAATCTCTGCCTCTTCCTCCAACGCCAGGGCCCAATCGTACTCTTCGCCATTCCCGAAAATAGCCTCCATATCATCAAGAGCATCTTTGTCGAGGCCAGTAGCTTCTGCACCACCAGATCCGATGTATGCCCGTTCTCGTGGTCGAGCGACTTCCATCTCCTCCTGATGGCGTTGCCGTTCATCTTCATCTTCTAGGTCATCTTCTTCGATGAAATCCGCGAATTCATCCAGATGACGATGATCGGGGCGAAGAGGATGGCGAACACCGTCCTCAAAGTCATGGGCTGTATCGCCTTCCTCGTCCGAGAATATCTCGTCTAAACCCCGTTCCCTATCTCGATCATCCTCCTCACGATGGCCACGTTTCAGACGCTTGAGCTTAGGCTACACTTACAGTTAGAACAATCTATCATAAATATGGCTGAATAACCAACTTGTGTTGCAGTCTTTCGCTCCCATTCAGGATTTGCCTCCCCGATCAAAGCAAGATCCTCCTCGTCAAGCACGGCCTCCTCCTCGTCTCTCTCTGCACGCCGACGCTTCTTGTCCTTCCGGCGCCTCCTCTCCCGCTCTTCAGGTTCTTCATCTTCGTCATCGATAATAAAACCCTCTCGAACCTAAATAGGCATCAGCACCTGTTGAGCAACAAAAGATACTGAGATACATACAGCACGAGCGGCCTCCTCGTCGTCATCGTCTTCTTCCTCCTCACTAGAATCGTCTAGGCTCACATTATCGACATCTTTCCGAGAGTGCACTTCGCCAGTCTCTTCGTCAAAGGATTCATCATTCTCCTCGTCGTCCAGCTCGGCCTCCCCTTGGATTAAGAGATCTCGCATGCTCATGCTGGGCAGTTTGTTGAAAATAAACTACTCAGAACGACTAAAAGTGTCGCGAGATCCTGTAAATGTCGCAGTCTTATTGTCTACGGAAGAGGTAGACAATAAGTTGTAGTGGTGAAGAAGAGATGGACATTCAGTGGCATACTTTTAAGCCGCGCGACCCAAAATCGGTCGCGATATTTATAAGTCACGTGAGAAGAGTCCGGCAGACTCATAGCTGCGCCGGCAAGTTCCGAGAGCTAAAATAGTTTGGGTACCTACATGTCGAAGCCTTCCCCCTCCAAAATTTAATGACTTGTCGTAAAAGAAGAAGTAGCCAGTACGTAACTCAGCATAAAGGGCAACTATCGAATAGGATTGTGATAGGACTGGGTTATGATCCCACTGCTCTTACTGCTTGTCCGAATGATTTATGCATCCTGGTTAAGTCTCCATCATTGGCAGACATCCAAGCTCACATGTATCGCTATCCTGCCCCTGAGAAGTGGAGCATAGTCTAGACTATTAGCATTAGAAGTGCTTGTTCTTAGTTCCCTCGATGTAGATGCCTCTCTCCTATAGACTGCCATATTCAGACAGCATTATCTATATCTCCTTTTAAATCCATTAACTGCGCGTCACGATCTAAGGCTGCATCTTTGTCTGGATGAGGCTTCCAATAATCGAAGATTCTTTCATCTAAGCGCCGCTCCGCCAATCTGCGGCCAGAGTGCCAACATTATCGAAAAACCAACAGCAAAAGGCTACAGCAGAAGCACATAGCAGAGGATCTTGCCAACTTCCTCGAACATTGCTCGGTGGCCTCAGTTGTTTTTTTTTGTTCGCAAAGACTTTATGCGCGCGCGGTTCCTTGACCAAACCGAAGAAATACGTACCCCACATCTGGCAATCTCACAACCGACTTTGTCAACGGTGAACTGCCTGTCTATCCTGTTGGATCGCAACGACTTCAAAACACCATCGATAACCTTACGCTGCGTGAGTCTATATCCGCAGACCGTACCAAGCACATCTCGCCATGTCGGACGCCTTCGGAGCTCGTACGCTTAAGCGTAAGAATGTCAAGGGTTTGGCGTTGAACAAACCGCCCCCACGGCCTGCAGAACCAGAGGAGAGTACTAAACGAGGACCTGGAGGTAATGAGATCGATGAACTTGCCGGAAAAACACAGCAACTCGAGATTGGGATAGAGTATAAGCTTGATCTGAAAAGAGAAGACTTGGAGGTGTTGAAAGAGCTTGGCAGTGGAAATGGAGGAACCGTTAGCAAGGTCAGACACATTGCAACAGGCACTATCATGGCCAGGAAGGTATAGACGGAATTTGTCTCTTATTTTAACAGAACAATATCTCACAAGTGCGCTCACAGGTCATCCACGTCGAAGCCAAGAAAGAAATCCGACGCCGTATTGTACGAGAGCTTCATATCATGCACGAGTGCAACTCCGAGTTCATAGTCAATTTCTACGGCGCATTTCTGAGTGACAACAACGATGTTATAATGTGCATGGAGTACATGGATGTCGGGTATTACCTCTGTTGTATAATGCCAAGGCATTGACTGACATATCGGAAAGTGCTCTAGACAGAATTTCCCGCGACTTCGGACCTGTACGGGTTGATGTGCTTGGAAAAATTGCAGAAGCCACTCTTGGAGGACTCACGTACCTCTACATCAAGCATCATATCATGCATCGAGACATTAAGCCCTCCAACGTACTAGTTAACTCGAAAGGAAACATAAAGTTGTGTGATTTCGGGGTTTCCGGAGAACTAGTCAATTCTGTAGCAGACACCTTTGTAGGAACCTCTACATATATGGCCCCGGAGAGAATTCAAGGCGAGAAGTATACTGTGAAGTCGGATGTGTGGAGTTTCGGGTTGACTATAATGGAGCTAGCCATTGGCAAATTTCCATTCGAAAGCGAACAATTATCAGATGACGATGGAGCTCCTGCCGGCATTCTCGATCTCTTACAGCAGATTGTACATGAGCCAGCACCTAAGCTGCCAAAGAGCGATGCTTTCCCGCCAATACTCGAGGACATGATCCAGAAGTGCTTGTTGAAGAACCCAGATGAGAGACCAACACCTCAAGAGCTTTTTGTAAGAATGTACTTACCATTCCATGTTATGCTGCTGACGGTGATTTAGGAGCGTGAGCCTTTCGTACAAGCTGCTAAACGTACGCCAGTGGATCTCCAGGAATGGGCAGTGGGACTTATGGAAAGGAACAATCGCAAATCTCATCTGGCTCCTATGTTATCCCCAGCAACTCAGGAGCTACTTCGTGGTGACGATTCTCCAACTGGTGATTATCAGGACATGTCGCAAACGCCAACTTCCGGGGATATCCCAATCGGTGGTAGTGATATTCGTTCTACGGTCATCTCTCCGAGAGAACAAATCATCAATACCATTAACAGCGCTCGAACGCCTAAAGTTAATGGTAGCTTGGGTCGCACAGCTGGCTCTGCAAGTAGTGGTGCGACATTCAGTCATACCTTGCCAATGCGACCAGCCCCTCCTGGAGGTCCTCTTCCTCCACCACCTGTGCCTAGAAAAGAGAATAGTGACGCCCGTCGACAGGCCGCGTTTGGCAATGGCTACTGATCTGGCGGATATCAATTTAGCCTCGAGTCTTTCCACAAGGCTACACCACAGCGTAAATGCCCCCACGATACCCGCAAATTCATGTCCCTTATCGAGCATCTGTCGGCGTCTGTCTTCACCATTTCCATCATCTCATAACCTCATCTCATCACAATATCTTATGGTCAACTGGTGACTGAAAACATGCACATGGCTGAGACCAGCAAGCTCAGCTGAAGTAGGAAGCTGGCAAAGCAGATCAGGGAGTTTGCCCGTTGTTTTGTGGTATAGACCAATACTTGCTTTTGCAATTCATTGCGGCGATCTTTACCGTTTTGTTGATCTTTCTCTCTTGGTTCTGAGTGGGATCATTTTCTCGCGAAAAGACTGTATAACGCAGATAAGGGAATAATATCATCCTGGCTGGTCATTTTCTTCAGTGAACAATGAAGATGTACATTTAAGCATGTAGCAGCCATGTTTCTGCATGTGTGTTTAACTAGCTGATGTCGAAGCCAACGAGGCCTAAATCGAGCATCCAAATGCGTCGAGTACCTTAGGAATTAATGGATCAAGGCCACCGAAATACCAGCCACAAACACTAAAGCAGATGCATAAAGTGAAATGCCCTGATTATCCAGGCTGTCCTCGACAATGCCAGATAATTACCTCATCGTGCTCATCTTTCTTTTGCAACATGTCACCTAGGCAACGGAGGCCGTCCCAGCCGAGCTGAGGTACCCTTGCCAAACGATCGATCTTTGACGCCACACTTATCGCTCGGGAATCTAAATTAATGACCGTGACTAGCCTTCCGGAAACAGCAAAGAATTGTCGGTTTGCAATAGATGATGATGCTGAGCAGCACGCCGTCAGATATTACCTACATCCGTAACAACGATGTATTATCCGGAGGTGGATTTTGAGACGTAACAAGCACGTGCAGCTCAAACAGCTGTCTACTGCGTCTTCCTGCATCCTGCAGGAGACCGAGGATCGAGTTGAAGCGTCAGGGGCAGCTGATTGTTTGAGTGGTCGTTAAGCCCTGTGAGGGGGGCGAATGCTGTGCTGCCACGCAAACAATTCGGGTAGGCCCCCTAGCCATGATCCACTGTGAGATTCTAGATGGTGGTCACTCAACCAAAGGAAACTTTTTCATTTCGTAAGATACATCTCCAGAGGCTTCTAAAAGCGAATGGGACACTCTTTTCGATCGTTTGTTTTCCTCATTTAACGAATTAGCGTTTTTTAAGCGCACCTTTAACGCAGTACTGGGGAGAGTAGTAAATTTTAGGCCCAATCTCTCCAAACAACAATAAAACTACCCCAGTGAATTTCCTAAGTCTTCGTCATTCTAAATCTTCCTGTCATCACCTTCAAGTTACATTCTGGGCTGATCTGCTAAGAATAAACTGCGTGGAATGCCTCCGGGGCTGCAATTGGTTGCCCACCCGAGGACCAACTACTGTCTTAACGCCATTCTGCAACTTGATTTGACAATCAATATCGGCAGTCAACAACAGGACAACGCATCTCCTCAGCCGCCTCACACAACAATTCAAAAACAAACTTGCACCACATTCACTCCGATATAAGCGATATCCTGCGAGCCTGATCAACCTTGATGCTTAAGAGGGATCTTAAGATCACGCTGGTGCAGCCTATACGACGGCTGTGAAAGCCTCAGCTGCACCTTGAACTGCGCCGCCCCCAACCTAACTCGGTCAGAGGCTGCGCAGAAGTCACGTTCTAGACTCGATAACGCCAAGGACACCGCCCAGGCAGAGATGTCCCGCATATTCTGATCCTCTCCAGGGACAACCTTTCACTCTCTGAGCGTCCACCATCATGGGCGTGGATTCGAAAAAGGCGCCGCCTCTACCAGCGCCGACTGAGACGGATACAGGCACAGACCTTGCGACAGATCTTTCTAGAGTGACAGGAAAAACATCTCAAACACTGCCTGAAGACGGCAGCCCAGTCACGATACCAGGCAGGAAGAAGAAACACGACAGGGACGGTGAAAGTCTCACTCGTACCTCCCATCAGTCGCAGACTTCACTACTAATAGAATACTTTGAAGGTGGAAAAGGAAGTCAAGCAGATTCTCGACGTCCGAGTGTCAGGGTCAAGGTTACACCATCCTCAAAAAGTAGGAGTCGCTCTACGAACGAGCACATTCAGATTACGGAAACGAAAGGCACTCGAAAGCCGTCATATACGAAACGCATAAACCTATCATCGAAGGATAAGAATGTTGAAGTTGAAGGGGATAATAAAAGTGTGAGCTCTTTCAATTCTGCGACCGAAGAGTCGAATGTCAGCAGAAACAATCCGATCGAAATCGAGGTCATGCCAAAAAGACATGGTAGTCCTTTGATACCGACCGAAGCAGGCAGCTCAAGGGAAGTACGCATCCAGCAGCTTGGCTCTGATGTATCTTCAATGCCTGCAGATTCCTTCCTCGACGGCAAAACAAGATCACCGGAACGCAAGCGGAGTAGAAGTCTGACAAGAGGGGAAGCAATAGCAGCAGGTGCTGTTACAGGCCTTGCTGCAGGAGCCATAGCAGATACCCTACACGCGCCATCTCGCCGACGGAGTCGAAGCCTGAGCCGAGAACGTATAGTTGCTCAGAAAGTACTTGAGAAGGTCAAGGGTGATAAAGCTGAACGACGCCGAAAGCATAGCAGTGGCAGTAGAAGCCGCAGCGTAAGTAACAGCGAGAAGCATACCGAGGCTATCAAGTCTCCACGCAGAAGGTCTAGCAGAAGTCATGGTGACGAATCCTTCGTGTCAGGCGGGGATATGAGCCAAGTCACGGGAAGCAGACTGTCAGCGGACCAGCGGTCTTTCCGTTCAGGTACTTCAAAGTCATCCATCAACAATCCCAAGCTTTTAGAGACGGTCGAAGATGCTATTCGCCGACTTATCCTACCAGAGCTTACAGCATTGAAGAAAGAGCAAAAGGCAAATGCCAACCGTGATAAATTTGAGCGCGAGAGGAGGGGATCTATTACATCTGGAAGTACAGGAATATCTCGAGATTCGAGAGATGAGCTGTCCTCCACCCGACGAGTGTCAAATCGCTCTAGTGCCCCTAACGTCTCTACTAAGCCACGTGTTACAGTTGATGGACGGGAAGTGATCGCAGGTGACTCTGGGAAGATTCGTAAGGAGCGACATGACTCTCCTCGTAGTTTCGAGCGCGAGGCTTCTGAAGAGACCGTAATCCGGGATGACAATCGTGTACGCAACAAAAAGAGCAGCGAGAAGCGCACAGGACTAGGGGCTTTAGCAGCAGGACTTGGACTCGGGGCCATGGCAGCAACAGCGCTTCATAATCACTCGAGAGAAAACCTAGACGAGAGACAAGAACGCAGACGAAGGCGTGCCAAGAGTCGAAGTCAAAGTGACAGTCTAGCTGAGAGCTACGAAGAGAGCGAGCATCATGAAATTCATCCACCAATGCCGATGATGAGTGACATCAATGCCTCTGAAGTCACGAGAGCTTCAATCCTCTCGGCAGACACTGAAAGACCTCATTCGGCTAGTGGGGAACGTCTTATGACGCCTGTACGAGAGGTGCAGAGAGGTTATATCACACCATCTCGAACTCCTACAAGAAGCCCATTGACACCACATCAATCAAGTCCAACTGAGCGTGGGAACCGTTCACATGGAGATGTGAGTCGGGAGTCTCTAAGAAACCGGGAGATGCAAGAACAGGAGGAATACGAACTTGACGAGCATGGTCGCAAAGTACCCATGCATGAGCCACATGAGCCGAATCATGAAGACACTTACATAGAAGAATTAGGCAGGGATCACTCCCATGCTTTGGAAGCTGGCGCTCTCGGGGCTACTGCAGGGGCTTTAATGGGAGCCGCAGCCAGGCATCATCAGGACCGGGATTTAGGACCGTTTCATGAGGAAGAGGAGTCTGAGTATTATCAACCCGGTGAAGTCCCGCCACCACTCAGATACGTGCCATACAACGCCCAGAAGCGAGGTCTTAGTCCTATTCAAAGCGTATCAGGCTATACCGAGGATGAGGGTGTTGGCTACCATCAGACCCGCAACTCGGGATTGACACGGAGCACTGGGTCCTATTCAACCATGGATCAGTCTCCCCAGCATCAAAAGTCCGTCAAGTCTGTTAATTCAGATCAATCAGCCCAGCGGGAGAACCGGCATGATTTCGCCGAAGTTCGTCAAGGAGGACTGGCAGATTCTGAACTTACCCAGGATGGCGACTATTGGGAGGAGCAGCACAGAGAAAACGATAGAAATCGTGACTTGGATGCCGAAAGCTTCCGCGATTACAAACGCGGAACAAACTACACTGATGAGAGCCTTGATACGCCATATGACGAGAGAGTCTCTGCTGGTCAAAATGTCCGAGGTGTCGGCGCAAATCCTGACTATGTCCACACACCAGTAGCTGTAGAATCCGCTGTTGCGTCATTAGTCTCTGCATCTGTGCTCACAGGTGGTTCTGGTCATTCAGGCCTTGATCGCAGAGATTCTTATGCATCTTACGATGAGGTTTCAGAGAGAAATTTCACAAGCCGTGGGAATAGTCCTCGAAAATATGATGATCGATCACGAGATCTCGAGTACTCTGGCTCTGATCGACAGTTCGCAAGTGGCGGCGACAGCCCTCAGAAGTATGACGACCGAACGCGAGACCTCCAGTACTCAGGCTCAGAGAGAGAAGTCGCAAGCCAGCAAAATAGTCCTACCAAAAGTCCACGATATGCCGAATATGAAATCGATGACCACGGTCGGAAAGTGACAATGCCAAACTATCATACTGATCGCGATACTGCTGCGGCTGCTTTGACAGGAGCTGCTGTGGGTGCTGCCGCTGCTGCACTTTCAAATCAACATCACGAAGAGGCAGATCCTCCACGCCAGCAACATGAAGGACATCTGGAACAAACTGGAGCACCGGCACAAAAGTCTTTCAAGGACCGAGCAATGGACTTTCAGCCTAGGTCGCCACGCCACAGTATTGATAAACTGATCACTGAAGAGGATGGCCCTGAGGAAGTTAAGATGACCGCAAGTTTCATCCCAGACGTCCATGACCCAATGCCCGAAATTGGCTACGGTGATCAAATATCCGAGCCAGATTCGAATCATTCATATATCAAAAGCCCTCTTGGTGGCCGTGAACATGGTAATCGCGATCACTGGCCGAATCTGGAAACACCTCCACAGCCGAAATTGGACACTGCTGCAGCCACAAGAGTTCAGGACCGGAATTCTCCTGTCAAAATTGCTGAGGACGGACTCGGATTAGTTGGTGTTGCTGCGGCGGTCGGTACTGCAGCGGCTCTTGTGAATCAGGAGCGGGAGGCTGCTCATGACCATGACGAACAATGGAATCGAACATCAGATGAGCGAAAACGGGATACTCTCATAACCAACCCCTATGAAGGAACTAGCCCTATCACTCTTCTTGGTGGGCTACAGGACAGAAATCTTCTGGGACGGATGGGCTATGATGGAGTTGATCGAGGCTACACAACCGGAAGTCCTGGCGCTTTACCTAAAGATGAAGGATATATATCTGCAGCAAATCCTCGCTCACCAGGTGCCGCAACCCCTGAGCGGAGGCCTAAAGGCGTTGGATTCATGGATGATGTGGGAATGGGAGCCGCCGCCAATGCTCTTGCAGGCGATGATCCGTTTTATACGCCGAAGCATGCTAGGCATCTAAGTGGGATGTCACATGGCATGGAGTCGCCTTTGTATGATAGTGCCACTGGAAATGGCATTGATCGCATCCAGTCCAGGGATATTGTAGCTCTGATGGATCATGTAAGTGTTCAGGGACATTATCGGTTTAATTTGTGCTAATATATAACAGCTAACCGTCCGAGACGCTCAGCGAAGCGCTCGTGATACAGAGATCCTTGTGACTCTTGTCCGTGCTGCAGCTGAGATGCGCAACTCTTTCGAAGATATGAAGCGCCTATTAGCCGATACTGAGGACGTCATTATTACTGAGACGCAAAGAAACACTGAACGCTCAGTCCAGAAAGTCATAAATGGACCGCGACCTCCTCCACCAAGCGTCTCTCGTTCTCGTGGTTCGCAGGATGGGACGGTCGACGACCTACCTAACAAGAAGAGAAACGTATTCCGTCGTGCCTTGAAGGGCCTAAGCATGCGTAGCTCAAACGACCTTAACAAGATTGAAGATATGCTTGTGCAATTACTTTCTGAGGTTGAAGGCCTCAAAGTTGCTCAAGGCTTACCAGGCCGAAGTAACCCGAGTGATACCTTTGATATCATGCAGCAAGAAGACGCATATGAGCAGGACCATGGGTACGAGCCAGAGGGTAACGCAGGCACATCTACTGCAAGTCATGCTAGCCAGTCTGGGCACTTCTCCAATCCGTTATCCAGAGGAGCCAGTGCTTCCAGAGGTTTTGATGGCCGTAAGTTCTCGGAAAACCGCATAAGCACAGTACCGGAAGGTGATGAGGAAGAACTCGATATTCATGAGCAGGCAGTATTAGCCAATCAGTTCGAGCACAACGAGGAACTGCTCACGCCTACCCAAGGAGCAATCCGTGGTGGTTCAGCGCCACTTGACAGTCCACCACAGCAATACGTAGCCCCAGCTTCACTCAGCAACGAGAACACCCCTAAGACGGACAAGAGCAAGAAACACAAGTCCAGTTCGTCCTCAGGCTGGATTCCCCGCATCTCAAGATGGTCCGAGACAACAGCTTCAACCGTGGCTCGAGGCTTTCGTAGTAGTGGTCGACGAGATACAGAAACAACTTTTGAACAGACTCAATCACGCTCCGGTTCGGATCTAGGCAACTACGAAACTGCGCCTCAAAACCCTTATGGTGAAGATAAGCTACATTCCGGATTCTCACAGGACAACATACAACAACCACATTTCGATGAGAACAATCCACAGCTCACCTCGCTGCTTCCCCAAGAAGACCCCAAATACAAAGCGCACCGTAACTCTCTCAATCTTCAACATCCTCAACCTCGTCCAGGACCCACGCACCGGTATCAAACAGCGCTTGAATCTCAAGCACAGGATTTTGGCTCTCCAATGTCACCTAAATCTGTTGATTTTGGCTCCTCAACCAGCGTGAACAGACTTCCGCCAAATCCAAATGCCAATAGATACAGTACAGGCACAAATGGAACTGATCATTTGAGCCCTGTCTCCGACGGAGGCTATGACGCCCTTCCAGCAAGGCCTCCAAAAGAACCACTTTCTTCACCATCTGGATCAGAACGCCCTCCCAAGATTCGAAATAAGCTCACGAAACCGAGTCCGTTGTCGAATGAACATCTGGATGTAGACAATATTGAGGATGATAAAAGAGTCAGTTATGGTACAGTCAGCACTGCTGCCAACCAGACATATGACAGTCCAAGATCGTCGGGGCGCGTCCTGTCTGCGAATCTGGGAGTACCGACCAGGAAGCCTACGGGCCCAAGAAGCATGGGAGAGAGGAGCCGAAGTGGTAATTTGAGTCCCGCAGAAGTGAGTGGTGGGGAGGGGCCAATGACGAGGCAGAAGAAACGAGGTACGTGATGAGAATCAGGCGTATTAACCTACCCCTTGATTTCCAGCTTAGGCTAACACTCGCTAGATACTTTCGGCACAATCGCCAGTAATCATAGCGTGGAGTCAGAGACATTTTAATGCTGCCTATCTCATGCTCTTCTCACCTTTCTGGATGCTACTGGCTAGCACGTTCCTTTTTTTTTTTTTTTTTTTTTACATGCTAGGATACGACAAAGAGAAAAGACAGGATACACATCCGACTTCATGAGTTCGCGAACCGGGATTTTGAGCTTAATGTTCTCTCTTCTTTTCCATGTGTCCAATTCAAAGACATAAAAATGGCGATGTTCTTCTGGAGATGCAATCTTTATCCGGCTTGGTAGGACATGGCATATGCTGGATATGGTACGAATGTTATGACTTTTCTTTCTATGAGCGTGCATTTCGCGCAAGCGAGCTTGCGAGCAAGCAGGCTAGCTTTTGACAACCCAGGCGTCTACCTTCAAATAAAAATGTAACTTTTGTTTAATTGAATTGAGCTTTGGACCTATGCCCAATGATCTATTTTATAATGAGCTTTTCGCCTGTAGACTGTTACTGACAAGAATGTATGCTCCGAGTGGCCCGGTTGTCCCACCAACACCCAATTTGACCGATGTTAGATGGCGAGGCATAGAATCCGCAGGTTTCAGCTCAGCTTCTGCCAGCTCGGAGCAAGAATAACTATTTGAAATGCCGGGCAAAGGATCTAAACGCGAAAAGCTCCTTTCCATCTTTAAATGAAAGGCGAAAGAGACTAGTGAACAGACTTCAAGCACACAAGCAAGGGAAGAAGACGTCGAGGCAACGCGCGAGGCTGGAGCCTCGCCTTTGACAGGTAATGTTCTTCATGGGACACCAACAGTACCACGACATGCAAAAAATAGT
>Ga0335075_10005576_pt1 | contig 19505 bp, 14 predicted proteins | sample Lox_Sample_24_FD_206723 | JGI IMG/M metagenome (GOLD analysis project Ga0335075, IMG submission 206723) | Soil microbial communities from Loxahatchee National Wildlife Refuge, Florida, United States - Lox_Sample_2.4 | ecosystem: Environmental > Terrestrial > Soil > Wetlands | place: USA...
CAAAGGGCAGGTAGTCAATCGAGTAGACCTCCGCCGATAGAGGAAAATGATAGTGCGCACCCAGAAAAGAGATGGTGTAGCCCAGCACCAACCCCAGCGCCGTGCCCACCACGCTGATCAAAAAACCCTGCATAAGGAAGATGCGGCGCACCTGTCCCGGCTCCACGCCAAGCGACATGAGCACGGCGATGTCCTTGGTTTTCTCCATCACCATCATGGTGAGGGCGATCAGAATATTCAGCGCGGCGACGCACACGATCAGCCCGATCACAATGAAGGTAACCACCTGTTCCAGCCGCAGGGCGTGGAACAACTCGCGGTTCTGTTCCATCCAGTTGGTCGTCTCGAAGCCCGGCCCCGCAGCCGCCTCAATCTCCTTTCCGATACGAGCGGCATGGTTCAGGTTATCGACCTTGAACGAAATCACCGAGATCACGTCTGGTTCGCCGAACAACCGCTGCGCGTCCTTTAGCCGGATGAAGCCAAACCCCGAGTCATATTGGTAGAACCCGGAATGGAAGATGCCCACGATGCGGAAGGGCTGGTACTTGGGGACCAATCCGTATGGCGTAAGTTCGCCCTGCGGACTGATGACCATCACCGTCGATCCCACCTTGGCATCGAGAGAATTAGCAAGGTCGTAGCCGATGACGATGGGCGGAACCGCGGAGGTTGCGCTGTTGGAGTCCTCCTGCTCGGACAGCGGCGCAGCTGAGCCCGCGGTGAGATTGTCAAAGAGGTGGCTGACAGTCCGTTCCTCGTTTGGAACGATGCCATCGAGCATTGCTCCGCCGGAAAGAGTGCCGCGCGCCACCAGAACAGGCTCGTACAGTCCCGGCGCGGCTGCTGTGACGTGGGGAAGATGCCGTAGCCGTTCGAGCAGCGGACGCCAGTCTTTGATGCCGTCATCCATAGTGCGCATGAGCTGTACGTGCGCGGTGGAGCTGAGCAGGCGGTTCTGCAGGTCGCGCTGCATGCCGGTGGTAATGGCCAGCGCGATGATCAGCGAGGCCACACCCACTGCGACTCCGGCAACGGAAATGGCGGTAATGGCGCCCACCACGGCCTGGCGGCGCTTGGCCCGCAGATACCGCGCCGCGACGAACAATTCAAAGCGCATGATCAGTCGCCCGCCGGAAAGATCACGATTCGATCAGCGTCAAAGTCTCCCGGTTTGAATTGCTGCGACGTCGTATTGTGCTGTCCGGGAGTTGGTTTGCCCGCTACTACTGAGTATTCAGAGACGTTGAAGTGCTGCAAGCAGGCGTCGCACGTTCCGTCTCCCTCTTCGCCCCACAGGCGGAGCTGAACAGGGAAGGTTGAAGAAATCTCCAGCTTGCCCCCGCCGACCATGGGCAACGGAGTGATGCGGTAGAAGTCGGGTTCAGGTGTCACGATGAAGTAGAGAATTCCACTGGACGCAGTGCAGCACACTTGAAAGCCGACAGCGGCAAGTAGTTGCTTGTCCTGGCACACCTGGGCGGCATAAACGTTGAGTGCAGCCATGTTAGTGTAGCCCAGTTTCTTCCCCATTCGCTTCCATGCTCCGACCGACATTAGTGACACATTGCGAACAACCTCTCCACTTCTGACGACCACAAACCCGGTATAGAACGCGCCTTTGTCCCCGGGCTCATGTTGAAGCTGATAAGTGATCAGCCAGTCAGAGGAGTTGAGTTGCGCAGCAAATGCGGGTTGTGTGCCCACAGGAATGAAGGGCAGAAGCCATGATGGATGCTCGGGGGGGCGGGAAGTGTCCCAGACGCGGGTTGTACACTGCGCATGTAAAGACCTCCCCGGCAGATGCGAAACGGCCAGCGCAGCCACGAGAAACGTGAGCGCCACCCTTCTGCCGGCTTGCAGTCGTCGCCGCGTCATCCGTCCGCCTCAGCTTAGTGCACGACCGCCTTAGCTGTCACCGCGTTGTCCGCGCGGTCAAAGACGCGCGCACTAATCACGTGTTCCGATGCGTCCGCCGGCGCCGGAGAGCCTGCGGGTCTGGCCTTCACCGGGACTTCAAAGTCGAACTTCTCCGTCAATGAGTCGGAGATGAGTCCGACCGGAGCGATGTACTGCCACGGCCCCGCGTCCACAGAGTACTCGGCATGCGAGATCGGACTGGTGGCATCGGTGGCTGTGAACTGCACATGAATACTGCCGTCCGCGAGTTGCGCGGCCATGCCGCTCACCACCGGCGGGGTCGTGTCAATCAGGAACTGGTCGCTGACGCTGGAGCCGGTGAGCGCTTGGCCGCGGTTGTGCGACGGAGCGTCGCTGGCGATAACCTTGATGCGGTAATAGCCGTCCGGCAGCAGGTTCGCATTGAAACTGATGAAGGTCGAGCGGATATGCCGTTTGAGCAGCAGCCAGTTGTGCTCGTGTACGCCGCGAAAATAAACCGCATACTCCAGCGTGTCGTCGTTGTCGTCGTGGGCCCGCCAGCGCACAGTGATATATGACTTGTCCCTGAGCCCGACCAGCGGCTCGCGCCCCACTGGAAGCGAGAAAGTGATCAGGCCCGGCGTCTGCTGCGCGGGAAAATTGATGCTCACCTGATTGGCCTGCGTAGCCTCGCCGGCGTTGGGCACCACGCGCGCCCCCGGCTGCACGACAATCTCATCGACCACGGGAGCCACATTCACCGGCAAGTAGTCGATGCCGACCGAGGTGATGGCCGCGCCGGGATGCAGCAGCGCCTTCCACTGCACAAAACGCGCCGGCTGCACGCCGAGCGAGCCCATGTTGGGCGTTACCTTCATCCAGTCGCTCCACGCGCGCTCTGGATTGTTGATATTTCCCACGCGCGCATACAGGTCGAAGCTCCCCGAGTTCGGCCCGGTTTGCACCTCGGCCCGGCCCCACTGCGAGAACACTCCGGCGTCAAACACACTGCTCCGGTAGGTGCCTACGGGCGCGTCCCCATGACTCATGCGGTACACCTTGCCAGTGTTGGCAGTGCCGATATAGAGCCCTTCCGGTGAGTCGGCAAAGCCCGTGGCCTGTGAGGCTTCCAGGTGAGCGATGTCGGCGTACGATCCATCTTCGTTAATCCGATAGATGCGCCCGCGATTGCCCGTCGCAGCCAGCAGCCCCTTCGGGGTCCAGCGCAGCGCGTACACAATGTCGTCGCGGTCTTCCCACAGCGTGCGGGGCGCGCCGTTGGGAGCAATCTCATCGATCACCGACCCCTCGGGAATCACCGAGTTCGAACTGAGCGCGCCCATCGAGCCGGGCTGGATGATCTTGATCGTCACCCTCGCCTCGCCGGTCACCGGCAGAGGAGGCAGCGTTTCGCTCCCTTTGGCCCCGACGGACGCCGCATAGATCGCGCCATTCGGTCCAACGGCGACAGATGTCACCTCCTGTTTGGGCGAGTCGTAGATCACGTATCCTTTGCCGGACTTGTCGATGCGGTACACCAGTCCGGTGCCGTCCGACCCGGCAATCAGGTTGTCTTTCGCATCAAAGGCGAGGCAGCGGATGTGCTGCTCGTCGCTCTTGAAGAACAGCTCCGGCTTTGCTCCGGCATTCTTCGGGTCCACGCGATACACACCCGCAGGGCCGCCCGTCGCAATGTAGAGCCGTCCTTCTGTATCGAAGGCCATGTCCCACACATACTTGGGCTTCCCGGCGATCGCAGCCGGGTCAAAGACCACCGTCGCGTCGGCTTCGGTGAGGTCTTTCGCATCAGGCGCGAGCCGGTAGACTTTGCCCGAAGGCAGGGTGGCTGCGTAGATCGCACCGTCGGGCCCCGCGCGCACCACCTGCACGCTCACGTCTTTTGACGAAAACATCCTTGTCGTCTTGCCATTGGGCGAGATTTTCAGCACCGTGGCCGGACTACCGGTTCCGACATACACGTTACCGTCCTTGTCCGCCGCAATAGACCATACGTAGGTGGAGGGAGTCCTTGTGACCAGCGTGCTCGAAGGGCCGGCGATCAGTTCTCCGTCGCTGGTAATGGCTACGCCGTTCGGCGTGCCCTTTTCAAGCTCTTCGAACTTTGACTGCAGCCACAGCTTGGTACCTTGTGCGCTGGCAAAGCTACAGGAAAACACCACAAAACCAAGCGCGAGAAGAGAGAAGGAACGCCGCATCATGCTGAAACGAGTCTACTAGATGTTGCATCTCTATAATGATGCCTATGGATCAGCCTCAGTCCGATGCTCTCGTCTTCTTCGGCGCAACCGGCGACCTTGCCTACAAACAGATCTTTCCTTCATTGCAGCGTTTAGCCAAGCGCGGCAAGCTAAACGGTCCGGTGATCGGCGTGGCCAAGGCCGGATGGAACCTTGATCAACTGAAGGCCCGCGCAAAAGACAGCGTAGAGAAACATGGAGGCGCGGACCCCGAGGGGCTTGCCAAACTGCTCGACCGCCTGCGTTATGTTGACGGCGACTACGCCGACGCCTCAACTTTTGCGCAGGTGCGCAAAGAGCTGGGCGATGCGAAACATCCGCTGCACTACCTGGCCATTCCACCCAGTCTGTTTGGCAAAGTCATCGAGCAGCTCAAGACCTCCGGCAACGCGGACGGCGCACGGATCGTCGTCGAGAAACCCTTCGGGCACGATATGGAAAGCGCTCGCGCGCTGAATCAGATTATCCATAGTGTCTTCAACGAGCGCGACATCTTCCGCATCGACCACTACCTCGGCAAAAACGCTGTCCAGAACCTCATCTTCTTCCGCTTCGCCAACATGTTCCTTGAACCGATCTGGAACCGCCAATATATCGAGAGCGTGCAGATCACCATGGCCGAACAGTTCGGCATCCAGGGCCGTGGTGCTTTTTATGACAGCGTGGGCGCGCTGCGCGACGTGGTGCAGAACCACCTGATGCAGCTGGTCAGCAACATCGCGATGGAGCCGCCGCCCGGGCCCGACGTCGAGTCCATCCGCGACGAGCGCGCCAAGGTGCTGCGCAGCACACAATCCATCGCGCCCGAAGACATTTTGCTTGGCCAGTTCGAGGGATATCACGACGAACCCGGAGTGAAGTCCGGCTCCTGCGTCGAGACCTTCGCCATGCTCCATCTGCACATCAATTCCTGGCGCTGGCGGGATGTCCCGTTTTACATTCGTACCGGAAAGCTGCTGCCGGTTACCGCGACCGAGGTCGTGGCCAAGTTTCGTCAGACGCCGCCGGTCTTTTCCGAGCAGGTACCGCCGCAGAATTATGTCCGTTTTCGCCTCAGTCCGGTTCCGGAAACCGGCATCGGCGCGTCGGTAAAGCAGGCTGGCGACCGCCTGCTCGGCTGTATGACCGAGCTTTGTGTCGACTCCGACTGCGGGACCGAAAACCTGCTGCCCTACGAGGAGCTTCTGCAGGACGCCATGCGCGGCAATCAGACATGGTTTGCGCGCGAGGACTATGTGGAAGAGTCGTGGCGCATCCTCAACCCGATGCTCAAGAATCCACCCAATCCGCAGGTCTACACGCCTGGAACCTGGGGTCCGCCCAACGCTACCAGCGCTGTCATTCCTCCGGGTGGCTGGGTCGATCCGCGAAGCCCATTGCAGAAATAACGATTGGGCGTCTCACCGGGTGTGGTTTTGTATCGGTGCGCTGCCCGCAGGCCTGCTTGCCCGCGCCCCACGGGCGGGCTCTGTACGTGGGGCCAGCCAAGCGTGCCGGATGCTCTTCAACTGGCAGCTACAGATTGCCAGCGTCCGTGCCGCGGATGAATGCTTCCACGTTGTCGTGGAGATTTTTCAATGACGGCTCGTTGACGTAGACCATGTGCCCTGACTTGTACCAATCGTACTCAATGTTCTTCGCCAGGTTATCCGGTATAGGCAGGTGCTTGTCCTCATACCACGCCTCATAGAACGGTGTCGCGAGGTCGAAGTAGCCGCCGTTCACCATTACCTTCAGCTTAGGGTTCGTCTTCATGGCATTGGCCAGGTCAACAGCAACGTTGGTGTTGATCTCGTTGCCGTTGTGCTTCATGTCCCACTGCGAGCTGCCTATACCTAAACTATTTATTTCCGGCACATAGGTTTCGTTATCACCATATTTCAGGGTGGTACGGACGTAATTGTTGAACAGTGATACATAAGCTGAGGAGATCGCGGTCGCTTGCGGATCATACTGCGCATCGCGGCTCATCGGGTCAAGAGAAGGCCCGGAAAAGCGTGTATCCAGGCGGCCGGTGGTCAGGTCGCTGCCGATCTCGAGATGCTTGCTGAACTCCGGCCCGGATACACGCAGGTTTGCGCGCAACAGGTAGTCGACGGAGAGCCCGGTGTATTCATGCAACTTTTCGGCAATTGCCTGCTTCTGTGCCGCGGGCAGGTCCGTACCCTGTTCGAGAGCCTGGGTATACTCGCCCATGGCAAATGCTTCCACCTGTTTCAGGAGGGGCAGCAAGTTCGGGGGCTGGTTGGGCAGCTTGTGGTGGTACCACGCTGTCGCCGCGTAGGTCGGCAGGGCGGTCTCATACGGCAGATCGATGCCAGGGTTTGCATCCGGAGAGTCAATGTCCGAGGAGAAGTTAAAGATCTGGGAAAGCAGGATAACGCCGTTGACATCGAGGTCCTTGTCATTCTCCAGGATGTTTACCAGCACCGCGGAGCGCGTCGTGCCGTAACTCTCGCCAAAAAGGTACTTAGGCGAGTTCCAGCGGCCATATTTGCTTAGAAATCGCACAATAAAGCGGGCAAAAGCGTTTCCGTCCTCGTCGACGCCCCAGAAGGCTTTTTGCGGATCCTTGCCATAGAAACGGCTGAACCCCGTTCCCGGTGCGTCAATGAACACCAGGTCGGTTACATCCAGCAGGCTGTATGGGTTCTGCTCCAGCCTGTAGGGCGCAGCGGGAAGATGCTGGTCGCCGGGGGTCGAGACCCTCCACGGCCCGAAGGATCCCATGTGCAGCCACACCGTCGAGCTGCCCGGACCGCCGTTGTAGAGGAAGGTGACCGGCCTGGTCTCCGGGTTAGCGCCTTTCTTAAAGTAGGCAACATAGAACATGCTCGCGGTTGGTGGCGCGTCAGCCGGGTTCTTGATAAGTGCCGCGGGCGATCCCGGCAGCGGCTTCCCATCCGGTCCCAGCTCCGCGTCTCCCGAATCGGTTGCGCCAACGGTGATTGTCCCCGCGACGGCGGTATAGGCGATGTGCTCGTCACCCGCATCCAGTACGCCTTCCGTGGTTGAGTCGGCCGGGGTCAGTGCCGCGGTTGATTGCTCAGCCTTCGCGGGCAGGCTGCTGTTGTCGGCGGCCAAGACAGGAATGGAGACGGCAGCCGCCAGCATGAGCGCTAGCGGCAGGGGCAATTTACGCATCAGGTACATCCTTCAATTGGCGAATTAGGACTAACTTTTTAGAGTACGTTATCGACATGGCTTGCCGAAAGGGCAGATGCGTGGCGCCAGAAAAGACGCCACCAGCAATTACCGAAGTTCCTGATGCCAAATCCTGCGCCGGGCCATCTAACATTGATTGATGCCCGACCAACTCTACCTCAGCCTGTGGTACCCAAATTTCCGGCTTGTTGCCCTGCCTGCCGCGCTAGAAAGGGTCATGGAGATCTTCGGCAGCGTTGCCGGTTCATCGCGTGTGAAGGCTGCCGCGGCTTATCCTATCTCTTCGAATGAGGCTCCAGCCTACCAGCGTGTTTATGACGAGGAGCACGAGCCGGACCTGGAGGCCTCGCAGCCACGGAATGCCATCACCGCCGCAACGGAGATGCTGCACGACGACTTTGCCTACGAGTTCGAGCTCATCTGGGAGCTGTGGACGCCGGAAAGTGCCGCCGGGCTCGACCCCATCTGGAAGAAAGAGCCGGCCATCGTGCGCATCACGGGGTACGGCCCGCAGTTTGACGAGGGCGCCTACGAGCAGAACGGACATATCCGCATTGACTTCGGCGCGGATACACCCTTCCTGCAGGAGAACGTAAGCCTGGACGAAGAGGCCGCCGAGCACGTCAAACAGAACGTGCAAATGTTGGTCGACTTTACCAACGCCATTCAGCAGCACGCCGGCATTTCGTCGCGTCTGCTCTGGTCAGAGTCCGGAGAGAGCCTTGCGCAGAAGCTGATCTCACGTCTGCAAAGCGTGAATTAATCTCTGTGACTTCCAAGGGCGAGTGCTGAAGGCTGGTTCTGAGAAAATAGACGTATGCGCGTAACGGTTGTAAGGCTGCGCCAGGCAATCCTCATTGTGGCAGGCCTGCTGGTAGCGGTATTGATCGGCTTCTTTGCATACGCGCGCTATCGCCTGCACCACCTTGAGCGCGACCTTCCCGCCAGGCTTGGCATCAACATTCAGCAAACTGCCAGCGGCTACACCTATTCGCAGTCCAGCGGAGGACATACTCTCTTCACCATTCACGCCTCGCGGCTCATCCAGTACAAGAGCGGAAGCAATGCCACGCTGCACGACGTCTCCATTACCCTCTACGGGCCGCCCGGCTCAGACCGCGTGGACAAGATCTCCGGCTCGGACTTCGACTATGACCCCAAAGACCAGATTGTGCAGGCGCACGGCACGGTCAGCATCGACCTTCAGGGCTTTGGCAACGGAGAGGCCGCCCAGCAGGGCAGGATCCACGTGACGACCAGCGGGCTCGTCTTTAATCAAAAGACTGGCCAGGCAGACACCAGCCAGCACACAGACTTCGCGTTTCCTAAGGCCTCCGGCAGTTGCACTGGCGCGCACTATAACAGCAAGACCGGCATACTCGTGCTCGACAGCCAGGTGGCCCTGACCACGACAACGCAGGGCAGCCCCGCCGTCATTCATGCTGCGCATGCGCAGATTGTGCGCGACTCCGACCAGGCGTACCTGCTCGATCCGCAGACCGAGTACAAGTCCGAGAGGGCCTCGGCAGACTCAGCTATCGTGCAGTTCCGCCCGGACGGCTCGGCGGAGAGCATTCACGCAATGGGCCATGTGCGTGTGGTCCGCCCCGACGGCGCTGTGCTGACCGCGACCGACTCGGTCACACAGCTCGATGACGCCAGCCACCTGGAGACCGTTGACCTGACCGGGGGTGTCAACTATTCGTCGACGTCCCAGGGCCAAAGCATGCAAGGTACCGCTGGCTCGGGCACGCTCACCTTTGGCGGCAATTCATTGCTGCGTCACGCACAGTTCCGTGACGCTGTGCGGTTCGTCGATCAGGTCTTCAAGCTCGCCCACCAAAGCAACGGCGCCGCGACGCGAGAGATGGAGGCGGACAAGGTCGATATAGACTTCGCGCCCGGCCCGCATGGCAAGTCGGCGGTTGCGAAGAAGGCCCTCGCCGTAGGCAGCGCAGTTGTCAACCTGCGCACCATTCCGTCCAGGGGGCCGCAGCAACTCACCACCATCAGCGGAGACCAGCTTCTGGCAACGCTTGCATCTGATGGCCGCGCCATTCGGCGACTCGATGGTACGGGCCATACCCGTATCGTCGATCTCGCCCGGGACGGCTCGACCAACACCAGCACCGGAGACACGCTGCACGTCACCTTCAACGTGCCGCCACCGGCCCCGCGTGGGTCGAAGCCTAACCGGAATCCCTCAGCAACAGGCACGACATCGCAGGTCGAGACCGCAATTCAGGACGGTCACGTCATCCTGGTACAGAAGCCAGCACCCAAGCCGGGTGCGGCCGCTCCTGCTCCCTTGACCGCCTGGGCCAGTCATGCGGAATACCATGCTGCAACCCAGGTGCTGCGGCTCACCGGCAACCCACGGCTGGATGACGGTGGTTCAATGCAGCTCACCGCCGGGGTCATCGACTTTCACCGCGACACGGGTGACGCGGGCGTGAGCGGCGACGTGAAGGCAATCTGGATTCATAGCAACAATTCGAATCAGCCCACGCCAAAGCGCGGTGCGTCCGCACCGGCAGCGCTTTCCCTTGGCGGAGAAGGCCCGGTGCACATTACCGCTGACCACGCCTTTCTGCGCCGTGCGAACGGCTCCAGCACCTTCTACGGAAACGCCTCGACCGACGCGCGCATGTGGCAAGGAGTGAACTCCATCATGGCTCCTGTGCTCGAGCTTACCCGCTCGCCGCAAACGCTCAAGGCGTTTGGCGCTCCAGGCAGCGCCGGCCCGGTGGTAGATGCGAACTTCACCTCGTCGACCGGCGCCAAACACACGGTCAGCGCGGTACGCGTGCGCAGCCATACGCTCTTCTACTCAGACAAGGACCGCCGTGGGGACTTTGTTGGAGAGGTGACGGCACAGGACCCCGACGGGACGATCCATGCCGATGAGGCTGAGGTCTACCTCACTCCTGCCGGAAAAACCGTCAAGGGCCACGGACAAAACTCCCAGGCGCAACTTGACCGCATTGTTGCGACGGGTCACATAGTCATCACGCAGCCGGGGCGCAAAGGCGTGGGAGAGCGGCTGGTTTACACGGCGGACGACGGCCGGTACGTGCTTACCGGCACACCCGGACATCCGCCGTATCTTGAAGATGAGACAAAGGGTACGACCACTGGAGCTACGTTGATTTTCAATAGTCAGAATGATAGCGTCTTGGTGAGTGGAGGAAGGTCGAGCGCAGTGACCGAGACGCGCGCTCCGAAGTAGATGCAGAAGCTTTCAGCCGATGAAATCGGGAAATCGTACAAGGGCCGCCAGGTGGTTCGCGGCGTCAGCGTCGAGGTAAATCGCGGGGAAGTTGTAGGTTTGCTGGGCCCCAACGGCGCAGGCAAAACCACCAGCTTTTACATCATCGTTGGCCTCATCGCGCCGGAGTCGGGCAATGTGCTTGCTGACGGCGAAGACATCACACGCGTTCCCATGTATCTGCGCGCCCGTCAGTACGGAATCAGTTATCTGCCGCAGGAACCCTCCGTCTTCCGCAAGCTTACCGTGGAGGAAAACATCCTGGCCGTCCTTGAGGCACAGCCAATATCGCCGGAGATGCGCCGTTCGCGTACGGAAAAGCTCATTGAGCAACTGAATCTCGGGCCTGTCCGCCGGACCCTTGGATATGCTCTGTCCGGCGGCGAACGGCGTCGCGTGGAAATTGCCCGGTGCCTGGCCATTCAGCCATCGTTTATCCTTCTCGACGAACCCTTTTCGGGAATTGATCCCATTGCGGTACTGGATCTGCAGGAAATTATTTCCGGACTTAAAGAAAGCGGCATCGGTGTCCTGATTACAGACCATAATGTTCGCGAGACGCTTTCGGTGACGGACCGGGCCTACATAATCAACGAGGGCAGAATCTTTGCCGACGGGACCCCGGAGCGGCTGGCGAGCGATCCCGAAGTAAAACGGCTCTATTTAGGTGAAGGGTTCTCTCTGAGCTGATTTCCCCGGTATGATACGGCCATAATCCCCGCGGCATGGCAGCCTAATTGCAGTAGGTGGCGCTCGCGAAAGCTGCTGGATGTAAACTGGGCATTAGCTAAATCGGAAATCTCCGGGGTTGGTCCGTACCCGACCCCTTGAAAACAGGACGGAATGACGCTTCTCCAACCCAAATTGAGCCTCAAGGTCGCGCAGCGGCAGATATTGACGCCGGGCCTGATGCAGATGGTCAGCGTGTTGGCGCTCAATAAGCTGGAGCTGAAGGAGATGATCAACGCCGAGATCGCCGAAAATCCGGTGCTTGAGGAAGTTGAGGAGAACGTTCCTCTGCTCGACGAGGTAGCCGGCAAGGAGATCGAGCACGATCGGGCTGTTGAGATGCGGGATACCGCCCCCGAAGGCGAAAAGAAGACGGATCCATTTGATGAAATAGATTTTGGGTCCTATTTCCAGGATTACCTCGATCCCGGCTTCCGTTCGCCCAACAACTTCGAGCTGACCGAGACGCCTTCGATCGAGAACTTCCTCTCGCAGCCCGGTACCCTCACAGATCATCTCTTCTGGCAGATCGGTTCCATGAACCTCTCGCCCGCCATTCGCGAGGCCGCTGAGTACATTATCGGTAACCTGAACGAGGACGGCTACCTCAGCGCTAGCGAAGACGAACTGCTGGAGGGCTATCTGGTCGAGCAGCTTGAGCCGGAAGCGGAAGAAGAAGGCTCCGGAACCGGCCGCCATTCCGCGTTGTCGCGCGTTTCTCCGGCCATGCTACACCGAGCGCGGGCCCACCTGGATGCGGCGCTGAACATCGTTCGCCAGCTCGACCCCATCGGTATCGCGACTCGGGACCTGCGCGAATGTCTTCTGGTTCAGGTAGAGGCGCAGCGGAAGGAGTTTGACCTGATCTTCGCCCGCCAGCACCAGCCAGCGAGTTTGCATGACGATGAGGAAGCTGAGGTTGCCGATAATCCCGACGCCGAGAATGGCAGGCTCGATCTGGCGGCGGCTCATGCCGCAGACGGGCAGTTGAACGGCACGGCGCACGTCTCCACCAATGGCGAGGCAAATGGCGCTGTGAAAGACACGGCCGCGAGGACGGAGATCTTCGACCTGGCTGCCTGCATCATCGACAAGCACCTCACACTGCTACAGAAGCGCGACCCGCGCGAGCTGGCCAAGCTTCTCGGCCACACGGTCGAGGAGGCGCAGCGCGCGATCGACTTTATTCGCACGCTCGACCCACGCCCCGGCCAGCGATACAACCGTTCCGAGGCCAGATTGATCGAACCGGATGTGGCCTTTGTGAAGCGCGGCGACGAATATGTCGTGGTCATGAACGAGGATGACCTGCCCGCCCTTCGCCTGAACCAGGGCTACCGGCGTATGATTACCCAGCCGGGCGCGGAAAAAGAGGTCAAGGACTACGTCAAAGAGCGCTACCGCTCCGCCCTCCAGCTCATGCGCAACATTGAGCAGCGCAAGAACACCATTCTTCGCACGTGCGAGTCCATCGTGCGCCGCCAGCAGGACTTTCTTGAGAAGGGCGTCGATGCGCTGCTCCCTATGATGATCAAGGAGGTCGCCGAGGAGATCGGCGTGCACCCCTCCACCGTAAGCCGCGCGGTATCCAATAAATACGTCCACACGCCGCAGGGGGTCTATGAGCTGCGCTTCTTCTTCTCTGAGGGTGTCAACGGTCCCGAGGGAGCGGCCACCCCGCTCATGATCCTCAAGCGCAAGGTGAAAAAACTGATCGAAGAGGAGGACCCAAGCAAGCCGTTAACCGACGATCAGATTGCGACCCTGCTGCAGGGGCAGGGAATCCAGGTCACCCGCCGTACCGTGGCCAAATACCGCGAGGATCTGCGCATTCCCAGCACCCACCAGCGCCGCATTCGAAAATAGCCGGACTCACATGCCATTCCCGATATAGAATCGCCATTCCCGGCGGATTTCTCCCTCCCCTGAAAGGAGCTTTACGATGCAAATCGAGTACACCGGCAGACAGGTGACCGTGACCCGCAACCTACGCACACTGGCAGAGACCGGCGTCGAGCGGATTGCAAAGATTCTGGGCAAAATTACCAGCGGGCACATTATTCTTAGCGCTACCAAGTACCGCCAGACGGCTGAGGTGACCATCAAAACCCGTCTGTGCAAGATCGTCAGCACCGCAGTGAGCAACAACATGGAAGCCTCGCTGCGCGACGCGCTCGACAAGGCTGAGACGCAGGCAATCCGCGCCCGCAAAAAGCTCCAGGCCAAAAAGCGGCAGCCCAAGGAAGAGAAGATTGCGGCTGAGACGCAGCTTTTGCGCCCGCGCCGTCCCGCCAAGCCAGCGACTGCCGCAGCGGCCGGCGCAGGCCCGGCCGCGTCTGCAAACAGGTCCAATGGAAACGGGCGCGGCAAACAGATCATTCCCGTGACCGTGCATAGCTTTCCGGCGCGTACTCCGGTGCAGGAGCCGCACATCATTCGCTCCACTGACTCCGTTGCTCTGCGCCCCATGACGCTGGAAGAGGCGGTAAAGGAGGCCGAGTTCCGCGACCGCGACGTCTTTGTATTCCGCGACAACGAGGGCGGCGTAAAGGTGTTACACCGCACGCGCGATGGCAAAATGGAGTTGATTGAAGCGCCTTAAAAACGCATGACTCCGCCGAAAAAGAAAGATCGAAGCAGGCCTTCCGGAACGAAACGGCGCAGCAAAGCTATCGTGCCCGCGCCGGTCCCGTCCCATCCTGAAGGCGCACGTGAGCTGGTCATTCTCACCGGACTCTCCGGCTCCGGCAAGCTCTCGGCCCTCAAGGCGTTTGAGGACATGGGTTTTTATGCCGTCGACAATCTGCCGGTTGAACTCCTTCCGAGCTTCGCCGAATTGGTGTCACAGTCGGTCGAAATCACGCGCGCCGCGCTCGTTGTGGACGCTCGCGAGGGCCGCGGTCTTGAGCGCTTTCCGGCCATGCTCAAGGACCTGCGCCGCAAGCTAGCCGTCAAGGTCATTTTCCTGGAGGCTTCTCGTCCCGCCCTGTTGCGCCGATTTTCTGAGACGCGCCGGCCGCACCCGCTGGGGCAGGGCGAAATGGTCAGTCAGGCAATTCGGGCCGAGGAAAAGCTATTCGCCCCTGTGCGCAAGGCCTCCGATATCGTTATCGACACCACAAACTTCAACGTTCACGAACTGCGCGCCTATATCCAGAACGAGTTCCGGCCGGAGTCGACCGGCAAAAGCCTGCTGGTCTCCTCCATCAGTTTCGGATACAAGCATGGACTCCCGCTTGAGGCTGATCTGGTCTTCGATGTTCGCTTCCTGCCCAATCCTCACTTCGTGCCCGAGTTCCGTCATCTGACTGGGCGCGATAAGGACGTTATCAGCTACCTCAGCCAGTTTCCGCAGACCGCCGAATTCCTCGACCGCGTGACCGAGCTTCTGCTCTTCCTGCTGCCCCACTACATCCGGGAAGGGAAGAGCTATCTGACGATTGCCTTTGGCTGCACCGGCGGCCAGCACCGTTCGGTAATGATTGCTGAAGAAATCTCACGCCGCCTCACCGGGCATGGCTATCAGGCCAAGACGTCCCACCGCGATATTCCGCGCTGACAGGCGACTGAATCCGTTATCCCGCTGCCTGAATCTACTCCTTTGTCACCAACAGCGAAGGAGTCGAAGTATGGACCTCGGTTTGAAAGGGAAGCGCGCACTCGTAACCGGTTCAACGGCCGGCATCGGTTTCGCCATTGCCAAACTGCTTGCCCGCGAGGGCGCGTTCGTCTACGTCAACGGACGCACCGAATCGCGGGTCGACAAGGCGGTCAGCGAAATCGAGGGCAAGTTGGATGGCGTGGCTGCTGACCTGACCACGGAAGAGGGCGCGCAAAAGCTGTTTGCCCGCGTCAAAGAGCTCGATATCGTCGTCAACAATCTCGGCATTTTCGAGGTCAAGCCCTTCCTCGAAATCGACGATGCCGAGTGGCGGCGTTTCTTTGAGGCCAACGTGCTCTCCGGCGTACGCGTTACCCGTCACTACCTGCCGCACATGCTCCAGCAGAAATGGGGCCGCGTCATCTTCATCTCCAGCGAATCTGCCCTGCAGATTCCCGCCGAAATGGTCCACTACGGCATGACCAAGACCGCCCAGCTGGCTGTTGCTCGCGGAATTGCAGAGTCCTTCCCGGCCAGCGGCGTCACCGTCAACTCAGTGCTTGCCGGTCCAACGGAAAGCGAAGGCGTCTCGACCTTCCTCAAGAACTTTGCCGCGCAGAGCGGTAAGACTACAGAGGAACTTTCCCACGAATTTTTTGAGCAGGCACGCCCCAGCAGCTTGATCAAGCGTTTTGCGACTACCGACGAAGTAGCCGCCATGGTCACGTACCTTTGCAGCGAGGCAGCTTCGGCGACCACCGGCTCAGCCATCCGCGTTGACGGCGGCGTGGTCCGCGCCATCGCCTGAGGCCGGTTTGGCTTGAACGCCCTCCCCGTGAACAATCGGGCCGCGCACCGCAACAAACCCGCCTGCGCTGTAAAATAACGGGATGATTCCGCAATCCCGACCATCTTCAGATCTGAGCCGATATCGTCAGCAGGATTGCGAATGAGGCGTGCGGGCCGCCTTCTGCATTACGCCTGGCGCTACTGGTGGCAGGCACTGGCCGCCGTCATCCTTGCCGCCGGAGTCGGCCTCTTCGACGCCTTCCGCGTTCTCCTGATCACTCCGATCATCGACAAAGTGCTGCATCCGCACGACACCTCGAACAAGCTCGATCTTGTCTCAAAGTTTGGCATCCGCTATCACATCAATCTTGATCATCTTGTTCCGTCGCATATGCACGGCGACTGGACGATTGTCGCCTTCCTCTTCATTTCCTCCACGCTGCTGAAAGGCATCTGCGACTACACCGGCACTTATCTTGCCAATTATGCCGGCTTCGGCATGATCACTGACCTGCGCGATGATCTTTATGAAGCCATCCTGCGCCGCTCGGTCTCCTTCTTTCAGAAGCACGCCACCGGAACCCTGCTTTCCGCGCTCATCACCGACATTGAGCGCGTGCAGTACGCCATGGCCTCCGTGCTCTCTGATTTTTTGCAGCAGGTCTTTACTCTGATTTTTATGGTCGCGCTGGTCGTCAGTCTGGGTGGCCGGTTGGCCTGGATTCTACTGATATTCGTCCCAGTTGTAGTTGGTTCCATGTACAAGGTGGGTGGCCGCGTTCGCCACACTACCCGTAAAGGCCAGGACAAGCTCGCCGAAATCCAGAACATCCTGCACGAAACCATCACCGGCAACCCCATCGTCAAGGCCTTCAACATGGAGTTCTGGGAGGCGCTTCGCTTCCGCCAGGCCGCCCGAAGACTACTGCGTGCCAACTTGAACACCGTGCGCGCGCAGGCCATCAGTTCGCCACTCATGGACTTGATCGGCGCCATCGCCATCGCCGGACTGCTGCTCATAGGCCGCGGAGCCATCAGCCGCAATGCAATGACCACGGGCATGTTTTTCGCTTTCATTGTCGCGCTCTTCAAGCTCTACGATCCGGTCCGTAAATTTGCCACCTACTACAACAGCTTCCAGCAGGCCGTGGGAGCGTCGTCGGCCATCTTCGACTTCATGGACGATCAGGACCCCATCCTCGAAAAGAAACACCCCTACCATCTCAAGGGCTTCCGCGACACCATCCGCCTCGAAAACGTCGGATTTGCCTACAGCACCGACGAGGGCGAAAAGGAAGTTCTGCACAGCATCAACCTTGAGATTCAAAATGGCGAGGTCATTGCTCTAGTTGGCCCCAGCGGAGCGGGCAAGTCTACCTTGGTCAACCTCATCCCGCGCTTCTTTGATGTGACCTCCGGCCACGTGCTTATTGACGATCACGACGTGCGCGACGTCAGCCTGAGGTCACTCCGAGAGCAGATCGGCAAGGTCACACAGGAGACAATCCTGTTCAACGATACCGTGCGCAACAACATTGCCTATGGCCAGCCGGATGTGCCGCTCGCGGATGTTATCTCTGCGGCCAAAAGCGCACTTGCGCACGACTTTATCCAGCGTATGAACGAGGGTTACGACACGGTGATCGGCGAGAAAGGTTTCCGGCTCTCAGGAGGTGAGCGCCAGCGGCTGGCGATTGCGCGCGCCATCCTCAAGAACGCGCCCGTGCTCATCCTCGACGAAGCCACGTCCGCGCTCGACACAGAAAGCGAGGCGTTGGTGCAAACCGCGCTTGGCAATCTCATGGCGGGCCGCACCGTCATTGTGATCGCGCACCGGCTCTCCACTGTGCGCCGCGCCAACCGCATCGCCGTGCTCGAAGACGGGCGCATTACCGCCATCGCGCCGCACGACGAGCTGTTGCACATCTCACCTACGTACCAGAAGCTCTACAAACTGCAGTTTATGGACGCGCCGGAGCCCGAACCACGCGAGCCCGCGCTCTCCGGAAAGACGAGCCTATGAGCGCACCAGCCGTCGTAACAACACCCGCCGGACCCGCAACGCAAAGCGTGCGTTCCATGACTGGTTTCGCCCGAGTCTCCAGCCGCATCTCGGACGTACTCGGCATCACCCTCAGCCTCAAGAGCGTGAACCACCGTTTTCTCGACCTTCACCTGCGCCTGCCTGCCGGCATGGACTCGCTGGAGATGCAGTTGCGACGCATGCTAAAGCAGCAACTGGTGCGCGGTCATATTGAAGTCATGCTCAGTATCGACCGCACCCAGCGCAGCGAGACCAGCTATGACGCGGATCTGATAGCCGCCTACATCCAGACGTTCCGCGAGATCGCAGCGAAACAGAAGCTGAGCGGCGAGCCGGACCTCAACGCCATCTTCCGCCTGCCCGGAGTCTTTGGCGCAGAGAGCCGCGCAGCGGGCGGCGCGGAACGCGGCTCGGAGGAGGAAATGCAGGTGATCGAGGCTACGGTCCTCCGCGAAATCGGCCCGTTGGTTGACTCGCTCAACGCAATGCGCGCGCAGGAGGGTGTGTTGCTTGCCCGCGAAATGCTTACCGGGCTGGACCGGCTGCGGACCCTGATCGATGAGGCTGCCGGTCTGCGCGAGGATGTGCAGAAGTGGTACTTTGAGCGCATCAGCCAGCGCATGATCGCCATGCTCGAAGGCGGCCCGTTCGACCGCGACCGAATCCTGCAGGAGGCGGCGCTCATCGCCGAGCGCAGCGATGTGGACGAGGAGGTCACGCGCCTGCGGACCCACATTGATCACTTCCGCGCCATGCTGGAAGGCGGCGGTGAAACCGGCAAAAAGCTCGACTTCCTGATGCAGGAAATGAACCGCGAGGCCAACACTCTGCTCTCAAAAACCAGCGGAGTCGCCGGCAACGGCCCGCGCATCACCGAGCTTGGCCTCGCTATGAAGTCGGAGATCGAAAAGCTGCGCGAGCAGGTCCAGAATCTCGAGTAAAAAAGAATCTGCAGAGAGCTTTTAACGTTTCAAGGAGAACATCAGCGCATTGGCCGGTATTCTTTTTCTCATTTCGGCGCCCTCTGGTTCGGGCAAGTCCACCATCGTGAACCAGCTCCGTTCGCTCGTGAAGGACCTTCAATTCTCTGTTTCATGGACCACGCGCGGCCCGCGTGGCTCTGAGCAGGAGTCGCGCGAGTATCATTTCGTTACGCGCGAAGAGTTCCAGAAAATGATCGACGCGGACGAATTCCTTGAGTATGCGGATGTCTTCGGCAACTACTATGGCACAGCACGCAGCTCGCTCACTGAAGCCTTCAGCCAGGGCAAAGACTTGCTGCTCGATATCGATGTGCAGGGCGCCGCGCAAGTCCGCGAAAAGATCCCAGATGCAGTCACGATCTTCCTTATGCCGCCTTCGCCGGAGATTTTGGCCACCCGGCTACGAAATCGCAGCCGCGCGGAAGGTGCTGTATTAGAACCAGTTATCAACCGCCGCCTGGCCAGAGCAAAACAAGAGATTGAGAATTACCGCGATTACCGCTATATTCTCGTCAACGATATCCTTGACCGTGCGGTAGAAGAAATGGCAGCCATAGTGGCCGCTGAACGGATTTTCCGTTCAAAGAGCGTCCCAGGCCCTGCGGATAAGGAATTGCTCGCCATGGCGGATCGATGCCGCCAGGAGAACTCTGGAGCACGTATCGCACCCGTGCTTCGGGCTTTTGAAGTATGACCCACGAAACCGTTCCTGAGGCCGCAACAACGCAGCCAGCAGGGTACGGGGATTTTAGGAGCCACTATGAGTATTGAGCAGGGTTTTGACAGC
>Ga0335075_10005577_pt1 | contig 19503 bp, 14 predicted proteins | sample Lox_Sample_24_FD_206723 | JGI IMG/M metagenome (GOLD analysis project Ga0335075, IMG submission 206723) | Soil microbial communities from Loxahatchee National Wildlife Refuge, Florida, United States - Lox_Sample_2.4 | ecosystem: Environmental > Terrestrial > Soil > Wetlands | place: USA...
TCGACGACAAGGGTTTCATTCTCACGGGACGCGACCTGGACCCGGTCATCGAACGCTACCATTGGCCCCTTCAACGTGTGCCGCAAATGCTGGAGACCAGCTTGCCTGGAGTCTTTGCCGTCGGCGATGTGCGGGCTGGGAATGTGAAGCGCGTGGCGTCTGCCGTAGGCGAGGGATCGATCTGTATCTATCTTGTGCACCGCGTGCTGGCTGAGTTGTAGCCAGGCAGGATGGTGGTTGGACCGCGATATAATAGAAAGATTCTCGCTCCGCGAAATCCCCGCCTATGTCGGCAGATCTAAATTAGCAGGGAGAGCGAGCCGAGCTTTTCTCGGCGTGGACAGCCAGGGCTGTCCCCACATAGGTAATACCTATCCCAGCCAGGGCCAGGGGGTCGAGCTGAGAGCTGACGGCTGAAAGCTGCTTTCTATGGACTTCAAACTAGTTTCCGATTACAAGCCGCAGGGCGACCAGGGCCGCGCCATTGAGTCGCTGCTCCGCGGAATTTATGACCGTGAGCAGCATCAGGTTTTGCTTGGCGTCACCGGATCGGGCAAGACCTACACCATGGCCAAGGTGATCGAAGCGGTGAACCGTCCCGCGCTGGTAATGGCGCACAATAAGACTTTGGCGGCGCAACTCTATCACGAATTCAAGAATTTCTTTCCCCACAATGCGGTCGAATATTTCGTTTCTTATTACGACTATTACCAGCCCGAGGCGTACGTTCCAGCCGCCGATCTTTTCATTGAAAAAGAAGCGACCATCAACGACGAACTTGACAAGCTGCGGCTTTCGGCGACGCGGTCTCTGTTCGAGCGGCGGGATGCGCTGATTGTCGCGTCCGTGAGTTGCATCTATGGCCTGGGATCTCCCGAAGCCTATTACGGCATGATGTTGTTTCTTGAAAAGGGCCAGAAGATTTCGCGAGATGACATCACGCGCAAGCTGGTCGACATTCTTTACGAGCGCACTAATGGTGAGTTTCGCCGCGGAACTTTTCGGGTGCGCGGCGATGTGATCGAGGTCTTCCCTACTTACGACGACATGGCTTACCGCATCGAGTTGTGGGGCGATCAGGTGGAGTCGCTGGCGCAGATCGATCCGCTGTTCGGCACGGTAAAGCAGAAATACATGCGCCTGCCTATTTATCCGAAGACGCATTACGTAATGAAGGATGAAACCCGCGCAACAGCCGTGGAATCGATCAAGCAGGAACTGGCGTGGTGGGAAGTAGAACTGGAGAAGCAGGGGCGGATCGTCGAAGCGCAGCGGGTTCACCAGCGCGTGAAGTTCGATCTGGAAATGATCAAGGTGATGGGCTATTGCCACGGCATCGAAAATTATTCGCGGCATTTTACGGGTCGAATGCCGGGCGAGCCTCCGCCGACGCTGCTGGATTACTTTTCCCGCGACTTTCTGATGTTTATCGACGAATCGCATCAGACTATTCCGCAGTTGCGTGGAATGCATGCCGGCGACCGCTCACGCAAGGAAACCCTGGTGGAGTATGGCTTTCGTCTGCCTTCCGCGCTGGATAACCGTCCGCTGACGTTTGAGGAATTTGAGCATCGCACCAATCAACTCGTTTACGTTTCGGCAACGCCGGGGCCTTACGAGCTGACGAAATCCGCGGGCGCGGTGGTGGAACAGATTATCCGGCCGACCGGACTGATCGATCCGGAAGTCGAGATACGCCCGGTCAAGGGGCAGATTGACGACTTGCTGCATGAGATTCGAGCGCGCGTGGAGAAGGGCGAGCGCGTGCTGGTGACCACCCTGACCAAGCGCATGGCGGAAGATTTGGCCGAGTACTATGCCGAAGTTGGAGTGAAGTGCCGCTACATGCATTCGGAAATTGAAACGCTGGAGCGGGTGAAGATTTTGCGCGACCTGCGCAAAGGTGAATTTGACGTATTGATCGGCATCAATCTTCTTCGCGAAGGTCTGGATTTGCCGGAAGTTTCGCTGGTGGCGATTCTCGATGCGGATAAAGAAGGTTTTCTGCGGTCGCAGGGATCTTTGATTCAGACCATTGGGCGATGTGCGCGCCATCTCAACGGCCGCGCCATTCTCTATGCGGACCGCAAAACGGATTCGATGAAACGCGCCATCGATGAAACCCTGCGGCGTCGCGCAATCCAGACTGCGTACAACGAAGAGCACGGGATCACACCGGAATCGATCATCCGTCCGCTGGATATGACGCTGGCCGGAATCATCGCCGCCGACTATGCCGACCTGACTGGCGGCGAAGCAGAAGGCATACCCGAATTCAAATCGCAGGAAGAATTGGATGGCTACGTCGCAAAACTCGAAAGCGACATGCGCGAAGCGGCCAAACGGTTTGAGTTCGAGAAGGCGGCGAAGCTGCGGGATACGATTAAGGAGTTGCGGACGAAGGAGTTTTTGTTCGCGTAGGAGAGTTCGCCCTGCCCCGCTCTATACTCTCATTAAGCGCGAATTGCTTCTCGCAAGCCGGGCAGACGATAGGAAGAGGCAAATCCGCATCGCTTGTAATAATCACATCCGCGTTGCTATTCTCGCAACTTCGAAGACTTCTGTCTTCTTTGAGTCCGCTTGACCGGCTCCGACTCGAAGCTAGTAATCCGGCAAATCTGCTTATATCTCTCTGCGGAAATGATCACGACTTTGTCGCCATTTCTCCGACAGACAAGTACCGGCTCTTGCTGGACTGCGTCGAGGAGGGCACCGAAGCGGTTTCGGCTGCGGAAACGGTGAGAGTCTTCATACTAGTTACATCGTCAACGATAGGCAGTGGCTAAAGTCGCGAAGGACACGGTAGCGGCTGTCGAGCTATCGCTCGACCGGACAGCCGAGGGCGGCTGTCCCCACATGGTATTCCGGTCTCACACCATCCGTATCGGTCCCGGATATTCCGCCATGATCGAATCCGCGGTGAGAAGTGTGATTCCCTCCACAGCGGCTTGCGCGACTAGCAACCTGTCGAATGGGTCTTTGTGGATCGGAGACAGACTCTCGATGGCGACCACGTGGTCGCTGAGAACCGGCAACTCGGTATATCCATTATCCAGCAGTCCGCGGCGGAGCAGCCGCGGATCGGCTTGAAAGTCGCGGCGACCGAGTCCGCGCTTGATCGCCACTTCCCACAGGCTGGCGGCGCTGAATAGAAGCTCATTCGCTCGGCTGTCGATCAATCTTCTGGCGGTTGCTGAGAGCCGACTTGGTTTTCCCGCAGCCCACAGAAGCAGACGGGTATCGAGCAGGAGCTTCATTTTCCGCCCGTAAAGATGCGTTCAATTTCTTCCTGACCCATACGGTCGAAGTCGTCTGGCACCGAGATTTGCCCAGCCATGAAGCCAATGCGCTTGACTGCTTTTCCCACGGGAGCACTCAGGGCTGTGACTTTCACCATCGGCCTGCCAGCCTTGGCAATCACAAAAGGCTCTCCTTCGAACGCTTCTTCGACAAGCTTGGAGAGTTGGGTCTTGGCTTGGTGAATATTAACCGTTTTCATAGTCTAGCGATAGACTAAACTAACTTAGTTTAGTCTATCGTAAGAGGATCCAAAGAGCAACCGCGGTCTGAGAGCTACCGTCCGTACGCCGCGCTTGCGGCCAGCGGTTTGCGATGGAAGGTGTAACCATCGAAAGTTTCGGAGCGGAAATTCAGATTTGAGGTCGTCAACTTTTCTGTCTGGCTAAGGAAAAGGTATCCGCCGGGCTCGAGATAAAGATGCAGGCGTTCGAGCAGCGCGATGCGTTGCGCGCGCGAGAAATGCGGCAGCACGTCCATGCAGAAGATGCAGTCGAAGCGGCCGATGTAGCCGGGACGCGCAAGGTTCATGCAGTTGAAAGTCACCAGGCTGCGCAAGCGTGGTTTCACAAGTAAATGCGCATTACTTGCGGGTGATTCAGAGTCTCCGCAAACCGCCTGCCTCGATTCCTCAGTGAGTTCGAGTTCTGTTTCAGGCTGCGCGTTTGATACCAGACGCGGCGAACTGATTTTCGAAAAATAATTGCGGATCGTGGCGGGCGGCAATCCATCGAGCGCAGATTGGCGATACACGCCACGGTCGGCCACCGCGATGTTGCAAGGGAGCAAGTCGCTGCCGACGATGTGGATCGACGATCCTATACTCGACAACCCGGTATTCGATAATGCGGCATTCGAACCGGTCGATGAAGCAACGGAAGGGCTCTCGGCAATCCCTCCCCGGCGAGCCGCTGCTTTCCCATTGCCGTTAGTGCCGGAGCCGTTTCCATTCGTACCCACACTGGCTACGTTGCGGCTCAGAGCGTCGCAAACCGCCATGGCGATGGAATAGGTTTCTTCGCCGCTGCCGCAACCCGCGCTCCAGATGCGGAGCGGACTGGGGCCATCGGCAGATTTGCGGGCGCAGAGTTGAGGCATAATGTGGCGCGTTAAAGCGTTCAGCGCACCGGGATGACGGAAAAATCCGCTATTGGTGTTAATGACGCCGTCGAGCAGCGCAAGCAATCGCGATGGATCGCGATCTGGCGAACGCAGGCTTTCGAGCAACGCCGCGGAGGATTCCAGATCTTCCGCCTCTATGTATGCGACCACATGCGCCGCCAATACGCTGTTGGGGCAATCGAGAACGATTCCGGTCTGGCGCTCAACCAGCAAGCGCAATTCAGAGAGTTCGTGTTCGAGAACGGTGCTGAAGGCAGTCAACTTGTGCATAGGTCTTTTTCCAAGCGGGACAAAAGTTTCAGTTTTCAGTCTGGATTCAGCTACCGGCAGCGGCGGCGCGGTATCTACCCGAGTCCCGCTCCACTTGTTGAGCAATAACGTTCATTTCTTTTTCCAGCGACGAAAAACGCAGCATGACTTCGTGAATGCGCATCGTCATATTGCGAATGGTCTCAATTTGAGTGCGCGCCTGGGCGGAGAAAGTACCGGGCTCGGCCAGCAACAAATCCGAATTACCCAGCAACGAGGTCAGCGCATTATTCAGTCCGTGCCTCATCTCGATCATGAAGCGGCCAAGCGTGGCTTGACGTTCCAGAGCCGCGCAAGCTTCCTCGGCGGTGCGGGCGCGAAGCTCGGCTGCGGCGCGTAGTACAGCTTCGCCTGCCGCCAAGACCAAAGCGTTCAGCCAATTTTCTTCCCGCAGAACCGAAACCCGAGGCCAGCGGTGGCGAACCAGTTGCGCAATCGCGGCTTCGTGGCAGACACAGAAAATGGGCTGGTGGGTCGAGTGCAGCGGTTCGAGAACAATCGACAGCAATTCGCGGCGCACCGGGCCGACAATGGCGACGGCAAAGTTATCGACCGAGCGTGGCCACAGGTCTCCGCTGAGCAGTGTGAAAGTAGGCGCGTGGCGTTCCATCTGCCAGCGCGTAGTAATGCTCCGGCTAAATTCCACATTGTCCGAAATGATGAGTACTGTCGGTTGATCCACTTGCGCGATCCTTTATTCTTGGTCTAGCAGATTCTTAGTCGGGGGATTCTTGTCTAGAGCACTTGTTTAACGCGACTGAGACTCGGCGCCGCTATTTTTTTGTACCGGGCGAATCGGCATCTGCGTTCCACTCCGGCGCTGCGGTGGAGATTTCAAATTCCGGGGTGTCCTCATGCGAAACGGAGAATGCCGCCGCTGGTTTTGCGAGTTTTGGCGGGGAGGGCCTGCTCGCTGGGATTACGCTCGAGATTGGAGCACCTGGCGACGCGCCTGCCGCGGCGCCTGCGGCTCGCGGAGCCGTCTCAGGCGCGGCCGCTTCCGCTGCATCGTCGGTTTGCGCGGCCGGACCTCGGCCTAAAGCGCCATCCACTGACGCGCGCAAATCCACCAGCATCCGCAGCGGTTGCCCCGAAGAATACTCGGCCTGAAACATCACTTTCCAGGATTGGCAAATCATGCGCAGGCGAAGAACCGGCTCCTGCGCGGAAAATTGCGCCCGGCGGCAGTCGATGGTTTCCACGCCTGCCTCTTCGAGCTCCGTAAGACCATCGAGAATATTGTTAAGGTCGGCCAACATGAGGCGGAAGAACACACGCCGCATGAGATATCCGAAACGGGTGAATGCGACCAGGGCGATGGGGAGGTAAAACAATTCGCCGGCTTGCGCTTTCGCTTTTCGTCCTTGTTCAAGGACGCCTCCGTGCAGCAGTTCGTCGAGCGAGTGGCTACGGCGAGCTGAATCGAGGACGCGATCCAGCGCATTCAACCACACTGGCGCTTTAATTTCCACATCGCCAAGGACCGGCTGCAATCCGCGCGCGACGTAAGCCAGATCGACGCTGTTGTCGTCAAGTTCAGTGGGCGCGTTCTGGCTGAAATACTGCACGAACAAGAAGTCGATTTTGTCGCGCAACGAATCGGTACGAGAGGCCTTCGCCAGAAAATGCTTGAGTAAGAGCAGCAAGCCGTCGGAGTTGACCAGAGCGGTTGTCTGCAGAAACTGGCGCAACTGGTAAACCTGGATGCGCTCATCCATATCGTCCAGCCATTGCTGCGCCTGTGCGACGGAGTCGGCCGCCGGATTTTCCACTTGCTGTTCAAGATCGGCACAAGCTGGAGCGTCGACCACAAATTCGCGGGCTAAATCCGCGTAGATGGGGTAAAGGCGGCGAAGACTGGACCAAATTTCCATGGGATCCGGGGCCGGCGTCTCGCCTTGCGACGATGGTTGCGATGAGGAAGGTTGCGATGGGGTCATGATTTCACGATCCAGTTGGGAACCGAGTTGAGAAAGCGGGCAGCGACAATCGTGGTTTTCGGGTGGTATTGCACTGCCACCACGGAGGCTTTGGTATCGAGCGAACCATCGGAGTTTCGCAGTCGCAAGACATCGGCAAACTCCAGGGGCGTGCTGCAGGCGAACAAAACTTCCCGCGACGTGCCAAATTCGATGACGGTGTTTTCTTCTATCAGCGGCTTGTTGTCGCCGCTCTGCACGTTGCTTGTCGAGTTCTCCCGAGTGAATTGAACGGGGATGCGAACAGGGGTAGCTTCTGGGAAAAAGCGGGCGAGATCGGCGACCGTGCTGGTCTTAACCGTTCGCGAGGGAGCTGTAGCTTGTTGCGCCAACTTTGCTGACCCTTTCCGTTGCTGCCCCAAACGTGGATGCGGGTTGGGCTCCCCCTCTTCCCGGTTAGGAAGAGCATTGGGGAGCCAGAACTCGCGGTTATGCCAGAGAGAGAAGCAAGACCGGGACCATCGTGCGGAACGGAAGGATTAGCACTGGGGCGCTATATCTTTCAGTGACTTAGAGCGAATTTGGATGCTCGGAACGATGCCCTTTTTTCTGTCTGTCTCAGGCTGAGACAAAACATCTAGTCTCGACCGAGCTCATCGTAAGGATTCGCCGAAGCGCTCCTGCGAGCCCGCTCTTCAAAATCCTTAACAAAAACACGAGGCAGTAAACGCAACGTACAATGGCAGCATCGAAGCTTGACGAAAATTCCGCAGCTCGGGTGCGCGGATAATAATTGCGGATAATACTTTAAAGATTGGGGCTCCCATGGATATGTGTCAGAAGAAGTTCTTTGGCTGGAGTGTGCTGCTCACGCTCACGCTTTTAACGATCACTTTCCCCACACGGGCAACGGCGCAAGACGACCAGGACGATCCGCCAACTCGCGTGGCGCGCCTTGGTTATATGGAGGGTTCTGTTTCGTTCGAGCCTGCCGGCGAAGACGAGTGGGTCGGCGCCGTCGACAACCGGCCTATGACTACGGGCGACAAGCTTTGGGCGGACCAGAATTCCCGCGCCGAGTTGCAACTCGGATCCGCGGTGATTCGCGTCTCGCAGAATACTGGCGTCTCATTTTTGAATCTCGATGACAACACGATTCAGCTTCAACTGAGTTCGGGCGTGATCAATATTCGCGTGCGCCGTCTCGACCCGGACAACGATTTTGAGATCGACACGCCTAACCTGGCCTTCACCATCATGCAGCCCGGCAGTTACCGCCTTGAGGCGAGCGAAGATGGCAGCACCACCATGGTCAGTATTCGGTCGGGCGATGGACAAGCCACCGGCAATGGCCAGACCTATACACTGCATGCCGGGCAGGCTGGCACCTTCAGCGGCACGGATTCGCTGAATGCCGACGTGGAACAGATTGGCCCGCCCGACCCGTTTGAAACCTGGGCCGATGGCCGGGACCGCCGCTATGACGACTCGCGCTCGGCGCACTATCTTTCCTGGGATGTGGTTGGCTATGACGACCTCGACGATCACGGCGACTGGCGCGACGACCCCACCTATGGGCACGTCTGGTATCCGCAGGTCGATGCCGGCTGGGCGCCTTATCACACGGGCCACTGGGATTGGATCGATCCCTGGGGATACACCTGGGTCGACGATTCTCCGTGGGGCTATGCGCCGTTTCACTACGGCCGCTGGATCAATGCTGGCGGTCGTTGGGGATGGGTTCCCGGTCCGCCTGCGGTACGGGCAGTCTACGCTCCCGCATTGGTCGTGTTTATTGGCGCGGGCGGAGGCTGGGGTGGAAACGTGGGATGGTTCCCGCTGGGTCCGCGTGAAGTGTGGGTGCCGTCTTATCCGGTTAGCCGCGGGTACATGACGCAGATCAACGTCAGCAATACCACCGTGAACACCACGGTCATCACCAACGTTTACAACACGACGGTGATCAACCGGACAACCAATATCACGAACATCAGTTACGCCAATCGGAATGTGCAGGGCGCGGTGACGGCGGTTCCGCAGAATGCCTTTGCCAGCGCGCAACCGGTCGCACGAGTAGCGGTCCGGGTAACCCCACAGCAGATTGCAGCCGCGCCGATGACAGCTCACGTCGCCGTCGCTCCTACGCCCCAGGCTGTTCTGGGTGCGAGAGCCTCAACCGCTGGCCATGTGACCGCGCCTCCGGCGGCAGTGATGAGCCGGCAGGTCATTGCCAGGAAAGCTCCGCCTCCGGCGCCGGTTCCCTTCGCAGCCCGTCAGCAAGCTCTGGCTGCACATCCCGGCGTGCCCATCAGCAGGCAGCAGATGGCGACACTGCGCCCGGCGACTGCGGCCGCACGACCCATGGTCAGGGTAGCTCCGGCGGGTAAGCCGGCCACTCCGACTACTGGACATCCAGCGCCTCAGCCGAATGCGGCTCGGCCGGGACAGCCCGCCCCGAACAACCGTCCTACGGCTGCGGCTCCGGCACAGCCAAACCGTGCGCCTGCCGCGCAGCCGAACCGTCCCACGGAGATGAATCGTCCCGCCGCGCAACCGAACAATCGGCCGAATCAACCGGAGCGGCCGGAAACGAATCAACCCGCGCGCCCGGAGACGAACCGTCCTGCGGCTCAGCCGAACAATCGGCCTGCACCCGCAGAGCCGGCTCGTCCCGAGACCAACCGTCCGGCGGCTCAACCAAATAATCGTCCAGCTCAGCCAGCGCCCGCTCGCCCTGAAACTAATCGCCCCGCAGAGCCACCGGCGCGGACGGAGCGTCCGCCTGCGGCCCAGCCCAATCGGCAAGCTGCGCCAGCGCCGCGTCCCGCCGCGCCTGCGGCTGAGCGGCCTCAGCAGCAGCGCACACCGCCTCCGGCGGCAAAACCTGCTCCGCCGAAACCTCAACCCAAACAAACCCCCGAGGAGAAAAAGCGCGAGGAAAAACCACAGGGAATGTAGAAGGTTGAAGCTGTCGTGGATTTCATTCAGCACCCTGAGTCTTCTCAGGGTGCTTTTTTGCGTTCAGTGGGGAGGCTGCGGAAAAAGCTTACGGAGTTTTGCAATGAGAAGGACGTGAAATCAAGGTCGAAGGCAACGGACAAGAGTGTCCGTTCCACACAACCAGCATTCCTTACTGCAACGTATGGCTTGACGCCCCAGAAGCCGCTCCGCCTCTGATGTTGTAGCGTTTGAGTTTGCGGTAGAGCGTGGCGCGGCTGATGCCCAACATGCGTCCGGCGAGGGCTTTATCGCCGTGGACTTGTTCGAAGACACGCTGGATTGTGGCGCGCTCAATATCTTCCAGGTCGGTAGTCGAAAGCTCCGTGGCGCTGCCTCCGGAATGCATCTCGGCGGATGCCGTCAAGTCAGAAACAAATTCCGGTGCGGCATCTGAAACCGCCCGAGGCACCGGCACATTCAACACGGCGATGGAGGAAGGCAAGTCCCCAAGATCGATCAGCTGTCCATTGCCCAGGGCGACGGCGCGCTCCACGCAATTTTCCAGTTCGCGCACGTTGCCCGGCCAGTCATAGTTCATCAGCGCTTTCATGGCCGCGCTCGACACACGCAGATCCGTGCCCGGTGCGTAGCGTTCGCAAAACCAGCTCACCAGCATAGGAATATCGCTGCGGCGTTCGCGCAGCGCCGGCACATGTACGGTAACCACATTCAGCCGGAAATAAAGATCCTTACGAAAGGTTCCAGCCTTGTATGCGGCTTCAAGATCGCGATTGGTCGCGGCGATGATACGGACATCTACCTTGACTCGCTGGTTGCTGCCCACAGGACGCACTTCTTTTTCCTGGAGCACGCGCAGCAGCTTGGCCTGCAACTCGAGCGGTAATTCACCGATTTCATCTAGAAAGACAGAACCAGTGTCGGCGGATTGAAACAGTCCCGGCTTCGATTTCAGGGCGCCGGTGAAGGCTCCTTTTTCGTAGCCGAAAAGTTCGCTCTCAATCAGCGTCGGCACCAGCGAGCCGCAATCGACGGCCACAAACGGACGATTGGCAAAGGCTCCGCGAAAATGAATGGCGCGCGCTACCAATTCTTTTCCCGTACCGCTTTCGCCGGAGATTAGCACAGCAGTTCGAGTGTCTTTGAGCCGCGACGCGATGCGCAGCACTTCCTGAATCTTGGCCGACGATCCCACGATGCCGTGCACGGCGGTTTCTGAATCCATGCGCTGGCGCAGAAATTCGTTTTCCTCGACCAGGCGAACTTTCTCCGCCATCCGCCGCAAGAACAAGCGCAACTCTTCCAGCGGCGAAAATGGCTTTGTGATGTAGTCGTAAGCTCCGAGCTTCATGGCCTGCACCGCAGTCTCAATCGACCCATGCCCGGTCATGAGGGCGACTTCCGTGCGCGGCAAAAGTTTCTTGGCTTTCTCCAAAAATTCCAGGCCCGACATGTGCGGCATGACCATGTCGCTAAGGATCATATGCACCGGCTGCTCTTCGAGCACCGCCAGCGCCGATTCCCCGCTCTCGGCTTCGAGACAGATAAATCCCAGCGCCTCGCCGACCGTGGCGCAAAGTTTGCGAATCGTCTGTTCGTCATCGACGATCAGCAGCCGCACTTTCGAATCCTCTTTGCTCAATGTGCTCAACGGGCTTTCCCCATAGTTTTTTCGACTGCCGAAATCAAATCCTGCACCCGGAACGGCTTCTCCAGATACAGCGCGCCGATCTTCCGCAACGTGCTGACCGTTTCTTCGTTGGCATAGTCTCCCGTGATGATCACAACTTTATCGACCAGGTCGGGCCGGTGCGCAGAAATCCATGTATGCACCTGCGCGCCGTCCACTCCGCCGGGCGTGCGCATATCCGAAACCACGCCGAGGTATTGCCCTCGTTCGAGCATCCGCAAAGCTTCGGCGCCGGATTCGGTACACACCACTTCGTAGCCGTTTCGTTCCAGCGTGGCACTTACCAGAGCCATAATCGAAGGCTCATCCTCGATCAGCAGTACCGGCAAAGCGGTGGGTTGAACGGCTGCGCTTGTCATGGTTGATTCACTCCTGCGGCCACACTTAGAGAAGCGATGTGCGGCGCTGCGGGAAAGCGGACGATGAAGGTAGCTCCCTGCCCGTCGGCATTATTGTGGCAGAGAATTTCGCCTCCGTGCTCCTTCACAATGCCGTAGCAAATGCTAAGGCCGAGGCCGGTTCCCTTGCCGACCTCTTTGGTGGTGAAGAAGGGATCAAAAATCCGGTCGGGATCGGAGATGCCGTAACCGTTGTCGCAGAACGAAACTTCAACCGCATCCCCGGCTTTCGTACTCATGATCTCGATGCGGGCGGCGCGTCCAACTTCGTGTACCGCATCGTAGGCATTGTTGAGAATATTCAGGAAAACCTGCTGAAGCTGGTGCGCGTCGCCGATAATATCGGGCAATCCTTCATCGAGATGTTCGACGATGTCGACTCCGTGGCTATTGAAGTCGTAAGAGCGCAACTGAATCGTGCGCCTCAGGATCAAATTCAGCTGCACGGCATTGCGCTGCGGAGGCATTTGCCGGGCGAAGCTCAGCAGATTCTGCACAATCTGCTTGGTGCGTTGCGCTTCCTGAAGGATCACGCGCAAATCTTTTCTGGCAGTTTCAGGAAGCTCGGGATTTTCCAGCAGCAGATCGGCAAAGCCGAGAATTGCGGTCAACGGATTATTGACTTCGTGCGCAACCCCGGCCACCAACTGGCCCACGGCCGCCATTTTTTCCGCATGCACCAGTTTGTCGCGCAAGTCGGCGGAATCCGTAATGTCGGTCATCACCACGACAATGCTGTTGATGTTGCCCTGCTCGTCCCGCATGGGGCTGAGGTTGACCGAAAACTGTCCGGCATGGCCATTGCCACGCATGATCTGCAGTTCCAGATTATCGACTTGCCCACCGCGCAGAATTGCCTGCAACGCATCCGCAAGCGGACGCACAAATCCCGGAGCCGCGAGCTCCAGCAAAGGACGTCCCAGAAGTTCGCGCTGCTCGAATCCAGCCTCATACCAGCGGCGGTTGGCATAACTGATCAGCCCCGCAGTATCGGCCACCAAAATAAAACTCTGCGTGTTGTTGAGAATCTTGCCTGAAAAATCACGCTCGCGGTGCAGTTCCGATTGATACGTGTGTAAACCGGTGACGTCGAGCATCAGCCCGCGAATTTGCACCAGGTTTCCAAAATTGTCGTACATTCCAAAAGCATTAATCAGAACGTAGATAGGAGAGCCATCTTTGCGCCGGAGGGTCGCTTCGAAGTTGCGCATGTGCCCGTCTTTTTCCATGGCCTCGGCATGGCGATTGCGCTCTTCCGGAGAAAAGTAAACTTCCGTGGGAATATCGATCTGCAAAAGCTCTTCGCGGCTGGCGTAACCGAGCATCGACACCAGTGCGTCATTCACTTCTACAAAGCGGCCTTCCGGTGTACTGAAAAACAATCCCTCTTGAATGTTGTCGAACAGTTCGCGATAACGCCTTTCGGCTTCGCGGCGGTCGCTTATATCTTTCAACACATGAATAGTTTGCAGGCCCTCGCCCGAGGCGCCGTGCACGCGGGAAGTCGAGACCAGGTAAGTGCGGTCGAGCGCGGGATGCACGAACTCATCGCTCACTTCGGCCATGGTGCGGCAGAAGGGACAGGAATAAAGAGAAGTCTCGTTAGTCAACGCCAACAAAGCGCGCATGTTGACGCCGATCAGTTCCCCGGGGGCGACTCCGATCATTGCAGCCAATGACCGGTTCACCCGCAGGACTTTGTCCGACTCGTCGTGCACGACGATGAAATCGGAGATGGCGTCGAAAATCTCCAGCCAGTGCCGGTTCGCCTGTTCGATTCGAGTAAAGAGGCGGGCATTTTCAAGCGCCATCGCAGCGTGGCTGGCAATCGCCTGGAGCAATTCGCGGTCTTCGGAGGAGAGCGATCGGCTGCGACCCGAAATACAAAGCAGCCCTGCCAGTTGGCCATTCGAGCCCAGAAGTCGCACGATTACGAGATCGTTCCATTTCAACTCCGCGGCCAGATCCGAACCGAGCAATTCCGCCGCACTGCCGGCCACAATTTGATCCGTCCGCGTCGCCGCTAATTCCGAAAGAGCCTGAATAAACTTCTGCTCCGTGCCGCCCTGGGACTCGACCGTAGCCGGATGCAGAACCACTTCCTGAAATTTTCCCTGCTGAAATAGTGCGAGAGCGCCGGCTCGAGCTTCGCTCAATTCGATGGCGCGTTCGACAAACTTGCGGGAGAAATCCGGGAGCGGCAGCAAGCCGTCGATTTCGCGCGCCAAGTGCGTCAATACCGCAGAGCGTTTGCGGTGCTGCTCGGACTGATGCAGGTTGCGCGCGACCTCAAGCACGATCGAAACCTGCGCGGCCAGAGCACGAGCGCGGCGAATGTCTTGTTGCGAAATCCCGGTCCCGTCCAGGCGGTCGAGCACGCCGAACATCCCGAGCACGCCTCCCTCCGCGCCCATCAGAGGAATGGCCAGCAACTGCTTGGCTCGATGTTCGGCAATCGCTTCCAGATTTACGCCCGGCACCTGCGTAAGGTCGTCGGCCCAGAAAACTTCTTTCGCCCGCAGCGTCCGTGTAGCCACTCCCTCGGGATAAACGGTCTCCACGCGCCGGGACTCCCCGCGCTCTACGGCGTAACGAACCCGAAACTGATCGCCTTCAAGGAGCGCGATGAAACAGCGGCCATAGCCGAGAAAATCCGCGGCGCGCATCACGAAAGCTTGCAGGAAATGTTCCAGGTCACCGCTGGAACTCAGCTCGAACGAAATATCGAGGAGTTGTTGCAGTTCATGCGCCTGCCCCTGGGCTGTGGCGCAAAGTTCGGCATGAGCTACGGCGACGGCGCCAAAGCCGGCAATCGCCGACACCAGAGAACGCTCCTCCGCGGTGAACGGACCCTCCTCGCGCGGGTAAACCAGAATCGCCCCTTGGGTCCGCGCCGTGCGGAAAGGTGTCACGATCAGCTTGCCCGGCGAAACCATATTGCCCAGTGAATGCAGTTCGCTGCCGATGGAAATCGTAATCGTCTCGCCGGCAGCCACGGCGCGTTGCGCCAGATCGGCGGCGAAACGAATGGTTTGCCGGTCATGCGCGGCGCGAAACAAGTTGGCCAGTTGCGGCGTTTCGGCGGATACCGCTCGCAACTCAAACGGACCATCCCGGCGCAAAAGAACGGACACAAGGCGCGTCCGCAAAAGCACTCTTAGCCGGTCGGCCAGCGCTTCAATGACGGCGGAAACATCGGGCACCGCATGGAGCGCCTGTGCCACCTCGGCCAAAATCTCGGTGCGTCTGTGCTGCTCCCGCGACGCTTCCCCCAAACGAGTGGCTTCGAGCAAGCTGCCTAATTGCCCGGCAAGTATCGTCGCCTTGGCGGCGAGATCCTCGTCAAAGAATTCCTCATCGGAATCATGCAGAAACGTCACAGCGCCGATGACTTCATCGAGCACTACCAGAGGCGCAGCCATGAGAGAGCGCGCTCCAAATGTTTGCAAGGCAGGGGACGCCGCGGAAGGGTTCTGGTGGTTAGCCACAACAGTTCGCCGCGAGCGTACCGCTTCCGCGGTCACCGCGCTTTGTTTAGGAAACAAACGGAGGCCGACGAAATAGTCAGCCAGCTTGCCGTCGGCATGTTCTCCAATTAATTCGTCGCCGGGGTAGCGTCGCCAGAAATAAACTCCGCTGGCTTGAAAAAATTCGCGTGCGGCGTGGCAGAAAAGTCGGATTAAAGAGGCGGCATCGGGACGTTCCGCCGCTTTCTCAGCAATCCGCAGGAGAAGCTTCTGAAATGCCTCGTCGGAGTTCGGAAAAGAATGGTGATCCCCTGGCACTGGAATCTCTCTTTGCACCATCTTCAGGGTGTCACCGCTCTCCGGCACAAGACTCCAGTTCTCACAAGTGATTGAAACTAATGGAAAACTATCTTCCATCTCAATTTGAGTCAAGAAAAATGCAGGATGGGTGCCTTACTGTGAAATCCCAAGGAAAACCACATTTCTCTTGTCTCACGGTGAGAATAACAATATCGAAGGTTCGGAGATGAGACCGGCCTGATTCTCAAATGCTAGCCAAAACTGGCCTGGCAGCAAGGTTAAGTCGTTCCTTAACAGAGACATCCCGCTGGTTACCTTGGTTTTCGAGGAAGGTGACGCTTGGCCCCGACGTTGCTTCCATGGAAGCACCGGTTTTGTGCCAAGGAGGAACTGTGTCTTTCTGGAGAACCCTGGGGCTCTTGGTAATGATGGCAGGTGCGGCCGCACCGGCGCTTCATGCCCAGAACACAAATGTTGAACTCACACGCAAGACCAAGAGCAAAGTCGAGCCCACATATCCAGAACTCGCGCGCAAGATGAACCTGAGCGGCACGGTGAAAATTGAAGTCGTGGTCGCGCCGAACGGTACGGTGAAAGAAGCAAAGCTGATCGGCGGACATCCGGTTCTAGGCACGGCAGCTCTCGAAGCAGTGCGGAAGTGGCGCTTCGAACCGGCCCCGACGGACAGTTCAGGAGTAGTGGATTTCAAGTTCGAAGCCCATCAGTAGGCTGCGCGGCGAATACACCGCCAGGAGAAACGGCATGACGATTGGCAAGAAGCTGTACCTGAATTTCGGAATCATCCTCAGCATGGTGGTCGTGCTGTTTCTGGTGAATATCGCCGCGGTGCAGAGAGAACATGCCGCCAAGGCCGCCGCCACCGCCTCGCTGGAATTGACCGATGCCACCAACGACGTTCGCTTTCAGATGATGCAGAACCGTCTTTACCTTAGCAACTACCTGCTCAGCGGCGACACCCGGGAGGTCGACCGCATGAACGATGGCCTGCGGGTTCTCGACGAAAAATTGCAGCAAGGCATGACGCTTTCGAACTCCGATCAGGAGCGCGCCGCTCTCTCAAAAGTTGAGCAACTGGAACAATCCTGGAGCAAAGAGTTTGCCCAGCCGCTCATCGATAAAAGAAAAGATGTCGACTCCGGCAACGCCACCGTCGCGGAACTGCAAATTTTCTATCTTCAGAAAGACGCTTCCTCCTGGGTGAAAAATTCTACCGATGCGCTGGACGTGGCCGACGGTGAAAACCGCAAGCTGGTCGATGCCCGCCGCAAATCCGACGAAACGGCCAGCACATGGACCATCATGGCCGCCATTGTCAGCACCCTCGTCGCATTGGGCCTGGGCATTCTGGTGGCTTTCACCAGCGCGAAATCGATCACCGAACCTCTCACCAATCTGATGAATGTTTCCCGCCAGATCGGCGACACCGGCGATCTCGAGCACACCATCGACGTGAAACGGCAAGACGAAATTGGAGAACTGGCCCGCACCTTCGCCAAGATGGTCAGCTACCTCAAGGAAATGGCGGGGGTCTCCGAATCGATTGCCGGCGGTGATCTTACCGTCGAAGTAAAGCCGCGCTCTCCGCACGACACGCTGGGCAATGCTTTCGCAAAAATGGTCGAAGGCCTGGCCCGCCTGGTGCGCAGCGTTCGCGACGCTTCCGCGCAGGTTGCCAGCGCCTCCGGGCAAGTCGCCAACGCCTCCGACGACTCGGCAAAAGTCGGATTGCAGGCCTCCTCCGCCATTGACGAAGTCACCAGCACCATGCACGAGATGAGCGTGAACGTGCAGAACATGGTGAAGAGCACGCAGTTGCAGGCTTCCAGCGTGAGCGAAACCTCAGCTTCCATCGATCAGATGGTGGCTTCGATTCAACGCGTGGCCGACACCGCAAAGGTGCTTCTCGATATTTCCAACCGCTCGCGCGAAGAGGTTCACAGCGGTATCACCACTATGGAAAAGGCCACCGACGGCCTGAACCGCATCAACGCCACCATCACCAGCTCCGGAGAAATTATCGGCGCACTCGGTCAGCGCGCCGACGATATCGGAAAGATCATTGAAGTCATCGACGATCTCGCCGAACAGACTAACCTGCTCGCGCTGAATGCCGCCATCGAAGCCGCCCGCGCCGGAGAACACGGCCTCGGCTTCGCTGTGGTCGCCGATGAAGTCCGCAAGCTGGCGGAAAAGTCGGCGCAGTCGACCAAAGAAATTTCCGAACTGATTCAAAGCATTCAGAAAGAAGCCCGCAAAGCCGTCGAAAATATGGATCGTTCGACCGGCATCGTGAACGAAGGCCTCGATCTCGGTGGAGAGCTGAACGGCGCATTGCGCAAGATTTCGAATGTGGTCACGGAAGTCTATAAGTTCGCGCAGGAGATCGGCGCGGCTACCAACGAGCAGTCTCACGGCTCGTCGCAAATCGCGCGCGCCACTACGCGCTTGAACGAGATCACGCACGAAATCAACTCCGCCGTCGAAGAGCAGGCATCGGGAGCGCAGGCCGTGGTCAAGGCCATGGAGCGCATGCGCGAACTGGTGCAGCAATCCACTTCCGGCTCAACCGAACTGGCGGCGTCTGCGGAGCAGATGTCCAAGATGTCGCGCGGCCTGCTCGACTTTATGGACCGCTTCACGCTCGACGAATCCTCGGCTTTGCGGCAGGCCGCGGTCGATGAAAAGTCATACCACGCCCGGCGGGCCGCGGCGGCGGCCCGTTCCTAACCAATCATGAATCAGGAACTCCATATCGTGGGCTTTCAGGTGGGGCGCGAAACCTATGGCGTGCCCATCACTTCGCTGCACGAAATTGTGCGCGTGCCGGAAATCACCGCCGTTCCCGATGCGCCCGAATACCTGGAAGGCGTGATCAACCTGCGCGGCAAAATCGTTTCGGTCATGGACTTGCGCAAACGCTTCGGCGACAAGCAGGCCACGCTGAAAAAGCAGAACCGCATTTTAGTGGTCGAACATTCCGGCAAGCTCGCCGGATTGATTGTCGATTCCGCCTCGGAAGTTTTGAAAATCGCCAGCGAAGATGTGGAAGCGCCTCCGGCAGTTTTTCAGGAGGGTGGATTGAATTGTATTACGGGCCTGGGCAAAGTTCGGGGACGGCTGATTGTTCTGCTCGACATGACGAGATTGTTGGCTCCCGCGAGCCTGCTTCTGGAAAGCGGCGGGCCGGAAAAGAAAGCGGCGAAAGTGGAAGCGCGCGGAGCCTCGGCACGGTAGGACTTCGACCTGGCAATGAGTACAGCATGATTCAGACGGCAAATTTTCGGCGCTCGAAGCGAGTAAGCCAATGAGCACATCCGGAGCGGCACCGGCTCCTGTCTTGACGGAAGCGGAACTGAAGCTTTTGCAGGCGCTCGTCTACCAGGAATGCGGAATGCACTTCGACGAACGCCGCACCCACTTCCTGCAGGATCGCCTGCTGCGCCGCCTGAAAGAGTGCCATCTCGATTCCTTCTACGCATACTACCGGCTGTTGATTACGCAGGATGGGAAGAAGGAATTGGCCAAGCTGGTGGAAAATCTCACGGTCAACGAAACCAGCTTTTTTCGCCACAAAGCGCAACTGGATCTCTTCCAGAAGCACGTGCTCGAACAAATGCTGAAGCGCAAGCAGGCCCACCGCGAGTATTTTATTCGCTTGTGGAGCGCGGGTTGCTCCACCGGGCAGGAAGCCTACACGCTGGGCATGATGGCTTCCGATTCGCTGGCCTACTACTACTTGCGCAATCCGTTGCCGGTCGAAGTAACCCTGCCCAAGCCCCTGATTCCGCCACCCTGGCGCGTCGAGATTCTGGCCAGTGACCTCAGTTACTCGGTGCTCCGCACCGGGCAGGAGGGCAGTTACAACGATCACCAGATGGCAACCGTCGATTACGGCTTTCGTCTGCGTTACTTTGACAAAGTCGGCGACCGTTACAAAGTAAAGAAGGCCTTGAAGGAACTGGTTCACTTCGATTTTCACAATCTCAAAACCGAATACCTGCCTCAGCGCAACGATGTCATTT